>Ga0180433_10007028_pt1 | contig 14534 bp, 10 predicted proteins | sample SS_ome_8_FD_132980 | JGI IMG/M metagenome (GOLD analysis project Ga0180433, IMG submission 132980) | Hypersaline lake sediment archaeal communities from the Salton Sea, California, USA - SS_1_D_1 metaG | ecosystem: Environmental > Aquatic > Non-marine Saline and Alkaline > Hypersaline >... | reverse complement strand
CCGTTGGGCGGCATAAACCGCATCGTGGGCAAGGGCTCATTTGACATGAAAATCGCGGTTAAGAACGTGGAATTCTTCCCGTGCCTGCAGAAAGGCCGACCAGGGTTTAGCTTGTGGCTTCGGGACGACCGCGAAAGGACACTGGTGCTCAATATCACCAGCAGCGGCATAGACGTGGACCTTAATGATAAGACCCTTAACGCCGCCGATGCCGAGGCCGATCTGCCGAAGGCCCCGGCGGACCAAAAGCACGCATTCGTCTCGATACCGGAGTCTTTTAATCTTAGACTGCTTTACGATCAGGACACCAGGCGCATCCGCATATTCTACGGCGTCGACGGCGAACCTGCGTCGGCGGAACCGGCCCAAAGCAGGGCCGGAATATACTTCGGCGGCCCCCTGAGCGAATCAACCGCGGTTTTCCTGCTGTTCACCGCCGGAAAGATGGACCTCGAAAACTATGTCCTTGAGCCGCGGTAAAATCGCATCTCTAGCCCTTGGGCTTGCAGGTGCATTCCTTGGCCGGTTTGCCGCAACCACTGCAGACCTTGTTTTCAATCGGTCTGCCGCATTTTTTGCAAGGCGTACAGCCGCATACCTGACACATTTCGGTTGCCCTTTCAAATGTTCCCCGTTATTCGGTTTTTTTGTCTTATCGAGTCCAAGGCTTCTATAACACCATGAACCTTTACCGAAAGTGACGAAATAGGCAACTTGCCTAAATCCCGGCAGGCAATCCCTTAAAAAGTGTCAAAACCGGGTCGTCACCAATCAGGATTTTGCTTGACAGTTTGCTGTATTTACGGTTATCATAAAGGGTTGATAAGTGAGGAGTTATGCTCCCGGAGAACAATGCCCAGGGAATCCGGGATGAGACCTGATTTTGATGCCGAATACTGTTACGAGGGGTGAAGATACTGTGTCGGTTTTTCAGCCCAAGAAAATATTGTCGCTCGGATCGGCGGGGCTTCTGTCACTTGTCTTGATCTCGGCTACGGGCGTTTTCGGCGCCACCGAGCCGGGCCTGTTCATCACCGAGCCGCATCGGCCCGTGATATTCGAGGGCCAAGGTTATCCCGTTGTCCGCATTCTTGTCGGTGGGGACGGCAGTATCAGAGGAAGCGTGATTCGACTCGACTCACGAATCTACGGGGACATCGATCCTTCGTTTGATCCCCAGATAACGGCTCTGATATCGAATTTCAGCGTCAGGGCCAACCGGGAGGAGAGATTGGTCATCCAAGGCGTCCCACCCGCAACGGGGCGGTACGTATTCGAATTATCTTATAACAGCCCCGAGGGCGGCGCCAACCGGTCCATTCCCTTCACGGTTTTGCCGCAGAACGAGGCGGCCACGGGCGTACGAATGGACTCATACGGTACCTGTTACCGCAACGGCCGGCCCTGGCTGCCGATGGTCATATACACCAACAGCGCCGCCTCCAAGAACGGGGGCACCGGTTCGCAGCCCCTTGATTCGGCCAGGGATCAATTCCTGGACTATTTCGAGAATACGCCTTTCGCCATGATGGATTATTGTGCGCCCCGCGCCGGGATCTCATACGCGCTCGATTATCTCAATCGTTGCCGCCAGCGCGGTATTCTTATGTCCATGCACGCAGCGCCCACAGTTCTCGACCTGGGCGAAGTGAGACAGTTCGCCGAACAACTGCGGGACCATTCCGCACTGGTTTTCTGGTATATCAACGACGAACTCGGCAACGACTGGTACGAAGAGCTCAAGGAAACGCGGCTTGCGCTTCTGCGGCACGATCCTTTTCATCCCACCCACGTGCAACACTACGACATGGACAAGTACATGGAACAAGCCGAGACGTACGATATTTACGTCCACCAGTTTTATAACGGCGGGGTAAGGCAGATACGGCAGAACTTCCAATATATGATCGATCTTGCGGATTTATCCCCCGCGGGCATCCCATTTTGGGGCAACATGTTTCTATCGGATGACAAGCTGAGGACCATGAGCTACGGGTGCATCGCCAACGGGGCCAAGGGCTTGATGTACTACGGTTTTCATGTGATGCGCGATTCCGCCGCATACGAAGACGACCGGGAAGCGTTCAACCGAAGGTGGAACGAGATTGTGGAAATAGGCCGGGAGATCGAGTCACGACAGCATATCCTGCTGCAGCCGCCCACGCCCGTCCAGTCCACCGCCAACGTTGATGAACTTGCCCTGCGGACGGTCAGCGGCGAACACGGTACATGGCTGCTGATCGCGAACCCGTATTGGCAGACGAGGCAGGTTCGCATCACGCTGGGTGTTGCCGCCGAATCGGCCACGGGTATCGACGGCACCGCCTACGAGGTACGAAACAACCAGATCGAAATGGCTGTCACCCCCGAGGATGTCTGGCTGATAAGACTTCACACCGTTGCCGAGGAAGGGTCCGGTGATCTCAACGGCGATGGAGTGACGAATTTTCTGGACCTTGCGGAATTCGCCCGGGGACAGCCGTAAAAGACCGGCCGCCCGAAGAAAGGCTTTATCTTCCGAGTCTTATGGAAGCGGGTGCTGTTTTTTTTCAGAAGCCGTAGACCGGTCTTAATTGATCTTCCGTCGGCAATTCGGGGTAGTACTCTCCGCGGGTGCCGACCCAGCCGACGCCCTGCCGCCTGAGCCTTACCTGGACGATGGACCCGTTGCTGTTGGTGACATTTACCAGCCGGGAGTTGATGTCGTCGCTCATGGCATACATCTGTTTCTGCTGGGCGGCCTTGTCGCGCTCGTTGCCCAGCAGATAGCCGCCGCCGGCGCCGATGGCCGCTCCCAGCAGGGTGGCCTCGGTGTCGCCGCCGGCCAGCTGTCCGATGCCGGCGCCGGCGAGCGAGCCTATAACCGCCCCTTTCTGGGCGTCGGTCTGGCAGCCTGTGGCCACGGCCAGAACCGCCGTGCACACAAGAACAATACAAACTTGAGATTTTTCCGCTTTCATTTTGATTCTCCTTATCCTGCTTGTTTTCACCGCTCGAAACACTTTTTTTCGGAGTCGAAATTGCACCGCAGCCGGTTTTCGGCGATGGTGCCGAAATCACTCAGGTCGACCCTGCAGCCGTCATTGAGGTCGCCGCTTGGCGGCGAGGCGAGCCTGTCCGTCAGGCGCGTTAGCGCGGATGTCGGCATCGCATTCATTGCACCGCCCCTTCAGTATCGCCGGCCTCGGTGTCGGCGGCCAGCAGGTCCTGGGCAAGCTCCAGAAGGACCGTGGCCGCGGCCTTGTTCTGCGGGTCGGCCGCGGCCTTCCGAAGCGGATCCACGGCCTCTTCGGCGTTGCCGGCGCCGAGCAGCTGGTAGCCCAGCAGGAACTGAAGGTCGAAGTCCGCCGGCGCGGCTTCGGCCCGCTGCCCGAGCCTTTCGATCTGCTCGAACAGGATGTTCTCATCCTTGTAAAGGCCGCGTGGGAAGAACACGCCGGGTTCGTCCTCGGGCATATTGGCGATTGCTGCCCGCAACACCAAAACCGCGTCCTCGTACTTTTCATCGGCCATAAGGGCCTGTGCCAGCGCAAAAGGCAGTATGGTATCTTCCGGCGACTCTCTCATGGCCCGGGCGAGTTTTTCAGCTGCCAGCTTGTAGTCGCCTTTTTCGAAGGCCTTGACGGCCTGGTCGAAGTAGATGTCCGAGAGGGTCTCAGGGGCAGGCCCTTTGTCGGCCTCGAGCTTGCGGCGTATGTCCTCGAAGGTGGTATGGTCCACCGGCTCAAGGCTGCCAGAGGAGTCGTACCCCTCGGTGCCGTAGCCGTAATAGTTATAGACATAGTAGTTGTAGTTATCGTGCGGGATTAGACGGGCTACGGGGTGATAACCGTGCCAGTAATAGAGGTGGCATGGATACCAGTAATACCGCCGGTAGGTGTAATGATAAGGCCAGTACCCGCCGATGCTGACGAATACGTACCTGCGCTGATAATACGGGTAAAACCGCTTGAAGGCGATCCGTCTTCCGAAGTTGTAACAAAGTCCCAGGTGGAACCTCGGCCGGATGACGCGATGGCACAAGCGGTTTCGCCGGTCCCGGTAAACGTGGAAATGCCGCGGCCTTCTGCGGCCGCGTGAAAACATCCGGTCCTCGTAGACGGCCTTTTTGGTGAGCAAGGGGCGCCTCAACTGAGTGCTTCGGTCTGTTTCGGCGACCAGGGTCAGCGAACCATTGTTTACGATGTTGATGTCTTTGGTCGCCGGGCTGAAGCGGTGTTTAAAAGACCTGGTCTTGCGGGACGAGCCTTTCTGCACGAGCAGGCCTTGCCGGCCCTTTTGCGGTCGAAAGATGGCCTTTTCGCTTGCTGATCTGCCGGCTTCAGCGCCGATGCTTCGCTCTGTCGGCCCCAGGCTGCGGCGATTCATACGCAGCCGGGCGCCTAAGGCCTGTCCCCCGTGCGGTTCTCCCCGGCGGGGTTTTATACTGGAAACCCGCGGATTGGAAGGCTTGGCCGGGATAGTCCCTACGGAGGCACCGTCCGGGGTGGAATGCTGCGTATCGCGCTTGGGCAGCGGCCGGGGTGCCGGCCTTGAGGGAAGGCTCGGCGAAACCCGGTCCACCACATCTCGGCGGGACCGGAAACTCTTGGGTCCGGTGCTGACTATGTCACTTTTCGGTGCCCGAAAAACGCCGCTGCCGGGGGATGGTGGCCGGAACGGTTCGCTTAGATGCCTGTCATGTTCGGTGATCCGCGGTTTCCTGCGGAAAGGCCGGTGGGATAGGTTGTGGTTGGATTCCGATAACTTCCGTGGCCGGCCGGCCGGCTTGGCCGCCGCCGGCCCGCCCGGCCGACCTCGTGCGGATTTGGCGGTTCTTTCGCCCCTCGGATCAGGCCGCGACGTTCGGACGGACTTGGCCGGTGGTTTTGCACGCGGCGTTTTACCTTTGGGCCTTTCCTTGGCCGCCGAAGCTGTCGAGAATGCCAGCGCCAAGATGATCATTACGGGCAGGATAGCCTTGAACGAAAATCTGTTTCTTGCGATAAACATGGCAACGCGCTCCTTAAATATCCTCTCTTGGTCGCTGCGTCCCATAACTCTATATATAATGTACGCCAGCAGAGCTAAATGTCAAGCTTTTTTTGCTTTTTTGTATTATTTTTTTATCTTTTATGCTTTTATTCTTAACCTATTGTTCATAATATACTTAGGCAGGTAGTTTTCGCCCTGAGATAAAAATGTAAGGCAATTCTGCTTGTCGTTTTTTGCTCCAAGGGGTATATTCGTATCGGCGGTATCCGGTAAACAACCTGTGATGCTTTCGGCATGAATGTTTCAGCCGGTGGGCAAGGACATCGAATACCGGGCTTTGTCTGGTCAAAATTATGGCAAGAAGGCATCGAAACCCCCTGAACCAAACGCTTGGGCTTGTGCTGCAGGGCATGAGAGACAAGATGGGCGGGCTTTCCTCTTCGGAGATAGCCGGTCGGCTTGGGCTGGCCGCTTCTCACTATAGAATGATAGAAGCCGGTTCTGCCGTGCTGCAGCCTGCCAGAGCGATCCGAGTCGTTGAGGTTTTCGACCGGATCGAATTCGCTCCCCTGTGCCAGGTTCTGGTATGCATTCAGGTTCTCGATTCAGCCAGGGGCTCCATGGAAGAATTCAAATCGACCGTTCGTATTCTCGGCGATTTCGATCCGTTGATGTCGGAAGTCCTCCTGAAGCTCGGCGACCTGGCCGATGTTTCAAACAGCAAAGACTATTCGCAGGTCGCCAGGGCGATCAGTCAGTCAGGCCTGAAGGATCAGCTCGAGGGCTTTCTCACCACCGAGCCGGTGACGCTTACCCGCGGCCAGATCGATAATTTCATGAGCCCCACCTACGAACACCCCCTGTCGGGCCGGCTGTACAACAAGATCGGAAACATCCTCCAGGGCGTTGCCCCATTCTACCTCGACACTATTCTTCAGCTTATCGACAATCTCAAGGGCGTAACCCCGCGGGTGACGGCCGAGGAGCTGGCCAGGTGGGAATCGCTTCACAATAACAGGTTAACCTTCTGCATCGGCGTAATTCGCGACCCGAGGATATTGCTGGACATAGGGACCTTCGATTACGATTATCTGTGGGAGGATAACTTCAGTAAACTGGTTGTCGTGTACCGCGACCAGACCTTAAATTCCGAGTCTATAAAAAGGCGGATTGCAAACAGCCTCAGGAAAAAGTACCAGGCCGGGCAAGCCAGGTTTGAAAGGCGGTTGCGGAATTTCGATGAAGTCGTCAATTCCAAGCTTTTGATACGACACGGCGGAAACAGGACCGATATGATCGACGAGGCGCTGCTTTACAGAAACGTACCTATGAACAACCTGTGGGTTTATGTGCTTGTCAACGGCTATGTGGTGCCATTTATCGACAACGCCACCATCGATTCGGCCGCGGCTGACCTTTATGGTACCAGCCCGGACTACGACGAGACTTCGGAAAAACTCGTTAAAGTCAGGAAGCTTTGTGGTGATCTCGGCCTCGGACTTTGACAGACAAATCGAACCGGCGGTCCGCATGGTCAGGATCCTGCCCGACATGCCCGCCGCCGAGCTCTGGCGGCACCGCCGGTGTTACCTGGGGATAAGCATGGGAAACCCGCTTTTCGAGGGCCGGTACCTTCGGACGCTTTGCGACTGGATAACCGGTCGATTCGATGCCTGCCTGTTCATAGTCGGCGATTACCTCTGCCGGTACAACGAATGCATTTTCACCGGCTCGGACGCGGAGCAGGCGGGGCGGGCCGCTCTCGAGCTGGGCGAAAGCTTCCTGGGGCGGAATCGGCCGGTCCTTGACCGGTATCCGCAGGACAAGTTCCGTTTGACCAGGTGGAGGGATCACCTCCGGTCCGCGGAGTTCGAGAAAGCCTCGGCGGCCCTTGAAAAACTCTTTGAATCCGATTCTGATTTCCGAAGGTCTGTGGAAAAGGATGCCTTCGCCTACATCAACAGAAAAAGCGGGCACGGTATCTATGCCGCCGTGGAGGCAAAGGAGGCTGCGGCGCTGTCGTGCCGCTACCTGCTTGAGGAGATTGCTGTTTTCAGCGCGGTCTCACAACAAGGCTGGCAGGTTGAGGTGTATCCCGGGCCCGAGCTGACGACGCTCGAACAGATCGCAAAAGGCAGGTACGAGGATATTCCAGCAGGACTCAAAAGCAGGATAAACGTCGAAGTAAATATAAGAGTATGAGCCCCGTAATAGCACCGCTTCTGGCGGCCCTGGTCTTGTATGTCGCCGTCGGCCTGGCCGTGGGCAGAAGGACGGCCGGCGTAGGCGATCTTTTGCCGCTTTCGTCCGGAAGGCGGGCGAGGATAGAAACCACCGCCGAGTTCACCTCCAGCACCGTGGCCACAACCATTTCGCTGGCGACCGTGATAATGGCCTTCTTTTCACTGGCCCGCTACCTTGGTTTGTGGCTGCTCTGGACTGTGATAACCACCTCGGCGGGCCTGCTGGTCGTGAGGTTGTTCGCCGGCAGGATATGGCACCGCCTGTCACGTTACGACCACAGACCGACGCTTCACGAGTTCTTGGGCAGGGAGTTCGATTCGAGAATCCTGCTGGGCGTGGGCGCCGCGTTTACCAGCCTCGGATTTCTGGGGGCCTTTGCGGTGGAACTGACGGTGGGGTCGAAATTCTTCACGGCACTGGTTCCCGATGCGCCGGCGGTAATCGTGGTGGCCGTTCTTTCTTTCACCGCCTTTTTGTACACCGCCGCCGGCGGCTTCCGGGCGGTGATAGTCACCGACCGCATCCAGATGTTTTCAATATGGCTTTTGCTCTTATCGCTGCCGGTATTCTACGTGTATCACATCATTACCCACGGGGGGTGGGCGTCGAATTTCAGCAGGATCCCCGAAGGTGTTCTCGATTTTTCCATCAGGCCGGGGTTGGCGGCTTTCCTGCTGGGGATATTCGCCATCAACGTGCCTTCGTTCCTGTCCGACATGAGTATATGGCAGAGGATGGCCGGAGCTCGAAAAGAGCAGACTGTGACCAGCGGCCTGGGAATAAGCGCTTTCAGCGCCGCTGTCACCTGGGGCGCTTTCGCCGTACTGGCATGTTTCGTTTTCATGGTGGTGCCGCCGCAGGGCACGCGCAATGCCCTGCTTGTGCTTCTGAACCAGATCGCCGGAACCGGCGGTGCGCTGGCCGCCGTGATACTCTTTATCGCTGTGCTGGGTCTTTACGGTGCGATGCTTTCCACCGCCTCGACGCAGCTGATAGCGGTCTCCCATACGATGTATGCCGACCTGTTTGGCCGACTGCGGGGCCGGTCGGTGAAAGAACGTCTGGATTCACGCAGGGAAATGAACCTGTCCCGTCTGATCCTGGTTGTCACGGCGCTGTTGTCCATCCTGATGGTCCAGCTGCTGGCCAAAGCCGGTTTTTCCGTGGTGGATCTGATCTTCGCCGTCTACGGGTCGCAGCTGGGTTTGTGCCCGCTGGTGGTTTCGGCGCTGGTTTTCGGCAGGAAAAGGCTGAGGATACTGTCTTTTTGGGCGACTCTGGCATTGACCGTGGGGTTCGTGACCGGCTGGGCCAGCGCCGTTTACGGCAGGTTCACGGCTAGTACCAACCTGGTTTTCCTGGCGCCGGTCTGGAGCCTGCTGGCATCCACCGCCCTGCTTACGACCGGTATGGCCTGGGAAAGGTTCGCAGGTAGGTGGCCCACCGGCATCAACAGCATTCTGGTCAAGAGCATATTTAGGGCGAGATTGAAGGGCTTGTATCGGCTGGCGCCCGCCGCCGAGCCGATGCGGCTTGTCTGCCTCAAGAACAAATGCGCAAAGTGCTGCCGGGTCATAGGCACACCGGTTGTTACTTCACAGGAAGCGGCCCGTATCGGACGCGACCGGCTGATGGCCGAAGGCAACGCCTTATTCGTCAGCTCTGAGAACGGCAAATGCATCCTGCTCAAGGAGGGCCTCTGTTCAATCTACCCCGATAGGCCGGCGGGCTGCCGGGAGTATCCCTGGTACAATATTGATGGCAAACTTTATTATGACCGCGGTTGTCCCGGCGTTCGCTATGATCGGGACGAGCGCCCGGAGGTCGCCGAAATCCAAGATTTCGACAATTTCCTGCCGAATTGTCCCCGCCTCGTCATCCGGCTGATAAAGTTGGTATGCGTAAAGAAATCACAATGAGCGGAAAGCCGTTTCCCGAAACCTCTAAAAAGGTTCATTGGGAGGGAACTACACACCACCAAGAATTGCAAACTCTATAGTTGCATAAAACAAAAGGAAATCTTTGAAAATTAACACCTGACCCTAGTTCGTACGGATTAAACGGCGACCCGGCGGGCGGTTCAGCCGCTGTCGCCTTTGGACTGGAGCCATTCCAGATCGGCCAAGTCCTGCTTCCGGCCCGACGCCCGCTTATTTAGGATCAAGCAATGCCTGGAAAGGACCGCGGCCGGCTGGTCGGCAAAGCGGGTCCGGAACCGCGAAGCCCACGCTTCTTCGAACTCAACGCCCGTTATTGATGTCACCACGTCGACGCGGACCGGGGCGACACCGATCTGAAAAACAAGGCCCGCTTTAACGAAATCCTCGGCGGCCAGATCCTGCAGCGGCGCACCAAAAGCCCGTAAGGCATTCAGGACACGGGGTGCGTTGGAAGAATCGGGTCGTACCCAGATATCGAGGTCTTTGGTGGCCCTCACAAGGCCGTGGGCGGCCAAGGCATGGGCGCCGACAATCAAGTATTCAACGCCATGGGCGTTGAACTCGGCCAGCAGATCTCTGAAGTCGCGGTTCACCGCAGTCATTACCCCAAGCCAGACACAACAAAGTCAGTTCCCACACCGCGTCAATCCGTTCCTCGGGCGTGGAGTTCTCCCATTCCCAATCCCCGGGAACCTGTGCTCCTGGACGGATCACACGGCTGACCGCTCTTCTATAACTCAAGTCAGATTCCACCAAGACATTGTACCACATCTGCAGCAGGACAAATAGGGCTAAGAAAAGGCTCCAGAGGCCTTTTCTTTAAAACAGCGGGTAGATTGAACGGCGTAACGGCCGTCGAGCCCGGCATCACCGGCAGGTCTATAAGCAGGAGGACAACAAGCATCGGGATCAGCCACCACCGAGCCGCCATAAAACCTGAAAAAATGACCGCTTCCGTCCTTCCAAGCGGCTGCGAGCCGCTCAAGTTGCGGAATCGCCGTGCCGGGGTCTTTGAGCTTGCCATGGCCGATAATTCTTGGTAAAATAATCATTATCAATCTGTGGTCACTTGGAGTGGAGTTCAGGGTTTTTGGGGATCTTTCCAACGGTTGCCAAGCCCGGCAGGGTCTTAGGGCCATGGCTGAGAGACAAGCTGCTCAATCACGTCGCCGCGTCGGACCGCAAAGGCTCGATGAGTCAACCCCGCCAGGGTCCGGGGCGCGACAGCTGAAATCGGAAAAAAAGTTCAAAGCGGTGTTCGAGGCAGCCGTTGATGGAATTGCGGTCGCCGACGCACAGACCAGGACATTGCTTTTTGCCAATGAGGCCTTCTGCAAGGCTCTCGGCTACGGCAAGGAACAGATACAGTCTCTCACGCTGGATGATATTCACCCGCGCGACAGCCTTCGGGATGTTCGTCGGCAATTTCAAGGCCAGGCGAATGGTGAGTTTTCGCTGGTTCATAACATCGCCGTCAAGAGAAAGGACGGCAGCGTCTTCTACGCCGACATTAACTCGGCTCCACTCGAGATAGGCGGACGGCGGTGCCTTGTTGGAGTGTTTCGGGAGAACACGCAGTGTATCAAGTTGATGAGTTTGATTGCCGAACGAGAGGCGCGTTACCGGTCGCTGGTGGAGGCCCTGCCGCAGAAGATATTCGTCAAGAACCGTGATTTGGCTTATGTTTCCTGCAATGATAACTACGCATCGGATCTGGGTATCAAAGCCCGGGAGATAGCAGGGCGAACGGACTTCGACTTCTTTCCGAAAAAGTTAGCCGAAAAATACCGCGCCGACGACAGGAAAATCATAAATTCCGGCGAAACCAGGGAAATAGAAGAGAGGTATGTGCATGCGGGCCGTCAGCGTTGGGTGCGCACCATCAAAAGCCCTGTTACGGGTGCGGACGGCGGTGTTATCGGCGTGGTGGGCGTATTCTGGGATGTTACGGACCGCAAGGCCCTTGAGGACAGGCATCACGAAGTTGAACGTCGTCTTGAGGGAATATTCAGCTGCTCTACCGACGGCATTGTCTACTGCGGTCTCGAGGGCGTGTTCCTGGAAGTGAACGACGCCTTCTGCGGCATAACCGGTTACAGCCGCGAAGAACTCGTGGGAAAGAAAAGCTTTTGGGATCTTACCCCGGCGGCCTATCAACAGGGCGACAGGCAAGCGGTCAAAGAGCTGATGAGCCGGGGAAGGCCTGTCGAGCTCGAGAAGGAGTACATCAGAAAAGACGGCGGCAAGATACCGGTCTTTGTGACGGGATTTGTCGTGAAGGGATCCGGCGGACAGTCTTCGGGCCTGGGGGCCGTGATCAAGGACACCTCCGCCAATAAAAAAGCTGAAGCCGAGGCGAACAAGGCCAGGGAACAGTTGGAGCGATTCCGCGAACACATGGTCAACACCGAGCGGCTGGCTTCGCTGGGCACACTCAGCGCAACGGTGGCCCATGAACTGAGTCAGCCCCTGACCGCCCTTGGATTGGAACTTGAGGAGGTTCAAGAAAAGATGGAACAGTCCGGGTTCGATAACGTCTCAAAGCGTATTACAAAAGCCCGGCAGGCCCTGTCGGCCGCTGTTTCAATAGCCGAGCGGTTCCGTACCTTCGCCCGCCGCTCATCCCTACCGGACACCGCCCCCCAGGATATCGGCGAAACCGCCCAAAGAATAATAAAGCTTCTGAACGGCAAGGCCGCCGCCGCCAGGGTCGCTCTTCGACTGCGGAGCATCAAAGGCCTTCCCGCGGTCAGATGCGACCAAGCCGATATTGAGCAGTTGTTTTTCGCAATCCTTCAAAATGCCGTCGAGGCCGCTGACGGGCACAAAAAATGCAGCGTCACGATAAGCGGCAGGCAGCTGGGTAAGCAGGCGTTGGAAGTGCTTTTCGACGACACCTGCGGCGGCATAAGGCCAGAGAACATCGGCAGGATATTCGATCCTTTCTTCAGCACCAAGCCTCGGGGGAAGGGGACCGGGCTGGGTCTTTGCATCGCTCGACAGATCGCATCGAGATACGGAGGTAAAATCACCGTAGAGAGCACCATGGGCAAGGGCGCGACATTCCGTGTGACGCTGCCTGTTTGATCAGCCGGTGTAGCAAAACACAAATCCTCCAGCGTTATTTCGTCGGCACACCGAAGACGCGGCGGCATTCCCAACGATGCCGCCGCTGTTCTTTTCGGCCGGCCTCAGAATGCGGGGCCCGGTTCGGCTTGGCTGTACGTAAAATTGTTAACAGAATCTGCTGCGGCTGAGTCGAAAAGCCCCGGGGTTCGAAAATCAGCTCGGAACGTGACGAAAGGTCCGGGCCGGCCAAGCCCAAGCCTGAAGGTAATCCAAAAAACGACGGCGTGTTCAAAAATCAGAAGTAGTTGATTAGGTATTTTCCACAATAGACGAGGGCAACCGGGTGTGGTAATTCTAATTGCGGTAAATGCCTTTGAGCCGGTAGAAGTAGAGCGGAATAGAGGTAATAGAAGAAGAAAGGTCGGAGAACGCATTTCCAGATATTTGAAGCAAGCATCTAATTTGAAATAACCGCTGTCATGCCCCACCCTCGGGGTGATTGTGGTTATGAGCACGGTGTCAGCGATGGAAAAAAGCTTCTACGACGTTTTTATAGTCGACGATGATGCGCCTCTGCTTGATGCGCTAAGCCGCGCTCTGAAGTCCCTGCCCTCCAATGTAACCTGCTTTGAAAATGCGGCCGAGTGCATTAAGAGATTGCGTACGCACAACTGCGATCTTCTCATTACCGACGTCAGGATGCCGAAAACAGACGGCTTTGAGCTGCTGTCAACGGTTAACCGCATTACGCCGTACGTGCCCGTATTGTTTATAACCGCTTACGCGGACATACCTTCGGCGGTGCGTGCCGTGAAGAACGGTGCTTTTGATTTCGTTGAAAAGCCTTTTAAAAAAGAGGTTCTACTGCAAAAGGCCAGATCCGCCCTCGCCAACAGCGACTCGGTGGATCCGCTGGTCAAAAAGATGCTTACCGGCATTGAGATGCGTGTTTTGCGGCTGCTCTGCAGCGGCAAGAGCAACAAGGAAACCGCCTGGATAATGCATCGCTCGGTGCGAACCATCGAAGAGCATCGCAGTCGGATTATGCGCAAACTTGATGTCGACAACTTCGCCGAACTCGTTAAGGTGGGTATCGAACGGCTGGCTTCAAAGCGGGTCTGAGCTCTATCTGCCATCATATAAACGACATGTACCTGCCGCTGCGCTTCTGTGTGTTCGACCGGTATTAATATGCTGAAATTACGGTGCGGCTTATGGACCAAGGCCGTGCTCATAACGACAGTTTCAAGTTCACAAAAAAGATTTTTGTCCCTAAACGCAAGAAACACCGAGAAATTACGTATTGTCCACAATTGATCCATGGAATGCTAACATGTACGATACTAACTATGAATTCAGCGGCTTGTTTGAGGGCGGGAGATAATCACAACGGCGCATATCCAAGGATATCTGCGCAGTAAAAAGAATTCATTTTTGTATTTGGTTGTGATGAAGAAAAGTGCCGTCATATTGCGGGGGATTGTTGCCTTGCTGGTTATCGCATTTGAGGCGGCTGCGGTGAGTGTGGCCCCGGTTGAGTGGGACAAAATTGAATCCTGGGAGAACATGTCCTTACATTTCGAATCAGGCCATCCAAAGTCCGGAGCCGGTTCAAAGCAGGCTGAACCGGGTGTTGATCAAAATGTTATTTTTCTTGGACTGGTGGCTGTTTTCGCCGCAGGCAGTTTCGGTATGGGGTGGCGCCGAATAAGGTCGGGCAGGCAACGGGAGGAATTTTCTTTGGAGAAAGTTGCGAACCCGCAAAAGCGGAATCAGCAAGGATAAGGAAAACTTGCGGGGGTATCCGTAAAAATGTGTGGGAGGTGTGCGGAGGAGTGCGTACACAGACCTTAAGAATTCAATTAGGTCGTCTTCTAAATTAGGGAGGGTGTCAAAATGTACCGTGATAGGATGACAATCTGTTTGATGGTTGTTTTCATTGGGGCCCTGATTGCGGAAACCGCAGGCGGAGCCGTTACGGCAAGTGTGACCGACATGACACAAACCGCCCCGCTTGCGAACCCGGCGCCTGCGTCGTACCAACCCAGGTACTTGAGCGGCTTCGGCGGTGATGATGCGTTCACGGTTTTCTTTGAAGACCGTGATCTCGGACAGCAGATAAGCTATGTTTCAACAACAACCGGACCGACCGGCTTTGCCGCAGCTGCGACCGCGACAACAATTGCAGACACGCATTTCTGCATAAAAGACTGGCCGATAAACATTGCCGGCACCGACTACGCCTATCGCGCGTCGGCGTCCGTCGGAAACAATATGAGTCACAATTTCTACGTTTCCAACGACCTT
>Ga0180433_10007025_pt1 | contig 14535 bp, 10 predicted proteins | sample SS_ome_8_FD_132980 | JGI IMG/M metagenome (GOLD analysis project Ga0180433, IMG submission 132980) | Hypersaline lake sediment archaeal communities from the Salton Sea, California, USA - SS_1_D_1 metaG | ecosystem: Environmental > Aquatic > Non-marine Saline and Alkaline > Hypersaline >... | reverse complement strand
TCTTTTTGTCTTTCTCTATAATCTGTTTTGACAGGTCTTTTTGAAACTACTACAGTGATTAATGTATATTTTCACAGAACTCCCTTAAATTCTCATTTTTTCATAAAACTTTTGACACTACCGATCTTAATGATAAGATTGCCGTATTCATCTACAGAGCAGGTCTGTTCAGGTTCAATCACTGTGGTAGAGGTGGGTTCCTCTATAACCGCTGGACCTGTAATGATATTGTTTGTCAAAAGTTTATTTCGTTTATAGATGTTGAATTTCTGATACCTGCCATCACCCAGATAGACTTTTCTTTTTCCCAGCCTGGATTCCGGTACTGGAGTCTGGTTTCCGGATTTAATAGTTTTTAATTCGGGTTTTTTTACTTTGCCTATACCAATCACTGAAAGGGATACAATTTCCTTAGCTTCTTCCGGAGCGTTATGTCCGTACATCTGGAGATGGAGTTCATCAAAATCCTGACACAGAATTTGTTTTTCCCCCTCTGTCAGATCAGAAGCAGCAGTAACACTTAAGGTATGTTCCTGGCCTTCGTATCTCATATTTATTTTATAAGTCATAGAAATGTTTTTAGCCGAGATGTTTTCGTATTCAAAAAGCTTTTTTACCCGTTTTTCCAGATTCCGAAAAATCCTATTCACATCCTCCAGGTCAGCTTTACTGATAAGTTGTATATAAGTTTGAGTAAAATCATGCCGTAAATCTGCCATCAGCATTCCCCAGGTGGAAAACACACCGGGAAAGGGAGGAATTATCACAACCGGGATATTCAATTCTCTGGCAATGGCAGTAGCATGTGTAGGGCCTGCACCTCCGAAAGCAACCATAGCTAGGTCCCGGGGATCATAACCCCGTTTAACGGTCATGGATTGGAGCAGTCCAGACATGTTGTTGTTGACAATTTTGATGATTCCGAAGGCGGCCTCATCCATGCTGAGGTGAAAGTAATCAGCGATTTTTTTCATGCTTTTACGACTGAGTTCAGGGGAGATATTCATCTCACCACCCAGAAAATAGTCAGGATCCAGGATTCCCAGTTGAAGATCAGCATCGGTTACGGTTGGTTCTCTACCACCTCTCTGATAGCAGGCCGGTCCAGGTTCAGCTCCAGCGCTTTGAGGACCTACATGTAGGGCTCCTGCTTTATCAATCCAGGCGATACTTCCCCCGCCGGTACCGATTTCGCGGATATCAACTACAGGAAGAAGAATAGGACGACCTTCCACCACATATTGGTCAGTGGTTTCCGGTAATCCTCCTTTAACAATTGAGGTTTTGGCAGTAGTACCACCCATGTCATAGGTGATAACATTGTTGTACCCTATCATTTTGGCCAGCATAGCTCCTCCTATAGCGCCTGCTACTGGACCGGATTCAACCATGGACACCGGTATCTCCCTGGCAATAGGAGAAGTCATAACTCCCCCATTGGACTGCATAATCTGCAATTCTCTTTGAAAGTGGCGTTTTTTTAATTCTTCTTCTAAATTCTTCAAGTAACGTTGCACCACCGGCATTACATAGGCATTCTGTACCGTGGTGCTCATTCTCTCATATTCATAGTAACGTCTGGTTATAGTATGGGAGAGGGATACGGTTGCTTCCGGATATTCCAAATTCAACACTCTCCCGATTTCTTCTTCATGCTGGGAGTTAGCATAGGCGTTGATAAGGCAGACAGCTATGGACTCTATCTTTTCTTTACGGAGAAGTTCTATAATTCCAGTCAGCTCATCGATTTTCAAAGGAATCAATACAGTTCTGTCAGCTGCAATTCTTTCTTTAACCTCGAGTCTTAGATATCTGGGGATAAGGGGTTCAGGCTTTTTATACAGTGCGTCATAAATTTCGGTTCGATTACTGCGGCCGATTTCTACAACATCTCTAAATCCTTTGGTGGTGATTAAAGCCGTCTTGGATCCTGTACCTTCGATCAGGGCATTAATTACCACTGTAGTACCGTGAACCAGAAAAGATACATCCTGAAAGGAAATGTTGAATTTTTCCATACTTTGAATGGTTCCAGTGGCAGGATTTTTGGGGGTGGATGGTACCTTACTTACTTTCATTTTACCAGTTGATTCATCCAGCAATACTCCATCGGTAAATGTCCCTCCCACATCCGTACTCAATCTGTACATGTATACCTCCTTGAATAGATTGTGATCACTTTTCTTCCTTTGTATTATTTTTTATTTTACTGTTGAGCATACAATGCAAGTAAACGATTTTATCAGCTACACTTTTTTTAGTCAGAAGGAATATTAACAATGTATCATTTCAATTTCACCATCACTATTGATTTAGAAGGTATATTTATAGAAATGGTGTTTTTTTCTGCTTTTAGAGATTTAAATTCTTTGATATAAACTTTCTCAGGCTTACCAAAATCATTATGAGAGTCTATTTTTTCAGCAGTTATGATTTCAGCGTGTTTAATCCTGACTTTGTTTATTCCTTGGAGCTCACAGGTTAGAGTTAACGGTTTTTTAGGATTACAATTGGTCAGGGTAATATGAATTTGACCTTGTTCATTTCGGGAAACAGAAGCACTGACAGCAGGAATGGAGTTATTGTCAAAAGTGTAGTCTTCACAGGTTATACTCAGGGGTAAATTAGTAGCATCCTGATGAACCTTGTACATCTTGAACACATAATAGCTAGGGGTAAGGACCATCTGATCCTCTTTGGTTAAGATCATAGCTTGAAGAACATTAACGGTTTGTGCGATATTTGCCATTCTTACTCGATCGCTATGGTGGTTAAAAATATCTAAGGTAAGTGCTGCTACTAATGCATCCCGTAAAGTATTCTGTTGATAGAGGAAGCGTGGATTAGTACCAGGTTCTGCTTCATACCAGGTTCCCCATTCATCCACAATCAAACCTTTCTTTTTTTGGGGATCATATCTATCCATGATAGTTTTATGGTTGGTGATGATTTCATCCATTCGAAGTGCTTTTTCTAATATATTAAACCATTGTTTTTCTGTAAAATTAGTGGAAGAGCGAATTTCTTCTTCTCTAGTACCAGTGTAGTAATGAAGAGATATACCCTGAAAACGATTTCTGTTTTTTTTATCTTTCATTAATACTTCCATCCAATGATAATCATCACCATAGGGTCCACAGGCAATGCGGTAGAGCTGGTTATTTCCGTAATTTTTACAAAAGGTTGAATAACGACGCATTTGATCAGCATAGAATTCAGCAGTCATACTGCCGCCGCAGCCCCAGTTTTCATTGCCTATATCCCAGTATTGTACCTTCCAGGGTTTTTGGCGTCCATTCTGTTTTCTCATACTGGTCATGGGGCTGACATTATCAGAGTTCAGATATTCTATCCATTGGGACATTTCCCGGACTGTACCGCTTCCCAGATTACCGCAGATTACTGGTTCACATCCCAGCATTTGGCATAAATCCATGAATTCATGGGTTCCAAAACTGTTGTCTTCGGTAATCCCGCCCCAATGGGTATTGATTATAGTAGGACGTTGCTCTGGCGGGCCAATGCCATCTTTCCAGTGATATTCGTCTGCAAAACATCCTCCCGGCCAGCGAAGATTTGGTATATTCAGTGCTTTCAGAGCAGTGACTACATCGTTTCGTATTCCCTGAGTATTGGGGGTGGAGGACTCTTTCCCAACCCATATACCTCCATAAATACATCGTCCCAGATGTTCGGAAAAATGTCCGTAAATATGTCTGCTTATTGTATACTTTCCTGAATCAACATTCACAATTATTTTATTTTGATTTTTCTGAGCATATACATTAATTGTGAGTAACGTGATTATAACTAAACTGATATTACAATATTTTTTAATTCTCATGATAATTTATCTCCTTATTATAAATAGATTTATGTTTAGGTACTGGGTTTATTATACATAAAAAATAATTTCCATATTCCGTTAACGTACACGCTCTTTTTTAAAAAAACTCATATAATTTGTCACCTAGGATTTTCGCAATATTTATTTTTTACATGATTATATTAATACAATATATAAAATTAATTTCCATTTTGCAACTATTTTATCAAAATATTAGTTGAATTTCAAGGGGTTGTAGTAAATCCTTAAAAAATTGGGGTCTATCTCTTAAATTTTACTTGGGTTTACAATTTTTTGTGATAGAATTTTTTTATGTTCAGATTATCTGATAAATGTATTTCTAAAAAGAAGAAATTTTTTAAGTAAAAATTTAAATAATTGAGTATTAAGGTGTATAAATAATAAAATAGTTTGTTTTTATGTATTAATTATTGTATATTGTCATACAGGAGTTCGTTAAGGTTAACAATCCTTAAATAACAATATATTATGAGTAAAAAGTGGCAAAAAAGTTTAAAAGACGGGATTTTATAAAGAAAGTCTATTGGAGTTCATTGGGACTCCTGGGATCTTCATCTCTGGTTTCTATTTTTGGATCATCATGTAAAACTATATCAAAAAAACCACCTAATATTGTGCTTGTTATGGCGGATGATATGGGATTTTCAGATATCGGATGCTATGGTGGAGAGATCAACACTCCAAATATCGATAGTTTGGCTGATAATGGTTTGCGGTTTACCAATTTTTATAATACTGCCCGCTGCTGTCCCACTCGTGCAAGTCTGCTGACTGGTCTTTACTCCCATCAGGCAGGGATGGGGCATATGTTGTCGGATCGAGGGTATCCCGGATACAAAGGAGACCTGCAGCCTACTTGTGTTACTATTGCGGAGGTGTTAAAGCAGGCCGGATATGCCACCTACATGACCGGTAAATGGCATGTCACCCGTTTCAGAGATAATGAGGGACCCAAGCACAACTGGCCCTTACAGCGTGGTTTCGACCGTTTTTTTGGAACCATAGAAGGAGCGGCAAGTTTTTATGATCCCCTTACATTGAGCCTGGATAACCAGTATATTGACCTTCCTTCTCAGCCTTTTTATTATACTGATGCTATAAGTGACTACGCTGTTAAGTTCCTCCGGGAGCACCAGGATAAACAAGCGGAGAGTCCGTTTTTTCTTTATGTTCCTTATACCTCTCCCCACTGGCCTCTCCATGCTTTAGAAGAAGACATAACCCGATATAAGGATCGCTTCCGAGCCGGATGGGATGTTTTACGACAAGAGAGATATCAGCGTATGATTAAAATGGGATTGATCAAATCGGAGTGGAAGCTTACAGAACGTGATCCCAGGGTTTCTCCCTGGGAAAAAGCGGAACATAAAGAATGGCAGATGCGGAGAATGGAGGTATATGCAGCTCAAATTGACCGCATGGACCAAGGTATTGGACGTATTTTATCACAATTAAAACGAAGCGGAGAGTTGGATAATACCCTGATATTTTTTCTGGCAGATAACGGCGGGTGTGCTGAGGAACTGACGGATTCCTGGATGAATTGGCTGTACAATGAATCCCATATTTGTCCCAGATATACCCGGGAGGGCCAGCCGGTTATTGCCGGTAACAATCCAGAGTTGATGCCTGGTCCTCCTAATACATTTCAAAGTTATGGCGTACCCTGGGCTAATGTTTCCAATACTCCTTTCAGGCTATATAAGCATTGGACTCACGAAGGTGGGGTGGCAACTCCTTTAATTATACACTGGCCAGCAGCAATAAAAGCGAAAGGAGAATTTCGTGACTGTCCTGGTCATTTAATCGATATTATGGCTACGTGTGTAGATATATCCGGAGCCAATTATCCTACTTATTTAAATGGAAATCAGATTATCCCGATGGAAGGGAAAAGTTTGGTACCTGTTTTTCATAACCAAATTTTGGAAAGAGATGGTCTATTTTTCGAACATGAAGGAAATCGTGCTGTACACTGGGATAAATGGAAACTGGTAGCTAAAGGAGAAAGAAGTACCTGGGAACTGTATGATATGGAAGCGGATCGAACTGAAACCAATAATTTGGCTTCCGGTAATCCGGAACTGGTCAAACAACTGTCTGCTGAATGGAAAGCCTGGGCAGAAAGGGCCAAGGTTCTTCCCTGGCCGTGGAAAAAAGGAGGAATTGTATGAATAAAATAACTAAAACTCTGGTATTGATACTTGGGATAATGTTTGTTTTGGGCTGTAATGAAAAGTCCATGGAACTTACATCAAGCAAGTCGCATAATCTTCCCTATAATGCTCCTCGGGTGAAAGATTCGTTAGCTGATAATTGGCTTCACCCATTTCCATTGAAAGATGTGCGTTTGCTGGATGGACCATTCAAGGCTAATCAGGAAAGGGATCGAGAATATCTTCATTCACTGGATTCTGATCGACTTCTGCATAATTTCAGAATTAATGCTCAACTTCCTTCAGACGCCGAGCCCCTTGGTGGGTGGGAAAAACCTGATGTAGAACTACGAGGTCATTCAATAGGTCATTATCTTTCAGCTTGCGCAATGATGTATGCTGCAACAGGAGATGAAGCTCTCAAAGAGAAAGCGGATTATATTGTAGATGAATTAAGCAAGGTTCAGGAAGCATTGAATGCTGTAGGGTATCTTAGTGCTTTCCCAGAAGAATTTATTGAAAGAGTGGAAGCAGCAGAAAAAGTATGGGCTCCCTATTATACGTTACATAAAATTTTTGCTGGGTTGCAGGATATGTATATTTATTGTGATAATCAGACAGCTCTTGACATTGCGGAAAAAATGGCGCAATGGATTAAGAGTCGAATTGATAGATTGAGTTATGAAGATATGCAGCGGATGCTCAATCATACAGAACAGGGTGGAATGAATGAAACCCTATGTAATCTTTATGCTTTGACTGGAAAACAAGAATATTTTAAGTTGGCTCGACGATTCGATCAAAATTCTTATACAGAACTTTTATCTGGATACCGAAATGAACTGCAGGGGCAACATGTCAATTCCTTTATTCCCAATATCATTGGTACTGCTCGTGAATACGAACTATCTGGAAATCAGGAGCTTCGCAATATTGTTGAATTTTTCTGGCAACAAGTTATTAATGCCCATTGTTTCGTAACCGGTGGTACCAGCTGGCATGAACGATGGCACAGTGATCCGTACCATATCTCTCAAGAATTGGGCACTAATACCCAAGAATCTTGTTGTACTTATAATTTGCTTAAACTTACAAGGCATCTATTTCTTTGGGACCCTGATATAAAATATGCGGATTACTATGAAAGAGCCTTATTCAATGGAATTCTCCCCACTCAGCATCCAAAAAATGGCATGATGATGTACCATGTAGCTATGGCATCAGGGTATTACAAAACCTTTATGACTCCCTTAAATTCTTTTTGGTGTTGCACTGGAACCGGTATGGAGAATCATGCTAAATATGGAAACAGCATTTATTTCTACAATCAGGATGAGTTATATGTAAATCTTTATATTGCATCGGAACTAAACTGGAGAGATAAAAATATAATCTTTACACAAAAAACTAGTTTTCCTGAAGAGAACATATGTTCTTTTATTATCGAGACGGAGAATCCAGTGGATATTACTATAAATTATAGGATACCCAGCTGGGTAAAATCAAAGGCCAAGCTATCCCTCAACGGAAAAGAGCAGGCTATTTCTGCAAAAGGTGGAAGTTACATGTCAATCAGCCGTACTTGGAAAAACGGAGATCAAATTGATCTTGTTTTACCAATGTCTTTATATGTTGAGCGAACACCGGATGATCCAAGTATAGCTGCCATTATGTATGGACCCTTGGTTTTAGCAGGTGAACTTAAAAAGATAGAGCTTGCTGATGATGATATTTACAATAAATATGCTCCGAAACAAGATCCCATTCCTGTTCCTGATTTTAAAGCAGACCCTAAATATCCGGATCAATGGATTAAACCTGTAGAAGGACGTTCACTTGTTTTTCAAACAATAGGTGTCGGATCACCAAGAGATGTTACATTGATTCCTTTCTATCTTCTTTTTGACCATCGATATGCAATTTATTGGAAATTTCATAAATAAGACAGTCTTGTGACTTGATTTTTTAGGTTTGAATGCTCTGGAGAAAATTATCATAATTAGAAAAAGCTTTTGGTTGCTAAATGGAAAGCATGGACGAAAAAAGCCAATTTTTCCCTGACCATGGAAACAGAACTTAAAGAGTAATTTTTTTATAAAATCTAAAAAACCTCGGTCATTCATTGTCCAGAGGTAAACAGTTTACTTCAGGTATCCACGCGGTAAGTTTTTTCATTATTGTCCTATATTCAGGCTTTGAAGCGAGGTTGGTAAATTCATTTGGATCTTTCTAGTGGTTATAGAGTTCTTCTGTTCCATCATGATATCGAATGTACCGCCGGTGTTTGGAACGGCTTGTATGATTATTGTAGCATCAGGTATTTATAATGGGTTTCTCAGCTTCCAGATAAAGATTTTTTAACAGGGGTACCAAGCTTTTGCCTTCCAAGGTGGAAGCCGGTCAATTAGCTCTCAGTTCTACCAGAGTTGGATAGACATCTAAAAGACTGACCGGTAGCTGGCATATGCTCTGCGATTGTGTCGTTCCCGATACTATAACATCAACGGAACCCGAATGGATTGTTCCCAAAGTGTAAATTTTTCCCAATGCTTTTTTTCCTATATACATACCGTGATCGGACCAGAGAACAATTATAGTATTTTCAGCATAGAGAGATTTATCTAATGCGTCTAACAAATGTCCAAGCTGAACATCAGAATAACTAATTGAGGCTACATAAGCCTGAACCGCCTCTTTCCATTTGTGTTGCTTTAAAATCCATTCCTACCACTCTCGTCGGTAAAAACTCTTTCCTACTGAAGAACAATCTTCCAGATTTTTTCCTGAATAAGAGGGAATTCAATTTCATTGAGGGGATAAAGGTCCTTACAAACTCTGCAATATCTTTGCTTACTGTGCGTTAAAATTTTGTTTTAATGAGTACTGATAAATTGATTTTACATTTATGGAAAATAAAAACGCAAAGATTCAACTCTCACTTCTTTATCCTCCTGGGCACAGCCTCAGGATATTCAGAATTTCGGTAAAATAAAAGATATACCTATATTCACACCAGAAGGAATGGTAATATATCCAATATGTACAGTGAATGTATTACCTACAGTAAAAATCAATCCTCCGAACACATCAATTTTTGCTATCAAAGCGTCAGTGTCTTCAATCCAGTACTCTCCGTCAGTTCCTAAAATATCTGCCGGATCTTCATATTCTTTATAACTGCGAATAGAAGTATATCCCGCTCCTAAGTATACATGAAATAAATGTGTTACATAGTGTGTGAGACCGATATCTATTGTAATACTGCCTTTATCTTTGCCAATTAAATCATCCCCCCAGGAATCCACCTGTTCTTGTGAAATATTATCATAATAATCTGAATGATTGCGACTGAAATGAAAACCACCGGTTCTGAAAGCAATATAGAACCCCATCTTATTAGTTAATTGATATAAATTGGCTCCAAATAACTGAGAAGGAATGTTAACGGAATAACCGAGAGTATAATAAGAAAAGGGGGTAATTTCTTTTTTAATTTTCTTAACCTTAACATAGTCGCCAATTCTAATTGTGTAATTTTCTCTTACCCCTAATATTTTAGCAGCTGTTTGCCCCTGAGAAAATTTTACTATAACTATTTTTCCGATTATTACATTGTCATTTCGATATACATATATTTTTTCATTTAATTCACCAATATTCTTATCAGTGTCGATCAAAACATAATCATTAACAATTTTTATTATTTTTTGAGCAAATAAAAAATTAGCAGAAATGAATAAAATTATTATTATAAATAATTTTTTCATTTAGCCCCCTTATACAATATCAACTATTTGATTTTAATGATTTTGTTTTAAAAATGCAAGAACAATTTTTCTGAGATACACCCGGTCTTTTAAATGCGGAATAAGGTAATCTTTTAGCCACGGATATACACGGATTAAATACAGATTAAACAAATAAATAAAAATTAAATTTAACTGTATTCTTTGTGGGTATTTTAAATTTTTTTTAAAATCCTGAGTACTAAATAGATAATTTTCAGTTGAATATAATTAAAAAATTGTTTATGTTAGAGACAGCATTATCAGGATTGTTTATTCAATATAATTATATTATCATAACGTATGAGTAATAAAAAATTAATTTATTACCTCCCCGGCCGGGATGAAACTCACCTGCAGCATGTGGGGTCTGTTCTTGCTGAGAGTAATATTCCTTTCAGCGGCAGAGATATGCAAGGCAGATTTCTTCAGATTTCCTTTCAGCAACAGATCGACAAAGTTATGGCTGACCTGAATGACGGATTTATACATGAAAATGTCTTACTCATCGGGCGGTCTTATGGTGGATATGTTCTGTTGCATACATTATGTGAGATCAGCTGGTTTCCGGGTCGAGTACTGCTTTTCAATCCGGTTCTTGGCTGGTATATAAATGAAAAACAAATGGCAGGGGCTATTCTGCCACGGTCTGGTAAACTGATGAATTTAGCTGTAGCGGATAATTTTCCTATAATGCAATCTTTAGAAATTTATACAGGTGAATTGGACAAACAGTGTGATCCTCATATGGCAAAGATATTCGCCGATAGTGCAGGAGATTTTGCAACTGTTCATATTATATCTGGCCAGGGGCATACACTAGACAAAAACAAGGTGCGTTTTGCTCTGTTCCGGTATAGCGATATCTGGGATGATTTAAGAACATATTAAAAAATTATAAATACTGGTGAGTATTATTTATCACCCTGGATATGCATCCTGAGCACATTATCATAGAGAATATTTATCTTCAGTAAACTAATTTAATTAAAATCTGATTTTATCACTGAATGGTCAATTTTTTTTTACTTTATTATTTTTTTTCGGGTTTATTTTCTTTCTTTAATAATAAACTCAGAGGCCCCCATATTAATATTATATGCGTTAATACACCTCCAACTAATATATATTTTGAATTTTATGGTAGCATTCTGTCCCTTTCAAGGCATAAGAACATCCGATAATGACTGCTCCCCAAATAATAGCACTTGCAATAATAAAAGCTCCGAGAGTTATAATTTTGTTATTCATTTTACTCCTCAAAATTTTTTAAGATTGTTTTTTCTTAACAGAGAAAATTTATATTATTTATTTTCAAACAACAACTTGAACGTTACCCCTTTTCCGTTATCCACCTCAATACTCCCTTCAAGCTGTTTTTGAACAATAATTTTTACCAGTTTCAAGCCAATTGAATCAGTAGTATTAAGATTAAATTTTTCAGGAAGTCCTATACCATTATCTTTAACAATTATTTCATATATGTGAGAGTTAATGTTTCGCATACTAATATGGAGGGTAGGTTTACCTTTAAAATGATCGGGGAATGCATGTTTGTAGACATTTAATATTAATTCATAAAGGACCATTCCACAGGGTATTGCTTTGTTTGAAGGAAGGTGTATATTTTTAATATTCTGTTTGATTAAAAATGTATCGGACTTATGAGTAACCATTCTGATATTATTTATCATATGCTTTACAAGGTTTGAAAAATTAATGTTTGATAAATCTTTATTTTCATAAATATAATTATGGACAAAAGACATTGACTGTATTAAATTCTGAAACCGATTAAGGACAGCCTGGGTGTTATGTGTTTCCATAAATGTAGAATTAAAATGAGCCAGACTGGAGATTATCTGTAGATTATTTCTGACTCTGTGCTGGACTTCATTTAAAAGAATGGAACGGTCTTTTTTAACAGAATGTATATTTTTTTCCAGATTCATTCTTTTCATTATTTCATGTTCTAGTTTGATTGATTTTTCACGGAGTGGGCTGAGGATTCGTTTGCCAATAATAACGTAACCTAAAAAGATGTTGCTTATTAATACTGCAATTGGCATAGATGGAAATTTAATCAATCGTGAACCGCCTAAAAGAATGCCACCACCGTAAATTAAAATACTTATTACTAAATAATGTATACCTTCAATATGCCGTACCTTCCAAAGGTTAACCAGAGATAATAACCACAACAAATTGAAGAAAATAGAGCCGGTAAGACCCAGCCAGTGATAATCAATAGTCATATATCCGTTAAAATTTAAATGAGGATTATAAAATAAAGGTGTATGTAAATGCACAATAAATAGACTTATAACAGTCATATTAAGTATGATAAAAAAAACAGTAAAAAGATGGTTATTCTTGTTAACAAAAAAATAGGAGAATCTGTAAAGATAGAGGGTCATTAATATTAGAGAGAATCCTGCTAAAGTTAGCCATAATGACTGGTTAAATATTGCACCATCCCAGATTGGACTATTCTGATGTACTACACTCAGTCTCAATCCAATACTTGAAATCAGCCAGCATATTTGAAAGAACATATAAACTATGAATAACTGATTCATTTTATTTTTAAAGCTAATCATAGTGACTATAAGTAAAAACGAACAGGATGCTATCAGCGATAGTAATAACAATATTATTTGAATGAATAATAAATTCAATATTGAATCTCCGTTATGATATATGTTAATTATTCTGCATTCAGGCAAATTCTATTCCACATATTTTTTAATAGATAAATTTTGTAAATTTTTTTAGAACCAATTTTAATTTTTTCATTAATATAAAAAAATTATTATTTTTATTGTTTTTGGAGTTCAGTGACTATTATTATAATTGATGTGTTTATATATTTAATTATAAAACATTGTTTATTATGTTATTTATCTTATCTGATATTATTTATTAATATACATTTTCTCGAAAAATGAATGATAGGTGTATAATTGGTTATTACTACAGTTCAGAAAATTTATCTATATAATTTTAAAAATACTGCAGTTAGTTCCAATAAAATTAAAATATATATTTACTGATTAATTGCAAAATGTAATGAATATATAAATACATTAAGTTTTCATATTGAAATACAGCTTTTGTCCGTGTATATATTTGATATTATTGATATTGTATAGGGTATAGTATTCCTTAAGTCATATGACATGAATGAGTATTCTAACTGAATTTATTAAGAGTACAGTATATATTTGACAGGATTTGATTATTAGACCTTTTTTAATTATATTTAACATCTCATTTATAAAAAGTGATTTTAAATTATATCTTTAAGAAATACTAATTGCTGAGGAGAATAGTGATGACATTTGTAGGTTTTCTGATATTATTAATTGTTGCAGCACTCTGTGGATCTATCGGAGCAGGACTGGCGGGATATACCAATAAAGGGTGTTTCACAAGCATTATACTGGGGCTTATTGGTGCTTTAATCGGAACCTGGCTGAGCAGAACTCTACACATACCGGATTTTTTATACCTGCAGAGGATTCCGGTATTCTGGTCCATTGCCGGATCAGCTGTGTTTGTAGCAGTGTTGCATTTGATAGGTGGCAGTAGAGCTAAGAAGTGATAGATATTTCTTGAAAGGGTTTCCCAAAAATCCCGAAGCAATGAAACCACAGATTACACAGAGAAATATACAGAGATAATAAAAAATAAAAATAATATATTATCCTCTGTGTTTTCAATTATTAGGCTGAGAACTCTGTGGTTATTTTATCTTTACAAGTCCGATCCATTTGAATATTACTCCTTAATCCGACATCTTCACCCATTTAACAAAGGGATTACTGTAAAACATGGTAATAAGGCGTGGATTACCACCCAAAACTTCTTTTATTTCATCCAAAAATTCATCCTTGCTGTATCCTTTCCTGAATGTAGTATTGTATCCGGTTTTTATCAGATATCCGTCACTGTGTTTCTTAATTATCTTATAATTGTTTTCTACAGGCCAGATGCCCTGAACAGTTAAATAAGCAGTGCCGTTCTCTTTGAGAGTATCTCTGATGAGTGTATAGATATCTTTACGGTTATCGGGAGGCACGATATTCAGGACATAATTGGCAATGACAGCATCATACTGTTTTTCCAGGACGCTGGTATCCGGATAAAAGTTGGGATCATAGTCCGCTACTTCTGCGCATCCGGATTTCAATAGAAGGGATTTAGCCGGATTATCCAGACCGGTACCCAGATGCAGTACAGATTTTCCCTGAAGGATGTTTCTCTGACAAAGCCATTTTACAGGCTGAGAAGCATTTCTGCTGTGATACAAAGCTGTCATACGGGAGGCGCTTATAAAAGGGGAGCGTTTATTTTCTTTTATTTCCTTTAACTGTTTATCCAGTTCAATTTCAATTTTCTCTACCGGCTCAGACCAGGTATCAGTTGCTTTAGAATAGGTATACTCAATTCCGTTAGCTGCATAAACACAGAAATCACCATTTTTTTTCTGTGTTATAGACCAGCCGGCCTTATGCATTTTTTCTGAAAGTTTCATTATAAACAGATAATTAACTCAAAATAAAGCAGTTTGTTTTGTATCTCCTTTATGCTTTTTTTTATCATAACCTAAGTTCAACTAATAAATGCGACAGTTAGTGAAAGAGGGTTAATTGTGTTATATTACTGATTAACCCATAATCAATAATCACTAACTGGAGCACAAAATGGCTCATTCACAATTAAC
>Ga0180433_10007024_pt1 | contig 14536 bp, 7 predicted proteins | sample SS_ome_8_FD_132980 | JGI IMG/M metagenome (GOLD analysis project Ga0180433, IMG submission 132980) | Hypersaline lake sediment archaeal communities from the Salton Sea, California, USA - SS_1_D_1 metaG | ecosystem: Environmental > Aquatic > Non-marine Saline and Alkaline > Hypersaline > Sediment... | reverse complement strand
GTTGTTGTCTCCATAAAATCGAGCAATACACGGATGATGGTCTATACAGTCCGGCTCCTAAACTATAAAATGCATATGGAAGAAATGCTTTTCCCCATTCATCTGGGAGTCACTGAAGCAGGCGAAGGAGAAGACGGAAGGATTAAATCAGCCGTAGGTATCGGGGCACTGCTTGCCGATGGTATCGGAGATACAATAAGGGTGTCTCTGACAGAAGATCCTGTAAAAGAAATTCCGGTGGCACAAAAACTTATCAACCATTTTAAATCCTACGTCAACCATGAACCAATAACTGCCACCTTATTTGCTCAAACAAACCCTTTTGAATATGAAAAAAGATCAACCCGTCCGGTCATGAATATGGGAGGAGAAGATAAACCGGTGGTTATTGCCGATCTGGGAGATCGCAGTCTTAAAGAGATGTTGCCGGTACGGGGAAAACTTGTGCCCGATTTTTTCCTTTCGGGAAATAAAATCTTAAATATTCACAATGAAAACTACCCTGTAATATCGCTTGAAGAATACCTTTTTGAAAGTACGCGCTGGGGACGAATGAAATTCATAAGGACAAACAAAGCGGATTTCGATCGTTTTATGGAAAAAAATCCGGAAATAATTATGAAATTAAAACAAACCCGGAAAACAGTACTTATCCTGGAAAGTTATAACAGGAATCCGCTGGCCGAACTCCGCGCCTTCTTTATGAGCCTTGAAACCCATATCTGGAAAGTACCTGTAATTCTATACAGAAAATATAATGAAACAAATCGGGAAGATTTACAAATTAAAGCCTCTTGCGATCTGGGAGGATTATTAATTGATGGTTACGGAGATGGTTTGTGTATCACTAATGAAAATGACAAAATTACGTTTACCGAACTCAAAAATATAAGTTTCAAAATTTTACAAGCCAGTCGTATGCGGATGACCCAGACAGAATTTATTTCATGTCCGGGTTGTGGACGTACTCTTTTCGATCTTCACGAAACCACACAGAAAATTAAAAACCATTTTAGTCATTTGGAAAATTTGAAGATAGCCATCATGGGATGTGTGGTGAACGGTCCTGGTGAGATGGGTGATGCTGACTATGGTTTTGTTGGTGCAGGCAACAATAAAGTTACTCTATACAAAGGTTTGCATCCTGTAAAAAAACAAATTCCTTATAAAGATGCCGTAGAGGAGCTCGAACTCCTTATCAGGGAAAATGGTGACTGGCAGGACCCCGAAAATTAAACTTCCTGGGTGTATCATAACCAAATAATTTCCCGCCAGAGAAATTTTCCGGAAAAAAAGCCGGCGACTTCAAAAAAGAAAAAAATTAATTCTTTTATAATCTGAATTGAACAGTATTAGCTGAAAAATGTAATATTTGTAATTTTTAATGTTTTTATTATTTGTTTCTTTGCAAACAAAAAAACTGTAATTTACTTAATCCCGACTCACAGGGTATACTTCCTGAACGTCATTTATATATAGTAATACAATGAAACTCAATTTTTTGATTTTAATAATTATAACAAGTTTTAAAATGTTAAATGGACAGACCAACCCCTTACTGGAAAAATTTAAAACACCACATCAAACAGCGCCTTTTCCGCGGATTAAAAATGAACATTTCTTGCCGGCATTCAAAGAAGCTATAAAACAAGGTGAAAAAGAAATAAAATCAATAGCGGAAAGCAACAGCAATCCAACCTTCGAAAATACAATCGTCACACTTGAACAATCAGGGCGTATACTGAATCGTACAGCAGGTATTTTTTTTAACCTTCTGAATTCTGAAACAAATAACGAATTGCAAAAAATTGCACAGCAAATTTCACCGCTGCTTACAAAATATCAAAACGATATTACTCTTAATCCCTTATTGTTCAAAAGGATAAAAAATGTTTACAGCCAGAAGAATAAACTTGATTTAAATGCCGAGCAACATACCCTTCTGGAAAATACCTATCTTAATTTCGTCCGTCACGGAGCTAACCTTTCTGAAAAAAATAAATTAAAATTCAGAGAGATCAGCACCCAACTGTCAAAACTTACACTTAAGTTTAATGACAATGTTTTACAGGAGACAAATAGCTATGAATTACACATAGCTGAAAAAAAACTGCTGGAAGGACTGCCGGAAAGTTCACTTGAAGCTGCTGTCGTAAAAGCAAAGGCAAAAAAGAAAAAAGGATGGATTTTTGACATAACCATGCCCAGTTATCTGCCTTTTATGAAATATGCAGATAACCGTGATTTACGCAAGGAGCTTTACATGGCATACATGTCCAGATCATTTAAAGAAAACAAATTCGATAACCGGAAAAACGTCAGGCGTATAGTTAACCTGCGACTAAAAATGGCCAATCTTCTGGGATATGATAATTATGCCGATTACGTCCTCGAAAGGCGTATGGCAATGAATTCCGATGGAGTTTATACCCTTCTCGACAATCTTTATGACGCCTCATTTAAAATAGCACTAAGAGAAAAAGCCGAAATAGAAGCCATGGCAAAAAAATATGGATTTAAAAGAGAAATAATGCCATGGGACTGGACCTATTACAGCGAAAAGATGAAAAGTGAAAAGTATGACCTTAGTGATGAAATGCTGAAACCTTATTTCGAACTTAACAGGGTAGTAAGAGGAGTATTTGGTTTGGCTACCGACTTATACGGTATTACGTTCATGCCCAATAAAAATATTCCTGTTTATAACAAAGAAGTAATTCCTTACGAAGTATATGACAAAGACGGCACATTCCTTTCAGTGCTTTATACTGACTTCCATCCCCGTCCGGGAAAACAGAGCGGTGCATGGATGAATGATTTCAAAGGCCAGTGGAAAGAAAAAGGTATTGATTCCAGACCGCATATTACTATTGTAATGAATTTTACCCGTCCCACGAAAACCAAACCTGCACTACTTACTTTTTCAGAAGTTGAAACATTTATGCACGAATTCGGTCATGCCCTCCATGGAATACTTGCCAATGCCACTTATTCGAGTCTTTCAGGAACTAATGTTTATCGTGATTTTGTCGAACTTCCCTCGCAAATTATGGAAAACTGGGCAGTTGAAAAGGCATTTCTGGACCGCTTTGCCAAACATTATAAAACAGGAGCAAAAATTCCTGAAGGTTTGATTGAAAAAATCAAAGCATCCCGTAATTTTCTGGCCGGATACAAATCCGTCAGGCAATTAAGTTTTGGTTATCTCGATATGTCATGGCACACTCTGACCAATACTTTCAACAGCGATATAAAAACTTTTGAAGAAAAATCCTGGGAAAAAACCCGGCTATTTCCTGTTATAGAAGGGATATGCATGTCAACTCATTTTGGACATTTGTTTGCAGGCGGATATGCTGCCGGGTATTACAGCTATAAATGGGCAGAGGTATTAGACGCAGATGCTTTCAGCCTGTTCAGGGAAAAAGGTTTATTCAATAAAGAAGTAGCAGGCTCTTTCCGTAAAAATATTTTGGAAAAAGGCGGAACAGAACATCCCATGATATTATATAAACGGTTCCGGGGACAGGAACCAACCGTGGATGCCCTGCTGGAAAGAAGCGGATTAAAATAGAGTTAATCTATTAAAAAAAATCATTAAAATCTGACGGCACTTGTTGTTGTTCCTTTTCACAGTCGAGATTTATATTAAATCCGTCAGGTTCTTTAAATTCCATATCCCCTGTAATGCCCAGAGATTCATCTGCCAGTACTTTTTTCATGAAATAACCCCAGATCGGCAGAGCCATATTAGCTCCCTGTCCCGAGCTGATTGTCCGAAAATGAATGCTCCGCAAATCGGCACCTGTCCAGACACCGGCTGTCAGTTTCGGTGTAATCCCCATAAACCAGCCATCGGAATGGTTCTGGGTAGTTCCGGTTTTACCGGCAATAGGTATTTTAAACTGTCCGTAACCTTCACGGACACGCAATCTTATGCCGGTGCCCCCGTCAACAACTCCCTGAAGCAGGTTTATCATCAGATAAGCTGTTTGCTCATCAATAGCTTCGTGTCGCTCCGGCTGAAAAGAAGCTATCACATTACCATAACGGTCTTCTATACGGGTAACAAAATAAGGTTTTATAAAAACACCTTGATTAGCATAAGTATTAAATGCGCCTACCATCTCATATAAAGTAATATCTGATGTTCCCAAAAACAGTGAAGGAACAGGGTCAATGGGACTGTAAATCCCCATACGTTTCATCAATTCAACCACAGCGTGGGGGGTAAACTGTTTCATCACCCACGCAGTAATTTTATTCCGGGATTGTGCCAATCCCCATTTCAAAGTAACCAGTTTACCCTCGTTCTCTTCATCTTTTTCAGCATCTTTAGGCTCCCAGATGGTACCGTCAGGAAGCTGAAACTGCTGACTCACATAAGGCACTTTTGTACAAGGAGTTAATCCGTTCTGCATGGCAAGGGTATAAACGAAAGGCTTAACTGTGGAACCTACCTGTCTTTTCCCACCTGTAACCATATCATACATAAAATGCTTATAATCAGGGCCTCCTACATATGCTCTAACCTTTCCCGTTTCAGTTTCCATAGCCATAAAGGACGAGCGGAAAAACCGCAGATACCATTTTATAGAATCAAGAGGTGACATAACGGTATCTATTTCACCCTCCCAGGAAAAAACGGTCATCTCCACCGGCTCCCTGAAATTTCTTTTTATTTCACTGAAGTTCTTACCGGCTTCATTTAAAACCCTGAACCTTTCACTTTGTCTGATTTCCCTGTTGATTAATTCCTCAACCTGCTTATGGGTCATATTATTTGCGAAAGGCGGATTATTCAAATATTTCATTCCACCGTCGAATTCAGGCTGAAGATCATTCTTAAGATGGTGTTTAACTGATTCAACAGCATATTGCTGCATGCGGAAATTTATTGTGGAAAAAATTTTAAGCCCGTCAGAATATAAATCATAATTTTCACCATCAGGTTTAACGTTCTTATTGCACCATCCGTACAAAGGATTGGTTTGCCATTCCACTGAATCTTCTTTGAATTTTTGTGTCTGCCAGGAGGCATAATTCTTTCTGTCTGGTTTTTCGGCTGTAAGAGTAAGTCTTAAATATTCACGGAAATAAGGAGCAGGACCAACCCTGTAATCCACCTTGTTATAATTCAAATCCAGAGGAAGTTGTTTTATCGAATCACACTCATATTCATTGATATAACCATATTTTTCCATTTGATTCAGAACTATATTCCGTCGCTTTTTAACAAGCTCAGGACGACGAACCGGATTATAAAGCGAAGAATTTTTAGCCATGCCTACCAACATTGCAGCCTGATGAAGCTGAAGAGATTCCGGAGGTAAACTGAAATAAACATTAGCGGCCGATTTTATCCCTACGGCAAGATTTATAAAGTCATATTTATTGAGATACATCAATATTATTTCCTCTTTGGTATAACTTCTTTCCAGCTTAACTGCGATAACCCATTCTTTGAATTTACGCAAAACCAGTTCAAGAGTATTTGAAAAATTTTTACGCGGAAAGAGCATTTTAGCCAATTGCTGACTGATAGTACTGCCACCTCCCGAACTGGTATCACCGGTAATCACCCCTTTGAAAACACGTACCAAACCTCTCAGATCTATTCCCGAGTGTCTGTAAAAACGAATATCTTCAGTTGCTATAAGTGCGTCAATCAAATGTTGCGGCAGATCATCATAGCTGACATAGGTTCGGTTTTCTCTTATAAAATATTTATCTATTATCTTTCCATCCACCGAATAAATCTCAGAAGCAAGAATATTCGGGGGATTTTCCAATTCTTCGAAAGTGGGCATAAATCCGAAAACCCCCCGGGCAATCAGAAAAAAGAATACCACTATACCTACGATGCATGTTATAAATACCGCCCAGCACCATTTAATATATCTTCCCCAATTTTTATTATTTTTCCCTGACATGAATTATACTAATAATATATTTGCGACAAATATATATGTTTGACTGACAAAACGTCTCTTACCAAAGTTATATTATTTTTATTTAATTAATTTCTATAATAAAACAAATTAAATTTTGAACTTAGCAATTCATTTTCTTTAATTTGCAAAAATTTTTTTCTAAACAAAAAATAATATGCAGGAAAACCTCGTAATTGTAGAATCGCCGACAAAAGCAAAAACTATAGAAAAATTTCTGGGAAAAGAATATTTGGTAACTTCTTGTATGGGACATATTCGCGATTTGAAAAAAAAGGATTTTGGTATTGATATCGAAAATAATTACCAACCCCAGTATGTAATCACACAGGATAAAAAGAAAATTGTAACCGAACTGAAAAAACTTTCGAAAGAGGCCAAAACCGTCTGGCTTGCATCTGATGAGGATCGTGAAGGTGAAGCTATTGCATGGCACCTGAAAGAGGTACTCAAACTGGATAGCTCGAAAACAAAACGTATTGTTTTTCATGAAATTACAAAAAATGCTATTGAAAAAGCTATTGAAAATCCACGGCCAATTGATAAAAACCTTGTCAATGCCCAACAAGCCCGGAGAGTCCTTGACCGTATTGTGGGATTTGAAGTTTCTCCTGTTCTCTGGAAAAAAGTAAAACCTTATTTGTCTGCCGGAAGGGTTCAGTCTGTGACCGTTCGTTTAATTGTAGACCGCGAGCGTGAAATAATCAATTTTAAAAGTGAATTTTCCTACAAAATAACCGGTAACTTTTCCCTGAAAGATGAAAAAGGGAAATCATCCAACCTGAATGCAGATCTGTCAAAAAAATTTTCAACTAAAGAAGAAGCATACACCTTTCTTGAAAAATGCCGTTCTGCCAATTTTAAGATAAATAATATAGAAAAAAAACCAGCCAGAAAATCCCCATCCCAACCATTTACTACCTCAACCCTGCAGCAGGAAGCCGGCAGGAAGCTGGGATTTTCGGTTTCACAAACAATGGCACTTGCACAACGGTTGTATGAAAGGGGAAAGATAACCTATATGCGTACCGACTCAGTAAATCTTTCAAGTCTGGCTATAAATACCGCAAAAAAGAAAATCATTGCCTCCCATGGTGAAAAATATCTGAAAATAAGAAAATACAAAACTAAATCAAAAGGTGCGCAGGAAGCTCACGAAGCTATCCGTCCGACCTATCCGGATAAAGAAACTATAGAAGGAGCATCTCAGGAAAAACGTTTATATGAACTTATCTGGAAACGAACAATTGCTTCACAAATGTCGGATGCAAAACTTGAAAAAACAACTGTTGATATCACTATTTCCAATTCTCCTGAAAAATTTATTGCAACCGGTGAGGTTCTCTTATTCGACGGATTTCTTAAAGTATACCTTGAATCACCCGAAGAAATTAATAATAATCCTTACGGACAACAAATTATTCCACCTGTAAAAGTAAATGACCCACTTGAGATGGAATCTGTCTTTGCAAGGCAACGCTTTTCTCAGCGGCCGCCAAGGTATACGGAAGCGTCACTTGTAAAAAAACTGGAAGATCTCGGCATTGGCAGGCCTTCGACCTATGCCCCGACAATCACGACCATCCAGAACCGTAATTATGTTGTCAAGGAAGACAGACCTGGCACTGAACGTGAATACAATATAATACTTGCAACAAAAAACAAAATTACAACAAAAAAGAAAACAGAAATTGCGGGAACGGAAAAGTCAAAACTTTTCCCGACAGATATCGGAATGGTAGTCAATGATTTTTTAATGGAAAATTTTAAACAAATCATGGATTATAATTTTACCGCCAGGGTAGAAAAAGATTTTGACGATATCGCCGAAGGGGAAAAGATCTGGAACAGAATGATAGATAATTTTTACCAGCCTTTTCATGGGCAGGTAGAAAATGTTCTTAAAAATTCCGAACGTTCAAAAGGCGAAAGGATCCTCGGCAAAGATCCCAAAACCGGCAAACAGGTTTCCGTAAAGATCGGACGTTACGGACCGATAGCTCAACTGGGACAATCATCATCCGACGAAAATGATGAAAAACCACAGTTTGCCAGTCTGCGCCCCGGACAACATTTGGAAACAATAACCCTGGAAGAAGCTTTGGATCTTTTTCAACTACCCAGGGAGTTAGGTGATTATGAAAATAATAAGGTAACAGTCAATATAGGACGATTTGGCCCATATGTAAGACATAATAATAAATTTGTTTCGCTTCGGAAAGAAGATGATCCTTATACAATCGGACTTGAACGCGCAATTGAACTTATAGAAGCCAAAAGGGAAAAAGAAAGAAAGGCTGTTATCAGGACTTTTGACCGCGAACCTGATCTTAAAATCCTGAAAGGAAGGTGGGGTCCATATATCTCATTCAGGAAAAAAAATTATAAAATTCCAAAAAATATAAATGCCGAAGAGCTTTCACTGGATGATTGTAAAAAAATCATTCAGCAGGCACCGGCGCCGAAATCAAAACAAAATAAAAAAAAGAAATAGACAAAAAAGCAGGTAGTCTGATTATTTGAGTTTATTTTTGTAGAAAAAATATTGATGAATATCCTTGATTACTTTGATCCTGTAAATTTTCCCGATTTGACAGGCAACATTGCTGCGGGAAAATATAGTATCGGACCGGAAATTGCCGATACAACAAAAAAACTTACTGTTTCAAGGATGCAGGATTATGATATTGCCATCATAGGAGCTCCGTTTGAAGATAGTAAATATGCAGGAAAAACGTTTTCTGCAGCAGATAAAATAAGGAAACAATTATATTGCCTCTCCTCATTAGGGGGAAAAATTGCTATCGCAGATCTTGGAAATCTTAAACCTGCAAAAAGTAAAAAAGGTACCTTGATGGCTATAAGAGACATAACAGATTATCTTAACGCAGCAAAAATAGTTCCCGTCTTTATCGGAGGCAGTCAGGATTTAACTGCTGGTATTTGTGATGCATTCAGAAACAAAGAATTTTTCACTTTATCAAATATAGATGCTGTTCTTGATGTAAAAAAAGGAGTGGAAAAATTCAGCTCCACCAATTACCTGTCGGCTATTTTCAAATCATTACCCAATATATTTCATTTCAACCTTATCGGTTATCAAAATCATCTCGTCAGTGAAAAATTAACAGGGAAATATTGTGAGTACGGTGAATATTTGCGACTCGGACAACTACGGGACGATTTTTCCCTGTCAGAACCCCTTCTTCGTAATGCCGATGTCATATCTCTTGATATGGGAGTTGTAAACTATGCAAATGCTCCCGGTTCAGGACAAAAAAATCCTAATGGACTGCGTGGTGAAGAGGTATGTCAACTGGCAAGGTTTGCAGGAATAAGCAATAATTTAAAAGTCTTTGGCCTTTTTGAATTATACCCGGATGAGGATAAAAATAATATAACGGAAAAACTGGCAGGGGAAGTTATATGGTATTTTCTTGATGGTTTTGCTAATAAACCTGATAGTGAAAAAAAAATAATCTACAAGGTAGATATCAGCGGACTGGAAAAGCCGGTTATATTTTTACAGGAGCCTGTATCTGATCGATGGTGGTTTGAAATTCAATCTGTAACAGGCAAAAAAATCCTAATAGCATGTTCGGAAAACGAATATTTAAAAGCAGCAAATAACGAAATACCAGGCAGATGGCTTAAATTTGTTCAAAAAATGGACTCTTTATCAAAATAATAAGAAAATACACTCGTTCTTTGCAAACCGGGTTAACAGAAGTTTGCTACAAATCACTTTTTTTTATTTCTTTAACCTGAAATGAATATTTTATTTGTGAAGGCTGGATGAACTAGTATGAAAAAATTATTTTCTTTACTATATTTGTTAATTGGATTCAGTATGGTTACATTTAGCCAGCAGGATCCACAATTTACAAATAATATGTATTACAAATTAGGAGTAAACCCGGGGTTTGCAGGAGCAGAGGACGCAATTAACGGATTAATTTTAAAACGATACCAATGGTCAGGAATAAAAGGGGCTCCGGAAACATTAGTTTTTAGTGTGGATGCGGCACTTAATATTTTTGGGAGTCCGGGCGGACTCGGACTTAATATTGTAAATGATGAATTGGGATTTGAAAATAACGTTATGATACATACCAGTTATGCCTATAAAACTGAAATGAGCATGGGGAACTTAGGACTTGGCATCTCGGTTGGTTTAGTGAATAAAAATATAAACGGAGAATGGGAAATACCCGAAGATGACTTTGGAATTTACACTCAACCGACCTCAGATCCGGCAATTCCACAGGGAGAAACAAGCCAAATGGCCTTTGACATAGGAGGTGGTTTTTACCTTTCTTCAAATCAATATTTTATGGGCGTTTCTGTAACTCACATTAATCAGCCTGCCATAAAATATGCTGAGCTCGTAAGTACATATTTGTCAAGACATTATTATTTTATGGGAGGATACAATATAAAATTAACAAATCCGTTATTTGAGTTACGACCATCAGTTCTGTTTAAAACTGATCTTGCCGCATGGCAAATGGATGTAAATACAAACATAATATATGACGACAGATTTTGGGGAGGTATTTCATACCGTGTAAACGATGCTGTTGCGCTATTAATGGGTATTGAAATGTTTAATGGTCTGAAAGTAGGATATTCATTTGATCTGGTTACCTCAGCTATTGGATACTATGGTTTTGCATCGCATGAATTATTTATAAGTTATTCGATAGATCTGGAACGGGACCGGAATAAAAAATATAAAAGTGTAAGATTTTTATAAAAAAGCCATATTAATTGAGCTGTATAACGAGCATAATTATTAAATTGCCTGTTAATGTAATTAAAATTTATGCGAGTTACGTCTCATATCAAAAAATAAATATTAATGAGATGAAAAGACTTCTTTTTATTGTAACTGTAATGTTGAGCCTTCTGGCCTTCTCAGGATGTAATAAATCCGGTAACGGAGAGCTTGTAGGGGTACAAAAAAGACCAAAATGGAGCGAAACACAACCATATGGAATGGTATATGTCAGGAGAGGAAGTTTTAACATCGGCCCCAGCGATCAGGATCCTACCATGTCTGTACTACCTACAAAAACAGTTTCCCAGGAAGCTTTCTGGATGGATGATACCGAAATCACTAATAACGAATACCGTCAATTTGTCAACTGGGTAAGAGATTCTATCGCCCGCACTATGTTGGGAGATCAGTATCCGGAATTTATCATTACCGAAGACAGGCAGGGAACACCAATAGATCCTCCAATAATAAACTGGCGGGAAAAAATCGAATGGGATGATCCTGATTATCAAATGGCAATGTCAGACCTTTATATTCCCGAAGAAGAGCGGTTCTTTGGCAAAAAAGAAATCGACACAAGAAAGCTGATATATAATTACTGGTGGATTGATTTGCAGCAGGCAGCCAAACGTTCTAACAGCTACAATTATGAAACTCAACAGTATGAAGGTAATGTTTATGACAGCCAGGGAGAGTTGAGACCTATTGAGAACAGATCTTCATTTATAATGAATGACAAAGTCCATGTTTATCCCGATACTTTATGTTGGATAAGAGACTTTACATATTCCTATAATGAGCCCTGGGCTACCCGGTATTTCTGGCATCCTGGTTTCGATGACTACCCTGTCGTAGGAGTTACATGGAAACAAGCCATGGCATTCTGCAACTGGCGTACCATGATACAAAACAAGTATCTTATATCTAAAAGACAACCTTCTTTGCAGGCATACCGTCTGCCAACCGAGGTTGAGTGGGAATATGCAGCACGTGGAGGAAAAGAATTTTCAATGTATCCATGGGGTGGATACTATTCCCGCGATGAAGACGGAGTATTCTTAGCTAATTTTAAACCTCTGAGGGGAAATTATGTAGAAGACGGAGGCATTTCCGCCATGAAAGTAGGGAGCTACGAACCTAATGAATACGGACTTTATGATATGTCAGGTAACGTGGCAGAATGGACAGAAACCGCATATGACGAGGCAGGATATGCATATTTCAGTGATTTAAACCCGACTTTTACTTATAATGCAAGACCTGATGATCCTCCTGTAATGAAACGGAAAGTAGTCAGGGGGGGGTCATGGAAAGATATAGCTTACTTTACTCAGGTATCTACCAGAAGCTATGAATATCAGGATACAACTAAGTCCTTTTTAGGATTTCGATGTGTACGTTCTACCTTTGGAGAAGAATTTGATTAAAAAAAATCAATAATACTTATACTTTATTAATATGAATCTGGGAGAAATATTTAAAACAAAACGATGGAAAACATTCATGGGATATGTCTATGGATGGGGTGCATCAATCGTAATGCTCGGAGCACTTTTTAAATTGCAGCATTGGCAATACTCCGGACTGTTTCTGACTATTGGTCTGATAACAGAGGCTTTTATCTTTTTCTTATCAGCTTTTGAGCCACCACTTGAAATGCCGGAATGGTCAAAGGTTTATCCGGAATTACGAGAAGACTATGAAATGGTTGAATTAGATGAACTCAGACCACAAAACAAAACAGGGTTCGATAAATTACTGGCATCGTCCGAATTATCACCTGAACTGCTTGATAAGGTCGGTAAAGGCTTGAACGAATTATCTGTTGCAGCCCGGGGAATCAGCGATATATCTACCGCGACGCTTGCTACTGATTTATATGTGAAAAATCTCAGTCAGGCTTCCGAATCAATGAATTCACTGGCAGATATCAACAAGCGTGCCAATGATTCAATTAATATGTCGGTAGACAAGCTGATTGAGTCTTATTCTACTGCTTCTCAGCAACTTTCGGAAACCGGGAAAACGTCCATCGAAAAATTGCATAAAAGTAGTGAAGAGTTTACAGCAAATCTTTCGGAAACCGGGAAAAAAATTGCCGAAAATATTAACGGTGCTTCCGATTCCATTTCAACTGAAATGAAAAATATCGGAGAAGGATCCAAACAATATTCCAGCAACCTGGAAAAGCTTAACAGCAATCTTAATGCTTTAAATGAAAGCTTTGAACAGCAATTAAAAGGAACTAAAGACCAGTTTGAAGCAAGCCGTAAATTCAGCGGTGATCTGAACCAGATGAATGAAATTCTGGCATCATCTGTTGCTGAACTCCAGAAGTATAAAGAAAACGCTGAAAATTTAAATCAACATTTGGAAGCCCTTAATACTATTTATGGTAATATGCTGGGGGCAATGAGTTACAAAAAGTGAATTTTAAAAGTTACATTTAAGTATGGCTCTTAAATATTGTCCGGAAACACCGAGGCAGAAAATGATAAACATGATGTACATTGTACTCACTGCAATGTTAGCATTAAATGTTGCGGCGGAGGTTCTTGATGCCTTTGAAGTAGTGGACTCCAGCCTCATTCAAACCCTGGAAACAGTGGACATGAAAAATGCCCAGGTATATGCTTCCTTTAACCAGGCTTATGCCGAAAATGCAGCCAAGGTTGGTGAATGGAAGGAAAAAGCCGATCTTATTAAAGCCAGAACTGCTGAGATGATCTCTTACATTTCAACTTTAAAAGAGGATTTGGTAAAAGACTCAGGTTATAAACCGGTCAACAGTGAGACAAAAATCCAATCCGATGACTTTTATTTAGTTACTGAAAGTGGAGATACATTAATCCTTAACAAGAAGGATGATCTGAATTCCCCTTCGGAATTTATGATTACCCAAAATAATGCAACAATACTTAAAGAACGGATAAATGAATACCGGAATACTTTAACTGATATGATTCCGGAAGATGATGCAGAATTAAAAAATACAATAATGAGTTCACTGGACACTTCCGATCCTCCGGTGGATCTGAAAGAAGGTGGTGAAGCCGATACATGGGAAACAGAGTATTTCCTCGATAAGCCCCTTGTTGCTATTTTAACTCTGCTTTCAAAAATTCAAATTGATATAAAAAATTCAGAAGCAACTGTTATAAATTACCTCTTTTCGCAAATTGATGCAGGCTCTTTTACCTTTAATAAGTTAGGAGCCCGCGTTATTCCTAATTCTAATGTTGTTTTACAAGGGGACGAATATATTGCAGAAGTCTTTCTGGCTGCAGAAGATACTACTCAGCAACCTGAAATAATTATTAATAACCGCTCGGTTCCTGTGGAAGACGGAAAAGCAACATACCACGTAAAAACAACTGAACCGGGTGTGTTTACATGGAGCGGCCTTATCAAATATAAAACACCGGAAGGATTAATACGAAATTATCCTTTCAGGCAGGACTATCAGGTAACAAAACCGAGTGTTACTATGTCGGCTACGCGGATGAATGTTTTTTACAGAGGCCTCGATAATCCCTTTGATGTCGGTGGCGGCGGAATTCCTCAGGAAAATCTGGAAGTCAATATGACAAACGGAAAGGTAATAAAAAGAGGCAGCAGTTATATCATCCAGCCGAATGAACTTGATGAAATGGGACGGAGGACAAAAGTATCTGTTTTTGCAAATATCGGGGGAGACAGGCGTTTGCTTGGTACTACGGACTGGAGAGTCAAAAAAGTACCGGACCCTATAGCCCAGGTGGCAGGACAATCAGGTGGCTCTATCCGTAACGAACGCCTGTTGGTT
>Ga0180433_10007022_pt1 | contig 14537 bp, 15 predicted proteins | sample SS_ome_8_FD_132980 | JGI IMG/M metagenome (GOLD analysis project Ga0180433, IMG submission 132980) | Hypersaline lake sediment archaeal communities from the Salton Sea, California, USA - SS_1_D_1 metaG | ecosystem: Environmental > Aquatic > Non-marine Saline and Alkaline > Hypersaline >... | reverse complement strand
CGAACATGTTTGCTCCTCCTTTTATTTGCTCGCATATAATCCCAAACTGATCTTTGTCAATTTTCATATTTTGCCTTGATAGCATCCATTCGCCGCACAGGGTGGATTGTTTCAAACGGTGTTTGCGTCAATTGGAGGACTCGTCTCAATACCTTCTCATCAGGTGCCTCCCATTCACAGAAGTGCTTATTTCCAGCGAAGTCGCAATAACTACACCTCCAGGAAACGCCTTTGGGCATATAACTAGGGGCAGCCTTAGCGCGTGCAATCAACTCCTCCTCAGTGAACGGTGCAACATGAATAACTACGAAATGTGGCATCTTCTTTACCTCCTTATGGTTCCCTCGAAATCTTTTAAGTTAGCACAGTGGCACCAGTAAAGCTAAAAATCAATATTCTTTCCCTCATATGCGAAGCTCAGAAACTTCTCGGTCTCTGCAACATCGGGTATTCTGGCAGAAACAATCAGCGAGCCATCCGCCATGATATTGTCTACTAGCTTCTCTATCGCCTTGTTGAAGCTATCCAATGAAATACCAGTTTCTTTAATGCTCAGCGGTTGATTGATATTACTAGCCAGTTCTCTTATGGCTCCGGTTAAAACTGTAGCTGCCCTTTTCTTTTTAGGTACTTCAAGTTTGACAGCGTAAGCTATCTCCGCCCACAGTTCTTCACGAACTTCACCGATGTACTCGATGGTGTACGGCAAAAACAATCCCACCGCTCTACCGTGCGGCGTATGGAAAACAGCACCCAGAGAATGACCTGCAGCATGTGCCATCGCCGTCAACGAGTTGGTAAAACCGATGCCGGCCATACAGGCAGCATTATGCATCCTTTCCCTCGCTTCCATATCATTCCCATCCTTCACTGCTCGTTGAAGGTACTGGAAAACAAGCTGTATAGCTTTGATACAGAGACCATCGGTAAAATCGTTCTTCCATGTACACGTGTATCCTTCAACCGCGTGAGCCAGTACATCCATACCTGTGTCTGCTGTAATTTGAGGGGGCATCGCTCGTGCCATTTCTGGGTCTACAACGGCAATATCCGGGACGACCTCCCGGTTAATGAGACTCAGCTTCCTTTGGTCCCTTATATCGGTGAGCACTATCGCAAAAGTTGCCTCGGCACCGGTGCCCGAAGTTGTAGGAATGCAAACAAGCTGGCACTTGGCACCCAGACCCAAACCTGAAATAAACGGGTTTATCTCCTCTGGCTTTATATCTGGTCTTTCATATTGCACCCTCATAGCTTTAGCTGCATCCATGACTGAGCCTCCGCCTACACCAATAACCAAGTCCGGTCCATACTGATTCATCAGAGCCACGCCCTTCTGTACTGTCTGCAACGATGGGTCAGGTTCAACCTCATCAAAGATAGTGGCCTGTATCCCCGCCTGAGAAAGCTGCTCCTTGACTTTGTCAACGTAACCCAGACTCACAATGTTCTTATCTGTAACGATGAACGCCGACTTTCCCCTCAATTCAGCCAGGTGGCTCAGTGCATCTTGTCCGAAAACTACGTTGGGAACCACGAAGTACCACATAGTCACCTCCTCTCCATTAATCGGTTATGTTTATATAACAAAATTACGTTGACAGACAGCGGTTATTAATAGCTTCTTCGCGCCTTTATACCACACAAACTTTTAATCAGGGAATACGGTCTCAAATGCAGTCATGCAGTTGACCAATTCTACGGCTGCCCTGGGCATCTTCATGATTTGGGCCATATCACCTTTGACCTTGATCTTTCCAGTCATCATAGATTGGACCGGATCAACTTTTTTATCCAGTATTTGTTTCATATTGGTGAACGGGCCAAATATGCGATATTTTGGAGACTTCTCATTTTCATCCGTAATCACGGAGGCCCCGCGGCATTCGCCATGCCAGAGGTCCAGATACATGATATGCCTGTTTTTGTACGATGCATCGGGTTCCACGATAATGTAGATATCTCCTTCCCAGTTCTTCGCTGCCTCTTTGTACGCCTGGCTGGTTTCCAGAGCCTTTTTCAGTGCGTCCACCCAGTCCTGTGAACCAAACAAAATAGCCATTTTAACCTCCCCTTGATGAATTTCGCCTACTAATTATACCATTTCTTATCTCCCAAGACGCATCCAGTGGACACTGCCACCTCCTCCCCTAAATAAACGACTTGCATCCAGCAATCAACGATGGTGCAGATTGCCCTACTTCAGCACCATTATCCTTGAAACCTTGAGCAACAGCAAAAGATTGCCCCGGGACTTCAGCTTGCCAGTAAGTATAGCCACTATGGGGTTGACTTGGCCAGAGCTGATACGTGCTAGATTTTCAAACCCAGCTTCCATATATGCCGTCGGCTTGGCTATAGTGTCATTCTGCAGCTCGAGTTTCCCCCCATCGAGAAGCAGTGTAACAGCTACGCCTGACGTCGATTCCTTGATGACCACGCTTCCTTTTGCCTTTTCAACGCTCTTAAACCTCTTAGGGTCCTTGAGGTTTGTGTCCATAATCTCCTTGAGCATTGCACCCAGACCATTGAGTTCTTCTCCTATCTGCACTTTGACCTCAGTCATCTTCGATATACCTCCCTTCATGGATGTTTCCTGGAAAATTTACTTACAGATTTATTCCCCCACAGGTTATTATATTATAATTATCGTGATAGTTGTGACATTGGACAGCATCTAACTGAGAAGGTAGATAAATGGCATTGGTTACAGTGCGATTCTATAGTCTGTGGCGTTCCTATATCGGCACAGCTGGCACAACTTTACAAGTCGATAACATACAAGGCGCACTAACTCAGCTCGAGGAAAAATTTGGTCCCCTCCTCCGACAAAAACTCCACGCCGCTGGGATTAAGGTAGACGGGAGGATACAGGACTATTCACTTATTCTGCTGAATGGTATCGCCCTACGCAATCTTAAGAGTAATCACCTGAAGGAAGGAGATGTGCTCCATATCTTCCCACCCTCCGCCGGTGGATAGCAGGTTTGTACAGTAAGTATAAGCCTCATTGCCACAGTCGCTTACCATTAAAACGACCTCTTGGGTAAATACACTTGACCACTTGGTCTGCCGATGGTTTCAGGAAATCAAACCATGCCTACCGGGTCGACATCTATAATCCAGCCCCGTGGTAAAGTGAGCTGTGATAACATCCGAGTTGAGTCAGGGCCACGGAGGAAGAGTTGCCAGCGATACCTTCCCCTGGCTCTGAAGGCAAAAGCAGGCACAGGACCAATTATATTGAAATCAATCATGCCCTTTCTGGCCTTTTCATCAAGAATTAGACGATACACCATCTCTGCCTCACGGCGACATAGTTCTTCGTTGGTGTGGCTAAAAACCAGACGGACTAACTGGCTAAACGGCGGATAATTGTATCGGTGTCGATAATCTATTTCTTTATAATAAAACCCAGGATAATCCTGCCTGGCAGCAGCTTCAATAATATAGTTATCGGGGGAGTAAGTCTGGATGATGACCTTCCCCGCTTTAACCCCACGCCCCGCCCTGCCAGCTACCTGACACAGGAGTTGAAAAGTGCGCTCGCTACTGCGGAAATCAGGAAAATTAAGGCCAGTATCAGCATTGATTATACCAGCCAGCGTTACCTGGGGTAGGTCTAAACCCTTGGCTATCATCTGGGTACCAATAAGCACATCTGCTTTGTGATCACGAAAATTCCTTAACAATTCCTCATGGGTGTATCTCCTGGTAATCACATCTCTGTCCCAGCGAAGTAACCTTGCGTCAGGGAAGAAATGCCTTGTCTCTTCTTCTACCCTCTGTGTGCCAATCCCCAAAAACCTGAGAGTTCGCTGAGAACACCGGGGACAGCTCTGAGGTACCGGGATAGAATAACGACAACGATGGCAAATCAATTTTTTCTCCACTGAATGATAAGTGAGGGCTATAGAGCAGCGAGGACAGCGAAAAACAAAGCCGCAATTACGACATCGAACAAAGGTAGCTGTGCCCCGACGGTTAAGGAAAAGGACTATCTGTTGGCCCTGTGCTAGAGTCTCTTTCATGGCAGCTAGTAAGGGATGGCTGAGCAAGTTTGTGTTTCCGGCCTTAAGTTCTTCCCTTAAATCCACTACCTTCACTTCGGGGAGAGGGGAATAACCACGAGGAGTAATCCTTTCCTTTAGCTCCACAAGCTGGTATTCGCCTTGCTGTGCCTTATGAAAACTGCCAATATCCGGTGTAGCGCTGCCCAGGATGACATCAGCCCCACTGAGTTGAGCCAATTTAATGGCCACATCGCGGGCATGATAACGAGGCGATTTATCCTCTTGTTTATATGTCCATTCATGCTCTTCATCGATAATGATAAGCCCGAGGCTCGGCACAGGTGCAAATAAGGCACTCCTCGGCCCGATGACAACATCACAATTTCCTTCCGTTATCCGCTGCCATTCGTCAAACTGTTCTCCTAGAGAGAGCCCGCTATGCAATACTGCCACACGCTCGGGGAAACGACCAGCAAATCTCTCCACTGTTTGCTGGGTCAAAGCGATTTCGGGGATAAGGCAAATGCCACGCTTGCCGGCGGCAATAGCCTGAGCTAATGCCCGCATGTAAATCTCAGTCTTTCCGCTGCCAGTAACACCAAAAAGGAGAAAAACCGGTGGACTACCAGATTGCCACGCCTTCCCTACAACAACATCTTGGATTGATTCCCAGGCAGCCTGTTGAGATGAGGCAAGAACTGGTGGCTGAGAAGTTGTGAAGCTGAGGTGAGCCAAAGGGTCACGCCTTACCCTGACCATATCTACTGAGACTAAATGACGACTCTCCAGGCTTTTTATAGTAGCAGTAGAACAATTAAGATGTTTCCTAAGTTCACTCACTGAAATAGGTTGAGATTGTTCGGTTAAAAAAGCTAAGACTTCTGCTTGTTTATAAGCTCTAGATCTATTCAGGCGATCTTTCTCTAACTTAACATCCTCTCTGTTAGCTATCAGCTTAATATAGGAATGCGTTTGGGGTTTTATCTTTGCCTTGTCTAGTTCCAGAGTTTTGCTGATTAGCTGACGGGCTAGTAACTGGTCAGTTATTTGTCTGGCTTTTTTTTGACCAATCGCCTTCCCCAGTTCAGCCAAGCATATCTTCCCTTTCGCTCTCATAATATCAAGGGCTTGTTTCTGTTCCCATGATAGCGATGATAGATTTTCTATGTGGGAATCTGCTAGTTGAAAGCAGGTAATAGCCCGTCTTTCAAAGCCGGGAGGCAACATTAAAGCAAGGGCATCAAAAAGGGGGGCAAAATAGTGATTACTTATCCACTGGGCGAGCTTTATTTGTATAGGGGAAAGCAAAGGAACATCAGCGATAATACCAGTTATTTCCTTAGTTCCTTCAATAGATGGTACATCTGATAATCCGAGCACAATCCCCTGAATAATCCTGGAACCAAAGGGTACCCATACTGCTTGCCCTGCATTAATATTGAGCCTTCGCGGTACGGCATAGCAAAAAGTTGACCGGCTCCCCGGTGAATTGACTGCCACCTCGGCATAATTCATTCAGAGGTTTATTATTCTTTTTGAGGCTTGGTTGGCTACTCTTGAGACTCAGCCTGCTTTTCGTTAGCAGCGGCTTGCTCTTCCTGAGGTACAATCTGCTCTTCTTGAGACAAAGCCTGTTCTCCTTCAGGTACGGCCTGCTCTCCTTGAGCTTTGGCTTGCTCTTCCTGAGACATGACTTGCTCTTCTTGAGACACAACCTGCTCTTCTTGAGACACAGTAATCTCTTCTCCAGGTGCTACCTGTTCTTCTTGAGCAGTGGTTTGCTCTAGCACCCTTTCACGTCTTTCCTTAAGTCGAGCCCTCTTGGTACTGAGCCTTCGCATATAATAGAGCTTGGCCCGTCGGACTTTTCCATGTCTGAGTACCTCTACATTTTGTACCGAAGGAGATTGGAAAGGGAAAGTACGCTCCACTCCAATGCCATAAGATACCCTCCTCACCGTAAAGCTTCCACCATCAACGCCCTTCCTCATTTTAATCACCACTCCCTGGAAGTGTTGCAGCCGTTCCTTATCCCCTTCCATAGTCTTCAATCTAACCTTGACCGTATCGCCCGGGGAAATACGAGGAATGTTGGGGTTCATTTTGGGTTTAACAAATTCTCTAATATCCATTTCCTTTCCTCATTACAGATATTGCCCTTCTCCAAAAGGTCAGGGCGTCGTTTTGCCGTTCGCAGGATAGCCTGACGGCGTCGCCATTGAGCAATTTCACCGTGATTTCCCGAAAGTAAAACCGAGGGTACTTGCCAATCCTGATATACATCCGGTCTTGTATATTGGGGATATTCCAGAAGCCCGTTGCTATGAGAATCACTGCCGGCGGAATCTTGTGAGCCAAGTACTCCTGGTATCAGTCTAGTAATAGCATCTACTACAACCAAGGCAGCTAATTCCCCGCCACTCAGTACATAATCTCCTATACTGATTTCATCGGTAGCTAAGTGTTCACATACCCTCTCGTCTAAACCTTCATAATGGCCACAAATTAACATAAGCTGATAATGGAGAGCTAACTCCTGGGCAACAGATTGAGAAAAAAGCCTGCCCTGGGGAGTGAGTAATATGATAGGCATCTCATTTACACCGAGTTGCTGTTTTACTGCCTCTGCCGCCTCAAATATGGGCTGAGGTTTTAGCACCATGCCTGGTCCACCCCCGTAAGGATAGTCATCCACAGTATGATGTTTATCATGGGTATAGTCGCGAATATTATGAACTATTATGTCCACTAATCCCTGCTCCCGGGCACGCTTGATGATGCTCTCGTTGAGTGGAGAAGTAAACATTTCAGGGAAGAGACATAAAATATCAATACGCATAGATTCCCTCAATTAAACCATTCGAAGTGCATATCTTACCACGCAGGCAGTGACAAAATAAAGTCTTGTGCTTCCCCGTGAATCTGGTTCTCAGGGAGCAAAGCATCCATTGGATTATATGTAAAACCACTCTGTTCCTATTCCCCAAGACGAAATTTTTTCGAAAATTCAAAAAAAGCGCCAAAAGGTATTGACAAATTGAGGATAAGGTTTATAATAGAATTGTGGGGAAAAGTGGGGAAAAAGGGTGAAAGGTAGTGGACTATGACAGAATGTGTGGAGTTAGAGGTGTTGTCTGGCGCCTATAGGAATTATGAACACCACATTAATATATTGCGGGTGCTCCTTTTTTGTATGAAATACCCTAAATTGAAGTTTACCCCTGAGTGCATTGCGGTGAATCAAGGAATGGATAGAGTTATCTTGGAGCAAGAGATAGAAGGTCTAATTAACCAAGGAATACTGGATAGAAAAAACGATTCAGGTATTACCTATTATTGCCTGAATCGGACAACACAGGAATTGACGGAATTAACTCAGGAATTCCTGAGAGATTGGCACTCGCATAAAACTGGAGTCAAAGCTAGTAGAGGTTAATATGTTTTTTGGCGAATATACATATAAGGTTGACGAAAAGGGAAGAGTACCTCTGCCGCCAAGATTCAGGCGACAAATGAAGGAGGGCGTGATATTGACTAAGGGGATGGGAGAGAAATACATTTCCGCTTATCCTGTAGCTGAATGGAAAAGACTGTCCGATAGTCTGGCTGCCAAGGTAGTAACTCCAGCTAATCTGAGGAGGCTAAATCGCGCTATCCACGGTTCTGCCTTCGGTGCCTCACTTGACGGGCAAGGCAGGATAATATTGCCATTCTCCCTTCGCGAGTACGCCGGTATTGGTGATACAGCAATTGTCGTCGGTGCCAATAACTGCGTTGAACTCTGGTGTGAAGGTGAATGGCAGAATGAGAAAAAGTCGGCCGAAGAGCAGGCGTCGGAGATAATTGAGAATTTTGGAACATAGTAGGAGCATAGTGAGTGAATGATCGTAGCCATGTCCTTACCCGTCCACGTGCCTGTCCTGCTTGATGAAGTTATAGCAGGTCTACAGCCTCAGCGAGGAGGCTACTTTGTTGATTGCACTGTTGGTCTGGGGGGGCACGCGGCAGCGATACTGGAAAAAATTTCACCATCAGGAAGACTTTTAGGCATTGATGCCGACCCCGAAGCTATCAAATTAAGTCAAGACAAACTTGGCGACTATTGTGAATCAGTTACTTTAGTGAATGAAAACTTTATCAACCTTGAGGCTATATGTAAAAGATACCATTTTCATCCAGTTGATGGTATCCTTTTCGACCTTGGGGTCTCCTCTCTGCAACTGGATACAGCCGAACGCGGCTTCAGCTTCCACCTCGATGCTCCCCTAAATATGAGGTTCGATGCCGAGCAAGGATTAACCGCATCGGATATCGTCAACAGCTTCTCTGAGCAAGAGTTGGCTAAGCTCATAGAAAAATACGGGGAAGAGCGTCATAACCGGCGGATAGCGCGGCACATTGTTCAAAACCGCCCTATCGCCACCACCGTTGAGCTTGCCCGCTTAATAGAGCGAGCTTCGCGTGGTAAGCGTGCCAGGATCCACCCTGCCACAAGGACCTTTATGGCGCTTCGCATCGCGGTCAACAGCGAACTGCAGAATCTGGAGCTGGCTCTCAAACAGACTATTAATCTCCTTCGACCGGGGGGAAGATTAACAGTCATAAGTTATCATTCTCTGGAAGACCGTATAGCCAAACAATTCATGCGAGATGCAGCCAGCAGCTGCCTATGCCCCCCGGGAACAGTAATGTGTCGCTGTGGGCATAAGCCCACCTTGAAGCTCATTTCACGGAAGGTTATTAAACCTACCTCGTTGGAGACAGAATCCAACCCTCGCAGCCGCAGCGCCAAATTAAGGGTAGCCGAGCGACTCAACTAGGCAGCATCCTCATCAAAAAAAGGAGGTGAACATGGCAAAGAGAATTATTTCAGCTATTGACGTCGGCACAACTAAAGTAGCCACCATCGTGGCTAATGTAAAAGCGGAAGACGACATTGAAGTATTAGGTGTGGGAGTCGTCCCCAGTCGTGGCCTACATAAAGGCATCGTAGTCAATATGGATGAAGCCAGACAGTCAATTGCCGCATCAGTGAAGGAAGCTCAAAGAATTAGCGGCATACGCATAGATTCTGCCTATATTGGGGTTACCGGCAGGCACATAAGCAGCCTGAATAACCGAGGAGTAGTGGCTATCCCACGAGATGATAGGTTAGTGCGTACACAGGACCTTAAACGGGTGCTATCTGCGGCTCGTAACATCACCGTCGCTGAGGGAAAGAAGGTGCTCCACGCCATCCCTCGTTCTTACGCTCTGGATGGACAGGAAGGAGTCAGACAGCCAGTTGGCATGCATGGGTCCAGGTTAGATGTAGAAACCCATATCGTCACTGCTTCAGTAACTTCGATACAGAATCTGGCCAAATGTGTCCGCAGTATTGGCGTTGATGCTGAAGACCTCATCCTCGAGCCTCTGGCTAGCGGAGAAGCAGCATTGACTCCGGAGGAAAGAGAATCAGGTGTTATCATGGCTGATATCGGGGGCGGGACTACGGATATAGCGGTATTTAAGAATGGTAGCATCTATCACACAGGTATCCTTCCGGTAGCCGGTTACCAGGTAACCAGCGACATCTCCATAGGCTTGGGCTTGCCCTTTAATATTGCGGAAAAGATGAAGAGGAGATATGGCAATGTCACACCTTCTTTAGATATGGATCAGACAGCACAAGTGGGTATCGAGAATGGTCATAGCGCCTCTTACAAAGATCTATGCAATATTATCCGGGCTCGCATGGAAGAGTTGTTACAACTCATATTGCTGGAGATGCCCACCAGCGACTATCGGACTCTGGCGCCCTGTGGTTTGGTGCTCACTGGTGGCACATCCAATCTGTCTGGGCTTGACGAGTTAGGAGAGTCATTGTTACGAATTCCGGTGCGCAAAGGCCGACCTTTGAGTGCGGGTATCTATGGCATTTCTGATATCCTTAATGATCCGGCTTACGCTACTACCTTGGGACTTATCCTGTGGCAGGTGCGAGGCAAAGAGGGATCAACTTACAACGACAAAAGGGCTGGCGTTTGGAGCAGCTTCATGGGTATGGTTCGAAAGCTGTTCCGTGTCTAACTTGTGAAAGGAGGTTTAGAATGGCAAAACAAATTTATACTCCAACTCCGGCAAAAATCAAAGCCATCGGCATTGGCGGCGGTGGTTGCAATGCCATCACTCGCATGGTCCGTGAAGAGATAAAGGGTGTTGACTTCATAGCCATGAATACCGATGGCCAGGCGCTGGCTCTAGCCGAGGCGCCTACCAGAATTCAACTGGGTGAAAAATTGACCAGAGGTTTGGGCGCGGGTGGTGATAGTAAGATCGGGGCCAAAGCAGCGGAAGAAAGTTGCAACATAGTCGAGGATATAGTTCAAGGTGCCGATATGGTGTTTGTCGCCGCTGGCATGGGCGGTGGTACAGGCACGGGTGGCATTCCCATAGTAGCTGAGGTGGCTAAGCAGAGTGGAGCCTTAACTATTGGGGTTGTGACCAAGCCCTTCACCTTTGAGGGAATGCACAGAGCTCAAGTAGCCGAGGAAGGACTGGTTGAACTTGCAGACAAGGTTGATACACTAATCATAATACCTAATGACCGACTTCTTCAGCTCTGCGATGCCAAGACAACTGTCGAAAATGCCTTCAGGCTAGCAGACGATGCTCTTCTGTTGGGAGTGCAGGCTATCTCCGAAGTGGTTACCGTCCCGGGACTGATCAATCTGGACTTCGCTGATATTAAATCGGTAATGAAAGATGCCGGTCCGGCCTGGATGTCCGTGGGTAAAGCCGGCGGGCAAAGTCGCGCTGCTGAAGCGGCCAAGGCTGCTCTGGCTAGCCCCTTGCTCGACGTATCCGTAGATGGATCTACGGGGGTGCTGTTTAATATTACCGGTGGCCCAAGTCTCACCCTGTTTGAGTGTAATGAGGCTGCCCAGGTAATCAGCCAGGCAGTGGACCCCGACGCCAACATAATCTTCGGCGTGGTGTTTGACCCCAAGATGGATAGCGAGGTTCGAATTACCGTTATCGCCACTGGCTTCGCAAGGCAACAAGGCAGGGGAGTATACAGCACCGACGAGCTCCGTCGCCTGATAAGAGGCGGCAGCGATGCTCTTGATGTACCCTCTTTCTTACGTCGGACGCAGCATTCACCTGCCTCCCATATAGATAGTGGCTCCAAGACCCCCAAACATGTTACTCCAGAGCCAACTAGAATATCTCGACAGTAAACCTGAGCCTCATTAGGTGTTAGGGTAAGGGGTAGCTTAAGCTACCCCTTGCCCCCCACGATGTTGTAACAAATTTCCGCCAGTACTCAGTGCTCTGAGGGTGGGGTTGCATGATTTTCATAATTGTGGCATAATAGTCAAGTAGACCTTTAAATCAGTCCAGTGAGGCTGGTAAGGGGAGTTATGCTTAAGCGTACCGCAATAGAAGCACTAGTTGAGACCTCTTGCCAATTTGCAGGCAGGAGGTTTTTTGATGCCTGAAAAGGTTCTCCTGACCTCAAGGGAGATAGGGCGGGCGTTAGCTCGCATTGCTCACGAGATTGTAGAAAAGAACAAAGGTGCGGAAGGTGTTGTGTTAGTCGGTATGCGAACTCGGGGAGCACCATTAGCCAAGCGCATAGCCGAAATAATACAAGGTTTCGAAGGAACTTCGATCCCTATCGGTACTCTGGATATTAGCCTTTATCGCGATGATATTGCACCTTCGGGACTAAATCCCGCTAATCAAAGCCACACTAATATACCCACTAGTATCGCAGCTAAGCGAGTAATTTTGGTTGACGATGTTCTCTATACTGGACGAAGTATTCGTGCCGCTATGGATGCCCTGATGGATATGGGACGTCCGAGCTCTATTCAATTGGCTGTACTTATCGACCGTGGCCATCGAGAGCTTCCCATCCGAGCCGATTATGTCGGCAAAAATGTACCAAGCTCTCAAGACGAGGAGATACAGGTACAACTTGAGGAAATTGATGGTGTAGACGGGGTAATAATCGGGAATCTGGCCAACGGGCCGCTAATTAGAGGAAATTGAAGGGGGAAGATATGGTGAATCTGGCAAATAGAGATCTGGTGACCATAGATGATCTGTCCAACGGGGAAATCGAAGGACTATTTTCTCTGGCAGACGAGATGGCGAACTCCATGAATGCGCAGTCTGCACTATGCCAGGGAAAGATCATGGCCAGCTTGTTTTTTGAGCCAAGCACCAGAACCAGGCTTTCTTTTGAAGCCGCCATGCACAGGCTTGGAGGCCGGGTGATAAGTGCTGTTGATATCGGTGCCACTTCTCTGGCCAAAGGCGAGAGTATTGCTGATATGGCGAAGGTGGTTGGAAGCTATGCCGATATGATTGTTATCAGGCATCCCTGGGAAGGAGCAGCTAGGGTGGTTGCCGACTATGCCGGTATTCCGGTGATAAACGCTGGCGACGGGAGCCACGAACATCCCACCCAAACCTTGTGCGACCTCTACACCATTAGAAAGGAAAGACAGATTATTAAGGGACTCAGAATTGCTCTCTGGGGAGACTTGAAACACGGACGAACAGTACATTCCCTGATCTATGCCTTAGCCAGATTTGGTGCCACTATTCTCTTCTGCCCCGGTCCAGGGCTTGAGATGCCTGAGCATGTCCTCAGCAGACTGAGTACAGAATATAGAGGTGAGTTAAAAAGATGCAGAGACCTGAACCACAATGTTGAAAGTGGATACTTCCCTATCGATGCAATATACATGACTCCAGTTAGCCCACATCAACTTGCCATGTTGCCCGATATAAGTCTCGGCGTGGAACTGAAGGCTGGGGTTGATGCCCTTTATGTCACCCGGCTTCAAAAGGAAAGGCAAGCGCCCACGGTGGAGGAAAAAGAGCCGATAAAAGGCTACCCTGTGGTTGATAAAAAACTCCTTAAAGGAAAGGAGTTCAAGAAAACACTGGTTATGCATCCGCTACCCCGTGTTGATGAATTGACCCATGAGGTGGATGCCGACCCCAGGAGCATGTATTTTAAGCAGGCAGCTTACGGAATGCCCGTCAGAATGGCGCTAATAGCACTACTATTAGGGGCTAAGGAAGTCAAAATTACTAAAGGACAGGATTCCTTCGTCCAGAAGGTAGATTACCCCGTTTATAAGCGAGATTCCGGGGTTAAATGCCTTAACGCAAAATGCATCTCAAACCAGGAAACAGAGGTAAAGTACATAAAGCCCGAGTTCAAAATAATAAGTCGAGAGCCTTTAACATTGCGGTGTGTGTACTGCGACCACGATCTTCACCCTAAATATATCGCCAGTTCAGATTGGCATGAGGGAAAGTTGGAGAGTAAGAAATATCACAGGGCTGATAGCCGCTGGGCTCGCAAGATTAAACCCGAGAATCTAATTATCTTTGCTTCGGAAAAGCAAGCTCAAGCCCGGCAATTTAAGCCCAGCACCTACGCCAAAAATGAATAAAGAGGCGATCTTTCTTCTTATCCATGGCGGTCATATAATTGACCCCAGCCAGGGTATCGACCAGATTGGTGACGTGCTTATTGCTGAAGGCAAGATTGTGCAGATAGGGGATACTGTCGCTCCGAACCCCTCACTCGCTGTCATTCTGAGCAAAGCGAAGAATCTCGATGCCTCTGGACTGACCGTCTGCCCGGGATTCACTGACCTTCATTGCCATCTCAGAGAGCCGGGTTTCGAGGAAAAGGAAACAATCGCCACGGGGACAAAAGCAGCTGCCATAGGCGGTTTCACTACTGTTTGTTGTATGGCAAATACGGAGCCCCCTTTAGATATTCCGGTAACTGTTGATTGGGTGAAGCAAAAAGCAAGCAGGGATAGCCTGGTTACCCTTCTTCCCATAGGCTGTATTACTAAAGGTAGAAAAGGCGAGGAATTAACCGACATGGTTGAACTGGCCGAAGCTGGAGTAGTCGCTTTTAGCGATGACGGCAATACTGTGGCAAGCTCACAACTTATGCGTCGTGCTATGGATTATAGTCGAGACCTGGGCTTGCCAGTCATTGACCATTGTGAGGATAAAGCTCTGAGTGATAACGGAATTATAAACGAAGGTCAGATGTCTGCTAAGTTGGGAATAAAAGGGATTCCGGCAGCTGCCGAAGAGACTATGGTAGCCCGGGACCTTACTCTGGCAAAGCAGACCAAGGCCAGACTTCACATTGCCCATGTAAGCACCAAAGGCTCTGTAGAGCTTATTCGCCATGCCAAGGAAGAAGGAATTTTAGTGACCGCTGAGGTCACACCCCATCATCTGACCCTGACCGAGGAAAGGATTACAGGTAAAGCTTCAAACGAGCCCTTCGACACTAATGCCAAGGTCAACCCACCCCTGCGCACTAAAGAGGATGTTCAAGCCTTAATTGAGGGACTGAAAGACGGGATAATCGACGCTATCGCCACTGACCACGCACCACATACCCTGGCAGATAAGAATTGCGGGCTAGAGCTGGCTGCTTTTGGCATCAGCGGATTTGAAACTGCTTTTGGCTGTCTGATGAGCCTGGTG
>Ga0180433_10007021_pt1 | contig 14538 bp, 14 predicted proteins | sample SS_ome_8_FD_132980 | JGI IMG/M metagenome (GOLD analysis project Ga0180433, IMG submission 132980) | Hypersaline lake sediment archaeal communities from the Salton Sea, California, USA - SS_1_D_1 metaG | ecosystem: Environmental > Aquatic > Non-marine Saline and Alkaline > Hypersaline >... | reverse complement strand
GTTCTCCATCGGCGTCAGCTTCTTGAAGAACGAGGCTTCCACCGAGACCCGGTTGATGAGCCGCTTCACCGCCATCTCCTCCCGCAGCACATCGTGGCCGAAGACGCTGATGCAGCCCTCGTCGGGAAGCAGCAGCGTGGCAATGCAGCGCACCAGCGTGGATTTGCCGGAGCCATTCGGACCAAGAATGCCGAAGACCTCCCCACGCTGGACGTGGAGGCTGACGTGGTCCACCGCCACAACCGGTTTGCGGCCGTTGCCGTCACGCTTCCAGGGCCAACGGAATCCATCGCTCTTGACGAATTGCTTAGTGACGCCCGAGATCTCCAGTGCCATATGGCCAGTTGTGGATATCATTGCAGACATCGGATACCTCCTACTGCGAATGCTTCCCCTTCCTTGAAAACCATACACACACAGCAAGGCCGTGGAACAGTGCCCACGGCCTTGCGCCAGAGAACGAACGTCGGACCAAGAAAAAAGGCCGTGAGCGTCGCGTGCGCCCACGGCCTGTGATGACGTTATGTCAACTTTAACCAGGCGCACTACGACAAGGCAGCAGCCGCCCCCCGCTAACACCGCGGGAGCGGAGCGCGCTTACGATGAACATTGCAGTGCGCATGCCATACCTCCTCATAGGATACAGGCGCTATTATACATGAATCCCGAAGGTTGTCAAGTGGGGTGAAACCGATATAATTGCAGCATCAAACGCAAATGCACAGATAGAAGATACGAGGAGACCAAGATGGTCCAGTACGATACACCGATCAACGCTACCGACGCCAGCTTCGAGCGGGTGGTCATACAGGCCGCCATCCCGGTAGTGGCCGTCTTCTGGTCGGCACAGGAGACTCCGCGCCAGCAGCTCAACACCGTGCTGGAGCAAACGGCCCGCGAGTACGCAGGCCAGGCACTGATGGTAAAACTGGACGCGGCCGACGCCCCCCAGGCGAAGGCGCAGTACAACGTAGACACGCTGCCCGAGTTTCTGTTCTTCCGCCAGGGCAATCTGGTCGCTCGGGCCAAGGGCATGCCCAGCACGAAGGCACTTCGTCCGTGGGTCGAGTACCTGCTGGGCCGCGGTCCGAAGCCGGCGGCGAAGAAAGCGCCCAAGAGGGAAGCACCGGTCGGTGGAGGGCAACCACTGATGGTGAGCGACGCTGACTTCAAGCGGGTGGTCCTGGACACGAGCGCCCCGGTGCTGGTGGACTTCTGGGCTTCTTGGTGCGGCCCGTGCCGGATGGTCGCACCGATCCTCGAAAAGTTGGCCCGGGAGTTCTCCAGACGGGCGCTGATCGCTAAACTGGACGTGGACGCCAATCCCGCCACCGCGCAGCGGTACGGTGTGATGAGCATCCCGACGCTGATCTATTTCCGCAACGGACAGGAAGTCGATCGGGTGGTCGGAGCCCAACCCGAGCACGTGCTACGCCAGAAGCTGGAGGCGTTGTTATGAACCAGTTCTTGCAGGCAAACTGGGTGAGTCTGGCCGGGCTGGCCGGCATCCTGGCCCTGTTTCTGCTGCTCCGCAACCGGGCCACGCGCATCGACGGGTTGGACGAAATACTGGGGCGGGGCCAACCGGTGGTCGTGGAGGTGTTCAGCAACACCTGAGCGCCTTGCCTGCTGGTTAAGCCCATCGTGGATGGGCTGGAACGCGAACTGGAGGGAGAGGCGAAAGTAGTGCGGCTGAGCGTACTCAGCCAGATGGGGCGAGAGGCAGCCCACCACTACGGCGTGAGAGGGGTGCCCACGTTCCTCATCTTTGACGGCCAGGGCGAACTGGTCGGGCGGCAGGTCGGCTTCCCCAACCGCGACGAGATCAAAGCGCTGGTCACGGGCAATTGACGCACTCCCACCCTTGCGAAGGTCCGGTGGCTCGCTTGAGGTCAGGAACGCCTTCGCCTGTCGTGAGTCGCTCCGTCTTGAGGGCTGTGCGCAACCTTCGCAAGGGTGCCCGCAACGAGTTGCATCGTCCGATCGTCTGGTTCAGTAGTAGCATCGATCCGTGAGCACCTTCCCCGTGGGTGCGACTTCAACCCCTTCGAGCTGGAGCAAGGCTCGCTTCATCTCAAGGCCCCCCTGAAACCCGCCCGGGTGACCGTCGGCCCGGATCGCGCGATGGCAGGGGATGATGATGGGGAACGGATTGCGCGACAGCGCCCCACCCACCGCTCTGGCCCCGCCCGGCACTCCCACATGCCTGGCGATCCTCCCATAGGTGCTGATCCAGCCGCGCGGAATTCCGTGTTCGGCCAGGAGAACGCTCCTTTGGAACTCAGAGCATTGCTCCAGCGCCAGGAGGCTCAGGTCAAACTCGACGGCCTCTCCCGCGAGAAAGCGCCGGACTCGCTCGGCAAGTTCGGCGACCGCAGCGCACAATTGCGGACCGGCGTCCGGAAACGCCGCCTGGACAGCACTCTGCGCTGCAATTTGCTCCGTGGGAAGGAACACGCGGCGCACCTTTTGTCCTGATCCCGTCTCCTGCCACACGAGGCTCACCGTGCCGAAGGCAGACGGCACGAGCACGTACGAAACGGCTTCCTGCACAGGGCTTTCCATGACCGATTTGGCTCCTAGACCTCGGTGTCACGCAAGATCTGGGCTGCCACCTCGGGCGGAGTAGGATTGATGTAGAAGCCGGAGCCCCACTCAAACCCGGCGATCCTGGTCAACCGGGGCATCAGTTCGATGTGCCAGTGATAATCCTCCTCAATCGTCGTCCAGTAGCCCCCCCTCGGCCGCCGGAAGGGGGCCATGTGAAGCACATAGTTGAACGGCGGGTCGTCCAAAGCAACCCGCAACTTCACCAGGATCAGCTTCAGCATCTTGGCCAGATCCGCCGCCTCGCCGGGTTCGATGTAGGTATAATCGAGCGCGTGCCGCCTGGGGAGGATCCACGTCTCGAAGGGGAAGCGGGCGGCGAAGGGTGACAGAGCGACAAAATGCTCGGTCTCGGCCACCAGCCTCTCCCCGAATACCTTTGTCTCCTGCTTGATGTAGTCACAGAAGATGCACCTTCGTTTGTAGTCGTAATACTCCTTGGCCCCGACCAGCTTCTCCTTGACCCGCTTGGGGGTGATGGGCGTGGCGATCAGTTGTGAATGGGAATGCTCCAGGGAGGCACCCGCAGCCCGACCCTGGTTCTTGAAGATCAACACATACTTGAACCGATCGTCTCCTCCCAGATCCAGTATCCGCTGGCGGTAGGTCCACAGCACCTTCACGATGTGCTCCACGGGGAGGTCCGCCAGGTCTTTGCCATGTTCAGGGGTCTCGATAATCACCTCGTGGGCCCCCACCCCGCTCATCATATCGCACATCCCCACCCCTTCCCGGCTCAGATTCCCCTCGATGCGCAAGGCGGCGTACTTATTGGGGACAACCCGCACGTCCCAACCGGGCGTATCAGGAGCGGTGCCCTCTCGGCGCACGGCGTATACCTCCGGCGGGGTCTCCAACTCGCGACCCTCGCAAAAGGCACACGGGCCAGGTCCCCTTTCCTCCCTGACAACTTTGAAATCGGAGGGCCTCCTGGCCCTTTCAGTGGAGATGATCACCCACCTGCCCACCACAGGGTCCTTACGCAACTCTGGCATAAGCAGCCTCCTTATCTCCTACCCAGCTTCAATCCCAGACCTGGCCTGAGGGCCACAGGGCACCCTGCGACCACCTCGCACTCATCGCTGGCAAAGCCCCTACATTATACGTGCAAACGTTCAACAGGCCAAACGCCCGATCACCGCCAAGCCCACCAAACGCAAATCGCCCCGACCCATCGTCTCGTGGGCCAGGGCAATCCCCAATCTCCAACCTCTGATCTCCAGTCTATTGTCCCTAACAGATACGCGGCAGTTGGTCCCCCACCAGCATGTCCAGGATGCGGCGAGCGCCCAGCGGGGTGCGCAGCACCACCCGGCCCACGTGCTCGGACGTCACCTGGCCGATAACGGCCGCCTCTCGCCCATACTCGTGGGCACGCATGGCGTCCAGCACCGTGTCGGCAGCCTCGGGGGCCACGAACGCCACCAGCTTCCCCTCGTTGGCCACGTAGAGCGGATCGAGGCCCAGCAGTTCGCAGGCAGCGCGCACCGCGTCTCGCACCGGGACGGCCTGCTCTTCGATCTCGATGCCCACGCCTGACTTGCCAGCCACTTCATTCAACGCGGTCGCCAGTCCCCCTCGCGTGGGATCCCGCAGGCAACGAAGCGCCTCCATACTCAATTCTTCTCCCATGCGGGGTGGGTTTCCATACCCGCCGGGTGCGGGCAACGCGTCCAACATACGGGCTACCAACCCGTGCAGCGGCGCGCAGTCGCTCACCAGCGGCGAGTCGAAACGCAGCCCTTCCCGCTGGCTCATGATCGTCATGCCGTGGTCGCCGACGGTGCCATTGAGGATCACTATGTCACCGGGCCGGACTCGATCGCCGCCCAGCTCCACACCCGCGGGCACTACACCGATCCCCGCCGTGTTGACGAACAACCTGTCGGCCTTGCCGCGATCCACCACCTTCGTGTCGCCGGTGACGATCTGCACGCCCGCATCCTGCGCGGTCGTCGCCATAGAAGCGACCACTCGCTCCAGGTCGGCCAGCAGCAGCCCCTCTTCGAGCACAAGCCCCACGCTCAGGTACAGCGGCGTCGCTCCGCCCATCGCCAGATCGTTGACCGTGCCGCAGACGGCCAACTTGCCGATGTCGCCGCCGGGGAAGAAGATCGGGCTGACCACGTAGGAATCGGTGGTAAAGGCAAGTCTCAGGTTCAAGGTCTCAGGTCTCAAGTCGAGCGAATCTGAAACCCCAAAGACTGCCGCATCATCCAGCCGTGCCAAAATAGGGCTGTCGAAATACTTCAAGAATAGATGCTCCACCAGCTCGTGGCTCATCTGGCCGCCGGAGCCGTGGGCAAGCAAGATCTTCTCAGACATTAGCCTCACCGTACTTATACCAGGCGGCGCACGCCCCCTCGGCTGAGACCATGCAGGGTCCAACGGGCCGGGCCGGGGTGCACACGCGGCGAAACAGGGGGCAATCCGGCGGTTCCACGACGCCGCGCAGCACGTCGCCACAGCGACAACCGGTGTGTTGGCGACTCGGCCCGACCTCGACGGGAAACGCGAGCGCCGCGTCGAACCGGGCATACGCCTCGCGCAACGTCAACCCGCTGGCCGGCACACGACCCAGCCCGCGCCAGTCTGCCTCGCTCATCCCGAACACCCGGTGCATGATACCCAATGCCGTGGGGTTTCCCTCCGAGCGCACGCCACGCGAGTAGGTGTTGACCACCGCCGGCCGACCATCCTCGACCATCTCGACCATGCTGGCCACAGCCCGCAGGATATCCAACGGCTCAAATCCGGCCACGGCGCAGGGTATGCCGTAATCTTGAGGGAGGAACTCCCAGGCCTGGCTGCCTATGATAGTGGTCACGTGGCCCGGGCCGATGATGCCAGCGAGCCGGACTTCCCCCGCATCAAGGATCGCCCTGGTAGCCGGCGGCGTCAACTTGTGCAGCGAGAGGACGTAGAAATTGTCCAGATTCTCCGCATCGGCTTCGAGAATCGAGGCCGCCACGCCTGGCGCGGTGGTCTCGAAGCCAACGCCCAGGAAGATGACCGCGTGTTCGGGGTTATCACGGGCGATCTGCAGCGCATCCAGCGGGGAGTAGACGATCCGCACGTCGCCCCCCTCGGCCTTGGCCATCTGCAGAGAGCCGTGGCTGCCTGGCACTCTCAGCATGTCGCCGAAGGTGGTCAGGATCACATCAGGCAGCTTGGCCAGAGCTATGGCGCGATCGATGTCGGCATCGGCGGTGACACAGACGGGGCAGCCAGGCCCGGAACGCAAGTCCACAGTAGGTGGCAGCATCTGCCGCAAACCGTGGCGGAATATAGCGTGGGTGTGCCCACCGCAGAACTCCATAAAGCACGCGTCTTGCTCAGACTGCGCCCGGATGTTCGCCAGCAGCTTCCGCGCCAGGTGCGGGTCGCGGAACTCATCAATGTACTTCACGTCACGTCCCTGGAGCGCTGCCTGGCTGCTGTTCCATCTCAGCGGCCACCATCTCGTCCGTGTAAAACTCGGCCAGTTCCTCCAGTAGCCGCAGTGTCTCCTGCGCCTCCTCCTCATCTATGACGCTGATGGCAAACCCGGTGTGTATCAGCACGTAGTCACCCACGCGCGCCTCGGGCGTCAGCGCCAGACTGATCGCACGCTCCACCCCGCCAACCTCGGCCCGGGCGGTGGTTCCCTCAATAGACGTAACCAACGTCGGTATAGCTAGACACATATTACCTAAATCCCCTCACTCAATCCATGTTCAACTGCAAAATGCGCGATCACCGCCTGTCCCAGCGAAATGCCCCCATCGTTGCATGGCACGTGTCGGTGCACCAGAACCCGCAGACCCAGGTCATGCAATCGCGGCACGACCAGCGCCAGCAGCAACCGATTCTGAAAGCAGCCGCCGCTCAGTGCCACGGTCCGCAGCCCGGTCTCCTGAGCAATCCGTTTACACATCGCGCGCATCATCTCCGCCACGGTGACGTGGAAGCGATAGGCCATCTCCCGGGCGGCCACCCCATCCCGCCGATCCGCGATCAGCGCCTCGAACAACGCTCGCAGCCGGATCACGGCGACACGTTTGCCTCCATCCCCACCTTCCTCAATATCGAACGGGTAAGCCAGATCGGACATCGGAGATCGGAGATTAGAGATTGGAGATTTGGGGTTTGGGGTTTGCGATTTGGGATTTGCGATTTGCGCCGCCATCTCCAACTCTATGGCCGCCTGCGCCTCGTACGAGACTCGCTCCCGAATCCCGAGCAGCGCTGAGACGGCATCGAACAGCCGGCCACCAGCCGAGGTCTGCGGGCAGTTGACCCCGCGGTCAATCTGCCGCTGGATGATGCGCAGCTCCTCCTCGCTGGTCTCAAAGGAGAAGGGCGGGGAACAGACATCTAAGGGCAAATGACCCGTAAGTGCATAGAGGTACCCGATGGCCAGGCGATACGGGTTGCGGATCGCCGCCTCCCCGCCGGGCATAGGGAGGTACTCCAGGTGTGCCAGGCGCCGGAAGCCGTGATAGTCGGCCACCAGGAACTCACCACCCCAGATGCGCCTGTCGATACCATAACCGGTGCCATCCCACGCCACGCCGATGACTGGCCCATCGTCGGGCGACCAGCCGTTGTCGGCCAGGCAGCTAGCGATGTGGGCGTGATGGTGTTGGACTGCGACGGAAGATTGGAGATCGGAGATGTGGGATTTCGCGTATTTCGTCGCCAGGTACTGCGGGTGCATGTCGTAGGCGATGACCTCCGGGTCGATACGGAACAGCCGCTTGTAAAGCTCGACGGTCGTGTCGAAATGCTCCAGGGTCTCCAGATTCTCCATGTCGCCGATATGCTGGCTGAGGAAGGCGTATTCATCGCGGGTGACACAGAACGTGTTCTTGAGTTCCGCCCCACAGGCCAGGATCTGCCCGATCTCAAACGGCAGCTTCACAGGAAAAGGGGCATAGCCGCGCGAGCGACGGATTGGCTGGGGGAAAACGGTTCCAGGCTGCAGGGTTTCAGGCTGCAGGGTTTCAAGTTTCAGGGTTTCAGGTTTCAGGTTGGAGCTTGAAACATGCGGTACGAACCAGACCGAATCGTCGTAGCGGGCGTAGATATCGCGGTTGTGGAGCAAAAAGTAGTCGGCCAGGTGGGCCAGGCGGCGCAGAGCCTCGCCGTTGTCGCGGGCGATAGGCTCCTCCGAAAGGTTCCCGCTGGTCATCACCAGGGGTCGGCCCACGTCCCGCAGCAGCACGTGGTGCAGCGGCGTGTAGGGCAGCATGACGCCCAGGTAGTTGTTGCGCGGCGCCACCAGGCGAGCGACGTCCGATCCGGGCTTCCATCCCAGCAGCACGATGGGGCACTGAGGCGAGGTCAACAGCCGTTCCTCCTCCTCCGAGATCCAACAGTGTCTCTCGGCCTCCTCCAACGTGGGCATCATCACCGCCAGCGGTTTGGCCGGGCGACTTTTGCGCTCCCGTAGTCTGCGCACGGCCGCCTCGTCGGTGGCGTCGCAGGCCAGGTGGAAGCCGCCCAGACCTTTGATGGCGAGGATGGCGCCCGCCCGCAGCAGCCCGGCGGCGCGGGCGGTGACATCATCGGTTTCAGGTTTCAAGGTCTCAAGATTCAGGTTGGGATCTGAGATGCAGGAGCCAGGGCTTGGAACCAGCCAGATGTAGGGACCGCAGACCGGGCAGGCGTTTGGCTGGGCGTGGAACCGCCGGTCGAGCGGATCGTCGTACTCTGCCTGACACTGCGGGCACATCTGGAAGTCCCGCATCGTGGTCAGCGGGCGGTCGTACGGGATATCGGCGATGATGGTGAAGCGTGGACCGCAGTTGGTGCAGTTGGTGAACGGGTACCGATAGCGCCGGTCGGCCGGATCCAGCAGCTCCCGCAGGCAATCGGGGCACGTGGCGATATCGGGGGAGATCAGTTGGTACCGCCCTGGCTGGGACACACTGTGGCGGATTTCGAAGCCTGGATAACCAACCGTCGGCCCTTCGGTGACCTCGACGCTTTCGATGCGCGCCAACGGCGGAGCTTTCTCCTCCAGATCGCGCAGGAACGCCGCCAGCGCGTCCACCGGGCCCTCGACCTCAATCTCCACGCCGCCGGAGTGATTGAGCACCCAGCCGGTTACGCTGTGTTCGTGCGCGATACGGTACACAAAGGGCCGGAAACCCACGCCCTGCACGACACCACGCACGCTGACCGCCTTGCGCACGAACTCAACCGCGACTCGCTCCACTACGTTTCTCCCACCAACTCTTCCACCACCAACTCCGCCAACACCATTTCCACAGCACGCGGGATGGCAGCCGCCACCGCGGACGTACACGCCTCACCAAAGGTCACCACGTCCTCGACCTCAATGGCAACAATGACGACGTCTTTGTCGGCGGGCAACGCCAGGCCGGCACCTCGTCCCAAAGCCAGCGCGCCGGGCAGAGAAAGGTCATGCGTCGACCCTGAATGCAGCGAGACAGGCAGGTCGTCGAGACATATTCGGTATATTTCGCCCGGCTTGCCATCGCGGGTCTGAATCGCATCCACTATGATCACCCGTTCACAGCCAGCGAGTGCGTCCAACAGCCGCAGCCCGCCGACGCTCGCTTCTGCGAACGCTACGTCATTCTGTTGACAGCGCGCCGCCACCCCGCGCACGACATAGATACCGACTCCATCGTCGGTCAGGATCGGATTGCCCAGGCCCAGTACCAGTGTTCTCAAACCAAAGTCCCCCAGAAATGCAGATTGGTAGACTGGTTATTATAGACGGCCAGGCGAAACCGCGCAACCGCCTTGATCCGCCAACTACCAGTCTACCAATCTATTCTTTACGATCTACCAGACGAAAGTTGACCTACTCCATATTCTTCTGCAACACGTCCAAGAGGTTCCCCTCGGCGTCGCGGATGCGCACCTCCAGGGGCATGTGACCAGGCAGGGTGTGCGTGGCACACGCCATGCAGGGATCATATGACCGGAACGCCATTTCCACCCGGTTCAGCAGACCTTCGCTGACCTGGCCTCCCTTGATCACCGCCTGAGCTGCCTTCTTGACCGAGATTGAGATGGGCGCGTAGTTGTTGGTCGTGCCGACGATCAGGTTGCACTTCTGGACGATGCCTTTCTCGTCGGTGATATAGTGATGGGTCAGCGTTCCGCGCGGCGCCTCGACGATCCCCACACCCTCGTCCGGCGTCTCGGTGGGGATAGTGCGAACGTTCGGGTCGGTGATCTGTGGATCAGTTGCAAGTTCGACAATGCGCTCGGCAGAGTAGAGCAGCTCAACCAACCGGGCCCAGTGGGTGGCCAACGTGTTGTGAACCGGCTTGCCACCCAACGTCTCGTAGAACTGCTCGTAGGCCTCCTGCGCCTGCGGCGTGGCCATGCCGTCGGCGGCATTGAGCCGCGAGAGGGGTGTGGCCTGGTAGACGCCGCTGTCCATACCGGTCACGAGCCCCTTCCAACCCACCTCCTTGAGATAAGGGAACTTGAGATAGGTCCAGGGCTCGACGCGCTCGGATAGCACGTCCAGATACTCATCTGGCGCATATTTGACGAACTCGTTACCCTCGGGATCCACGACGCGGACCTTGCCGTCGTAGAAGTTGACCTTGTTGTTCTCGTCTACCAACCCCATATAGTACATAGGGGTGGTAAAGGGATCCGAGAGAATCATATCCACGTATCCCTGGTTCTCCAGCACCACATCGTGGAACAGTTGCAAGCTGAATTGGCCAAACTCAACCAACTCATGTCCCCACTCCTCGATCTGCGCTCGCTCCTCTTCGTTGATTGCCTTGCTTACCCCGCCAGGCAGCGCGCCGACGGGATGGATGGTCTTGCCGCCTAACATACCCACGATTTCCATCCCCAGTGCGTGCCAACGGAGGATCTTACTACCGAGTTCCACACCAATCTTGTGGACGATACCCAAGATATTCCGTTCAGCCGGCGGAGCGTCTGGCCCCAGGACAAAGTCGGGCGCAGCCAAGACGTAGAAGTGAAGAGAGTGGTCAGCCACGTAGAAGGCGGAGTAGAGCAGTTCACGCAGCTTCTTGCCTGTCGGGGGCAACTCAACGTGATAGACCGCGTCGCAGGCCTTGGCCGACGCCATGTGGTGGGCCTCCGGGCACACGCCGCAGATGCGCGGCGTAATGCGCGGCATCTCTTCCACGGGCCGACCCTCGGCAAACTTCTCAAACCCGCGCAGCTCTGGAATCACCATGTACGCGTTGGCAACGTTCCCCTCATCATCGAGGAAGATATCGATCTTGCCATGCCCCTCCAGACGGGTGATGGGATCAATGCTGATTTTTTTCATACCGCTGTTCCCCCTATTCCAACTTGGTCCGATGCAGCAGCGACGCTGGCAGACCGAATCGATAGAATGTGCCCACCGGGTCCACGATCTCACCCACGATGTGGGCTGCCTCATCCTCGGTATCCGCGTCCACCACTGAAGCGACGGCGGAAAGGAGTGCCGCACCCTGATCGACGACGTTCGGCGCCGGGCCATAGCAGCCCCGGCAGGGCATGCCTACGTTGGTGCACAGCGCCCCGCAACCGCCCCGCGTCGCCGGTCCCGCGCAGATGATCCCTTGATCGAAAAGACAACGGTCCTCGGGGATAATCTCGTGGGGACGATAGAACTTCTTGACGTGCTTCTCCTCCCGGTTGTACTTGCACTCGTCGCACACCGTCTTCTCATTCGCGCCGACCACACTCCCCTTGGGTGGCAGGTTGCCGCCCAGGATGGCCTCCACCACGGCCCAGATCTGGGGGGCCTGCGGTGGGCAGCCAGGCACGAAATAGTCCACGTCCTCAACCTGTCCCAGTGTCTTGACTGTATTGTAGAAGTATGGGATTTCTATCTCTCCCTCAGGCACCTGGTAAGAGGTCTGTGGCAGAATGCCATCAGGGTTCTCGGTCGAAGGCGTCTCCAGGTAAGCGCGCTCGAAAACGGCCTGGCGGGTGTAGAGATTGGCCAGCCCTGGAATACAGCCTTCGTGAGCACACGACCCAAAGGCCACCAGCACCTTCGACTTCTTGCGCAAGAGATGGGCCATCTCCTCGTTCTCACTGGTGCGAATGGCGCCGTTGAACAACACGACGTCCATGTGGCCGTCAGGCATAGCCTCCACGTCCTTGTACTTAAAGTCCATCGCACACGGCCAGAAGAGGATGTCGGCCGCCGCATCCAGGTCCAGGATTTTCTCGCGCAGCTCCACGATAGCAATCTCGCATCCGCCACAGGAGGCAGCCCAATAGAGCCCCAGCTTAAGCTTGCCGTTATCTGTCATCCACCTAATCCTCCTTGCTCTCAAGCTCGCGCTTCCAGTTGAGCGGTCCCAACTCCCGCACCTGCTCAGTGAAATCTCGCACCAGTTGCGCCCACTTGGGGGCCTCCGCGCCGGAGATCCAACCCCAGTGGAAGCGCTCCTCTTCGATACCATACTGCTGCAGCAGCGCCTCCAACAACGGCATGCGCCGGAAGGTCTTGTAGTTGCCCTCGCCGTAGTGACAATCGCCGGGCGGGTGACATCCAGAGACGATTACCCCATCCGCCCCCTCGCGGAAAGCCTTGAGGACAAAGACCGGATCGACGCGGCCGGTGCACATCACGCGGATGATGTCCACGTTGGGCGGTTGCTCAAGCCGGGATACACCGGCTGTGTCGGCCGCCGAGTATGTACACCAGTTGCACAGGAAGCCAACGATTCTCGGTTCAAAGTCAGTACCATTCATGAGCGTACTCCTTCAGCTTCAGCAACCGAAACTTCAACCGCAGCTTCGGCTTCGGTCTCCTCCGCCGGTAAGCGGAACAGTCCCTCAATCTGAGCCAAGATTTGCCGATCCGTGAAGTGCCGCGCCGTGATGGCCCCGGCAGGACAGGCCGCCACACAGGTGCCACATCCCTTGCACAACGCCTCGTTGACGCGGGCCACGTTATCCTCTTCGATGAAACTGATGGCCGTGTAAGGACAGAGCGAGATGCACGTCTTGCAAGCCGAGCACAGCTTCTCGTCCACTACAGCGACCTGCGGCGAGATCGTCACTTCTCCTTTGTCCAGCAACGCCAGGGTCATGGAAGCCGCGGCACCAGCGTGCCCTACCGTATCCGGTACGTCCTTGGGCCCCTGGGCGGTGCCGGCCAGGAACACGCCCTCGGTATTGGTCTCCACCGGGCGCAGCTTGGGATGCGCTTCAGCGAAGAAGCCATCCTCGGAGCGGCTCAGCCCAAAGAGCGACGCCACCTGATCGGCGTCGTGGGGGGCCTCAATCGCCGTGCTGAGCACGACCATGTCCACGTCCGCGTGCACCATCCGGCCCAGGTCAGCGTCCTCGCCCTTGACGCGCAACTTGCCGTCCGGCAGCACATCCACCTCGGCGCCACGTCCACGCACGAAGGTGACGTCTTCTTCCTGGATCCGCTCGTAGAACTCCTCGTAGGCCTTGCCGAACGTTCGCATATCCATGTAGAACTCGTATACCTCAGCGTCCGTCTTGTCGCGCACGAGGTGGGCCTGCTTGAGAGAGTACATGCAGCAGATGCGTGAGCAGTAGGGATGCGCGTTGTGATCGCGGCTGCCCACGCAGTGGATGATGGCCACCCGTTCCGGCTTCTTCCCCTCGGCGGTCAAGATCTCCCCACCGGTGATGCCACCAGCGTTGGACAGACGCTCAAACTCCATCCCCGTGATGATGTTCGGCGACCTCCCGTAGGAGTACTGAGAAAGCTGAACGGGGTCCCACATCTCAAACCCTGTGGCGACGACAATGGCCCCCACATCCAGTTCGATGATCTCGTCCTCCTGCTCAAAGTTGACCGCATCCGCCTCGCACAACATCTGGCAAGCCCCACACGCGTCCACGATCTCGCCATTCGTGCGATCGTTCTGGCGGAAGCGGATGCAGGCATCCATGTCGATCACCGGTACGCGCGGCACCGCCTGCATCGAGGGTACCCAGATCGCGCTGGTGGGACCCAGCGGCTTCTCTTTGTAGACTTCCGCGTCCTCCAGCAAGATCTCAATAGCGCCCGTGGGACACATGATGGTGCAGGCCCCACAGCCGATACATTGGCGCGTCTTTTCCATAAAAGGAGGCCCGACTTTCCGTTCGACACCAGACTCCGCGAAGTGCAACACGTCGGCCTTTACCAGCTCGTGGCACGTCCGCACGCACAACCCGCAGAGGATGCACTTCTCATCGGGATCCTCCGCCGGGAAAGGCGGCTCCGTGACCCCGTATTCTCGTGCGAGATCTTGAATGACCGGCACGTTGGGGCAACGCGAGAGCATCAGTTCCAATATCGTCTTGCGGGCCTCAATGACAGCGGGGGAGCGAGTCTTGACCTCCAGCCCGTCCCACGCCGGATGCGTGCAAGAGGTCTGCAGCTTGGAACGACCGCGGCGGATCACCTCCACCGTGCAAAGGCGGCAGGCGCCGTAGGGCTCCAGGAGCGGGTGGGAACACAGCGTCGGTATCTCGATCCCGTTCTCCCTGGCGACCTCCAGGATCGTCTGCCCCTCTTCGGCATGTACTTCCTGTCCGTCAATGATCAGTGTAGCCATATCGCATTTCTCCTATTTCCGACTCCCGTCATCTCACGCCCACCGCGTCAAACCTGCACACGTCGAAACAGACGCCACAGCGGATGCAAAGCTCCGAGTCGATGACGTGAGGTTCCTTCTTCTCCCCGCTGATCGCTTCCTGCGGGCACTTGCGGAGGCAGAGGCCACAGCCGGTGCACTTCTCCTCGTCGATGTAGTACTCGATCAGCGCCTTGCAGACGCCGGCCGGGCACTTGTGGTCCACGATGTGGGCCACGTACTCGTCGCGGAAGTAGCGCAGCGTACTGAGCACCGGGTTGGGCGCCGTCTTGCCCAGGCCACACAGGGAGACCGCTTTCACAACCCTTCCCAGCCTCTCCAGTGTGTCCAGGTCCTCCAACTCCCCCTCTCCCTC
>Ga0180433_10007020_pt1 | contig 14539 bp, 20 predicted proteins | sample SS_ome_8_FD_132980 | JGI IMG/M metagenome (GOLD analysis project Ga0180433, IMG submission 132980) | Hypersaline lake sediment archaeal communities from the Salton Sea, California, USA - SS_1_D_1 metaG | ecosystem: Environmental > Aquatic > Non-marine Saline and Alkaline > Hypersaline >... | reverse complement strand
TAGAACTATTTATTATTTAATTATTAGAAGATGTTAGATGAATATGACGAAATTATTTTAAAAATAAGAGAATCAATGTGGTCTGACCCACGTACTGAACTACAAGAGATGTATAATGAATGAATGGAAGACGCAATAAAAACCATATTAAAATATGCTAAAGAAAACTAGAACTATTTAACAACTAAACATATACTATGACAAATAAACTAGAATGATGTAAACATCGACAACTAAAGGAACAGGATTGATTTATAGTAGTTCATAATCCTACCACAGACCAAGTATGTATAAGGATACAGGACTTAATCAAGCAATGCTTCTATATGAAATGTGAGAAGTATGATGAATGTCCAGTACATGAGGAGGTAGCAGAGAAACTACTATGAAATTTCACTGATTTTAGAAAATAACTAATAGAGCAATGAGCGACAAAGAACTAGAAATAATAATATCATGTTTAAAATATAGGATAGCATCACAACCTGCATGGGATTTCTATAATGAAATCATAGCGTTGATAGAGAAGCTAGAAAACAAAAACAACTAACCTTTTACTCTGTTACATAAGAATAGAATGAAGCTTACTAAAAAAATAGAAATAGATTTAGAATTTGGTAGTGATTATCAAAAAGAATTATATGAAAGTATAGTAGTCCTTGCTATTCAAGCAATACAGTTGAGAATGGAAGAAACACACAAGAATAATAAAATAACAGTTAGAATTAAAGATTAATTTTTACCTAACCTATAACATATAATGGATATACAACAATTTAAAGAAAAGTGGTGAAAGTTATGAATAGCATTTTGGAGACAGTGCAATAGAGCTGGTATTCATTTAGAATTTGCTAAAGACCTAGAAAGCCTCAAAGAGCAAGATATAGAAGAGGATATGATAGGTGAAAGCAACTGAGTATTTAAATATTGAGATTATTGACCATCATGGATATGGTATGATGAAGATTGAGAAAAACATATAGATGAATACAAACATCAAGATTGAAAATTCTCAGAGATGTGTAAGTCAGGATATTGTAGATGTAGTCAGTAACCTAGATAGCAAATAAGATTTATCAAACATTTTTATAACTTAAACCAATAGATGATAACAGAACGTGTAATAGTATATCTCATGAAAGAGACTATCAAGAAACAGAAAATAAACCAGCGTAGAATCTATGTCGATATAAACGACGATGGAGAGAATGTCAGCATAGAGATGACATACCTGAAGAAGAAATACTGAAAAGCGTTCAAGTATGGTAGCGATACCTATAATAAGCGATTCATGTTAGATAAATACATAGATGCAGGATTCAATCCTGAGAGACTTACGCTAGACTGACAGAACTTAGCAGAGCATCCTGAAATAATCAAAGAGGTAGAGTTAGCTAGAGTGCAGGTTAGTAAATTCAAGGATGAGACCAAAAGAATGAAGATAAAAGAGGAAAGGGAGAAGAAAGATAAAGAGAAAAAGACACTAGGTAGAAAGAAAGAAACACGAAAGTCAATCGAAAGTAGTAGAAAACAGAAAAAGGTATTGAAAAATGGATGATAAATGATATATAGTAGTTAATACAAGGATATATCTTTATCTAAACCAACACCATGATAAGAAGGATGCCTATGTCAGAAGAAACTAAACAGAAAATCTCAGATAGTATGAGAAAGAAATTTCCCAGACCCATATTAACTGAAGAACATAAGCAGAAACTAATCATACATAAGATAGCAGACTTCCTAAGACACAAAAGAGAAGAGCTAGCTAAAAGCAAATGAGAGATATATATAAACTCACACAACAATATGGTAGACGAGGACAACTTCGATAACACCAAGTGTATAAGCATATTCGAGTTCCAGAAACGACTGATGAAGTAATTTTATACTACAATCAAACACCAATGGATAGATGATTCTGAAGTGATATATTATGACTACTTATTATCCTATGACTGCTTACAGCTATACTATATATAGCTAAGCATCTAATGTTTTAGATAACTAATATATATGTATGAACATAATACAGGAGCTATATGATTTAGCAGATGAAATAGATGAATCATTGTATGATATAGGAAAAGATAAAGCAAAAGATAAAGCAAAAGAAGATAAGTTTGTATTTGTTGTACCTAATTGAATGAAAGAGAGGTGCGAAAAGCTTTATGATATACAGTTTGTAGATTGAATAGCTGAAACTCCTAACGTAAAATATATATTAGATAAACCATTATCAATAGCCTAACTTCTTTACTTATATTACATAATAACTATAATATGACTATATATGAACAGATAGAACCCAAAAGGATTAAAACACCAGATAAACCTACAGACAGGAACCCTAACCAAATGTGAAGAGGGAAATCATACAAAGATAAACGACATGGCAAGACCAAAATGAAACACCAAGAAAATGAAACACGATTCAAACCTAACATACAATTCACTTACATGAAATAATAGATACATCAAATAATACAGACAATAATAATTTTATATACTAACTAAGGAGGGTATGACACCTAAACCTAAGAAGGTAAGAAAGAGACCACCAAGACCTAACGAATGAAGACCTACTAAGTACAAAAAGGAGTACTGTAAATCAATAGTAGAGTATTTTAACGTTACGCCATACACAGATAAAGTTTGCTGAACATCTTTCAACGAAAAGACATGAGCTGTTAAAGAAAATACTAGACCACGACCTACTGACTTTCCTACACTTGAATGATACGCCCATACTATAGGTGTCGATACCGATACCATAGTTAATTGGACTAAGAAGCACGAAGAGTTTTTCGGCGCTTATAAGAAAGCTAAGGCTTTACAAAAGCATATACTCATAGTAAACTGACTGAATTGAACATATAAAGAATGATTCGCTAAGTTTGTATGAATCAATTTCTTTGAAGACCTTACAGATAAATCAGTAGTAAAGAACGAAGAGACTGTCGAGGTTAAACTATCAGATGAGCTAGAGAAGAAACTACAAGAAAGGTTCGAACTAGAGCAAGATATGTAATTTTACTATTAGATAATAGATTTATATAGAGATAAGATAGAGTAAGATGACAAACACATGTATGGTATGCCACAAATGATTCGAATATTGAGAAGTGATAAACTTAAAAGAGGTATGAGACAAAGATATATATTTCCACCCCAAATGTATGGATAAGTTTGAAGATAACAACGTATATGAAGAGGAATGAGAAAGACGAGGCATAACTAGATATGGGGTGTGATTAAATGATAGAGATAAGGAATCGCTCTCAGAAATAGACGATGAAATACTGATGAAATAGCTAATTCTCACTTTTTACAGATTGTAGTACTTAACTAGTCGGAGACAACATCGCTCCCTACGTAGAGTATGATTTTATTTCCTAGATATAAATGCCTAAAAAAGATGAACCAATATCATACGAAGATATAAGAAACGATAAGCAATCTAGGATAAGATACTGAGAGAAGAGCTTTTGGTTTTGGTTCTCGTATCATTTTTGATGGAAGATGAAGAGATTCCAGAAGGAATGGGCAGACAGTATGCAGTCAGATAAAAATACTTTCATAGAAGCATTCAGAGCATCAAGAAAAACCACACTAGCTAGATGATATGTGTGTCGATGTATAGCTTACAAGAAAGAGCCCAGTATAGTAGTGCAGTCGTTTGAGGATAGTTTATCAGGTGAGTGGGTAATGGAGGTGGCTAAGATGTTATTTCAGTCTACTGTAGTAATGGACCATTGATATTTATTTCCTATAGAGAGAAAGAAAGAGGATTTAAGTAAGAGAAGTCTGAGTAATTTCTCTAGCACGAATTGAGTTAAGATTGCAGCTAAATCTTTAGGGCAAACAATAAGATGAACCAATACATTTGATTTAAAAGAATGAATAAGCGCTAGACCAACTCTTTTGGTTCTAGATGATATAGACGTAGTAAGGTCTATAACAACATTAGATTTAATTAACAAGAACGAGAAAAAGATATTGTGAGAGACTATCCCAGCGCTAGACCCATTAAGGCGTAAGATAATATTTCTAGGTAATACTATCGAGGAGGATTGAGTGGTTCCTAGATTCAGGAAAAGGTATAAAGACACAGATACACGAGATATGTTTCACCAGCCGTTATTTGATAAGAAATGAAACAATCTGCGACCGGAGGTGTTTACTGAGAAAGTAGTACAGGATATAAAAGATGATGGTAAAATATCGTTCAATCAGAACTATCTATTGATACCTGCACCTAGTGGTAGTGGAGTATTTACTAGAGAATATTTCGATTATTTCTTGTTATCTCATTTCGAGGAAGTGGATGGAATCTTAAAAAAAGATGATTTAAAGTGTGGATTATTCATAGACCCAGCGTTTTCTACATCAAGGAAGTCTGATGATGCTGTATGTATATGAGCATGAGAGCATCTGATTAGCAAGAAATATTACATAATAGATTGATATGCTGATACATCAGCGCCTAGTAAGACAATCAAAGCTGTGATAGTTATGTATAATAAGATGAAGATGGACTGATTCGAGCCACAATTCTTATCAGTAGAGAGCGTAACGATAAATAAACAGCAGACCCAATTCATACAGGATTTAAGGGATGCGTTACTTAAACACCAAATAAACGTGCCAGTATATCTGTTTGAGCCTAAAGAGAAGAAGGAGAACAGAATCAAGTTCAACCTAGAATCTATTATGAGCCAAAAAGGTATAAAGTTCAACAGGAACATGTCAGACCCTAAGTTCATACCAGAGATGGAGAAACAGTTTCTAGAGTTCAGCGGTTGAGATAAGGATGATATTTGTGACACTGTAGCTCAAATGGCGTTCATGTTCAGAGAATATATCCCTAACAAGAACAAGACAACTAGAGAGACTAGAACTGAGAGGATAAACCCTATAACATGAGCTAAACTATGATGAACAGACCCAAGAAAAGCATATTTATCTAAATTGGGCATCAAATTAAATTAGTTGTGATTACATAAATAATAGTTATTATATAAACAACCAAGATAGCACTTTTTATTATTTTATTATTATGAGATGCTTATATTCCAAAGAGATTACATTACTATTGATTTAGTGGAAAAACCGACAATCGGCGAACTAAAACTAGTTGATTGATATTACCAATTTTTCTTAAATTTTACTATTCAATGCAATGGTAAAATTAAAAGACATTCCACATCTATTGACGCAAAGGTTGTGCCTTATTGAACATGAGGTTCAGATGAAGAGTTTAAGGAATTATGAAAAAAAGTAGAAATAGAAGAATGGATTCATATTTATGAGGCTATTGATTTATTAGATAGTTTATGATATGAGTTAGATAAAACACAATTACAACAATGAATTAGGGAGATGTTAGACCAAACAATCCCACACTAACCAAGCACGCTATCTTGGTTTTATCTTATTAAAAGCACTTAACTTATAGACTTATAAACACTTCTGGTTATACTAGAGATAATTGAATTTATCTCTTTTTTCATAATATGCCAAAATTGAAAGATACAGAACGATGTTACGTTAAGGATAGGATAAGTAAAATGGAGACAGAAAGAGCTAAGATAGAGGATGAGCGATTAGCCGCAGAACAACAATATGAAGCACCGTCTTATGTAGATAATGATGGGAAGATTTTGTATAACGCTAAAATAGAGTCGACATTAAGTGAGTTCCATATAGGAAGACTCGCTAACCAGATATATTGGGACATGAAACCAGAACAGCAAGCAGATGCTCAAGAAGTGTTTGCTAGTAAGGCTATAACTAATTATTTCTTAGAAAAAGAATGATACTATAGAGAGCTATCTATGCGAGACCATAGTAAAAGTATATACTGATTAGGTATTTGGGATATGTGATTACATTTAGAGATAGAGACTAAATATAAGCCTAAAGAATGAGCAGAGGCTGAGCAGACTGATGTAAGTTGAGGGGTTGATGACGATAAGTTGTTTGAGGAATATAAGCAATATAATCGATTCTTTACCCCCAAGAATGTTAATCCACGACATTTTTATCGAGATGATAGGCAGTTCCGACAACCTGATTGGGAAAAAGTAGAGGATTGTTTTAAAGTAGAGTTCATAAGTAAAGCTAAATTAGAGGAAAGACGATGAGATAACCCTGACTATGATATAAGCTGACTAGAGCCTACAACACATACTGATAAAGCATGAGTAACATACAACGATTCAATAAAGATATATTATTATGATAACAAGAATAATAAAGACCACATAATATTGGGTAATGAAGAGCATTTGATAAGGCATACAAAAAACAAATACAAGAACGGTAAATTACCATATAATGTATGTCAACACTATCCAAACAACAAATGTATAGCATGACGTGGGATACCATATAAAGTAAGAGCCAGTAAATGATATATAAACAATATGACGCAAAGTGCACTAGATAAATCATGGAGTTCAGCGTTCAGTAATATAGTGCTAGGTAAAAACAATATGCTTAACGATAGATATACATTAGGTGGTGGTGTTAATATATGGGAAATGAATAGTTCAAGTGATTTCGAGCAATTCCAATCCAGTTGAGACCTTAATGGTGTAGTAGCTATGATAGAGATGATGCATGATAATATAAGACAAGATACTGGAGAAGACCCTAGAGCGCCATTTGAGAGCCCTGAACAGACGCTATGACAAACAGAGATAGTAGAGGAGAATAAAAGTATAAGATTAAAAGCTATACAGATAGCTAGAGACATAAGCTTAGATGAATCACTAACGTTCACCTATAATAATATCCAGCAGTTTGCGCCAATATTATTGAGAAAGACGGAGGTTATAGAGCATGATGATGGTAAAAAGACTACTAAAGTTATACGACCTGTAATATGATTGCCTTGAATCAAGGTTAAAAAAGAGAAAGGCAAACAAATTCTTGAAGAGACAAAAGATTATGGTGAAGCTTGATGGTACGAACTTAATCCTAAATACAGAATGATAGACTGAGTAGTGAAAGTAGTAACAAATAGTACATATAATAAAGCTTGAAGTGTGTTAGAGAAAAACAAATTCGAGAAATACCTAGAGGGTATGATAAACCTAGCTAAAATATATTGACCAGAGGTATTAGAGAAGATGCCTTTAAATAAAGTTATAGAGTTACAAAACCAAGCGTATTGATATGATAATGACTGAAACTTTGCAGCGACTACTAAGAAAGATAAACAGAGAGAAGAGAATCTTAAGGCTTTGGAAGAATTTAAGGCCAAGATGTGATGAGAGAACCTTTTACCAACTAAAAAACCTGATGAGAATAGCCAACTACAGATTAATCCCGTCCAACAAATACAATGAGTTAGTCCAAAGGGTGGAGAAATTGGAGGTGGAGAAGAAACTACTTCAGAAGGACTTGAATAAGATATATGATGTAATGGGTAGTTTTGATGACATCCCATGAATCGATGAGATATATGATGTATTGAAGTTTATGACACCTATTATGAGAGAAAAGCTGTTAGAGTATTTACAATATACATGACTAACATTGGCACAAGACAGTTTGCAGAAAGAAGATATGAATAGAGATATGGAGAGATGATGATTCGCGGTGCTATTTAAGATGAGAGAAGTATTCTCGAAACTGAAGCTGAGTAAACCAAAAAAAGAAGATAGTAAATAATATTACTATAGGATAGGTAAGATGCAGTGCCTATCCAATTAGTACTATTGTGCTATAGCTAAACTTAATTGAGGCTATTTTATACTTAATCTAAACCACTATGGAGGATTTAAACCTAGAACAAATTCAAGCAATTGAAGATGTTGCTGAAAGAAATGCTAAACTACTTGATTACGCGAAAGCGCAAGAAGAGGCAAGACTTAAATTACAATCTGATACTGATAAAGGCGTGAAACAGATTACTGACGAAAAGAAAATGCTAGAGCTTGTGCAACAAGAAGCAAAGGCGTTACTTCAAGACAAGAACTATTTCCCTACTTTATTAGCTAAAGATGAATGACTTGCACAAAAAGTATTAGACGAGTTTTTTAGCTGAATATCTATTGAGGACGCTTTGGCTCAGCTTGATGACGAAACAAAAGCTAAAGTCCAGGAGGAGACCAAAGGGAAAGATTTAGAGGCTACAGTTAAAAACATATTAACTAAAGAGAAAGTCGATAGCAAAATCAGTTCATTTATCAAAAAGATTAAACTATCTGATGAAGAGAAAACTCTATTTGATAAGGAATTTGAGGAATTGACAGAGGGTAAGAGTCTTAATTGAGCTAATATTGAGAAGTATCTTAGACTAGCTTATAAGGAGGCTATACCTGAAGGAGATTATTCTAGTATAGAGAAGGACGCTAAAGACATGGCTATACACAAAGGTTGATTTGCTCAACAGAAATCAACTAAACACAATGCTCGTAAAGACAATATCGAGTACCTGAAGAAACAATGATTCTTCTAAAACAATTTTAAATTATTAAACATTTTAAACAATGGCTACATGAGAATTCAACTTAAAAGACCACAATGCTAATAATTCTTGACTAAGAAGTACATTAGCGTCAAATAGTGTTGCTATCTTAGACGGTACACCTATTACAAATGGTACTTCTTGAGCTACTATCACAGCAGCTGGAGAAACTATCATGTGAGTGGCAGTTCAAAAGAAAACATTCGATTCTGACAACATTACAGTTGCTAAAGAAGAGATTTTGTATAACCCTGAACCAAATATGAACAACTTATATGAATTGGAAGGTACAGGACAAACTATTTTGTTTGATGCTGACTTAGTTACATCTAACACTATAGATATGGATGTTAATGGTACAGCTATGACACAAGTTACATACGGTACATCATCTACAGCTACATGTGCTGCAATAGCTGCTCAATTAGTTACAGACTTCGGTTCTCTAATTGATACAACTACTGCTGGTTCATGAGCAAGAACTATTAAAATAGTTCCTATCGAAGCTAATAGTTCAGTTGTTATTACAAACATAACAGTTGCTGCTGGTGCTTCACAAGCTTCTGCTACATTGACTGCAGATACATTCTCAGTAAATGATGAAGGTTCTTTTTATGACATCACAAACACAGGTCACAAAGTAAGAATCAACTCAGAATCTGCTACATCTGGACAAGTACAAATGATTGATTACGTATCAACATCGAAAGCTAAATTCAGAATAGCAAACACATAGTCTAAAGACTTAAATCAAAACAATTATTTTTAAATTATTAAATTTTATTAACAATGGCATGAGGAGTAAACTTCACTAACGGTTTAACATACGCAGCATGAGCTACAGATGTACTAAACTGATTATTGACAGATATAATCGACCAAGACAAATTGTCTTATATCGGTAAACAAACAGAAGAATTAAAAACAAAAATGCACTTTACAGAAACAAAAGCATTAAACCCTGAACAAAAATTCACAGAAGCGGTAGGTGCTTACGAACTAGATGAAATCGTAGAAGGACAAAGTCTTCCTATGATTGATGTAGAGAAAGGTGCTGACAAAGGTTTTGAACTAAAAATCTATGGTAATAAACTAAAAATTACAAAATATTTCATGAAATGGTTAGAACAAAACCAAAACATCTCAGGTGCTGACAGTTCAATACAAGCTTACTACAACAGACTAGCTAGTGCAACTATCAACCTAAACAGAGGTGCTATGAAAACAAAATACGATGAAATGGCTAACCTTATAGCTTTGGCTACAAGTTCTAGTAATTCATACGGACCAGGTTCAGCTACAGCTTACGGAGTATCATTAGCTAATGCTAGCCACCCAATCATGGATTCTACTTCTACATTCTCGAATGTATTAGATGGGTCTGGACAAACATTGAATAAAGCTTTGTCTGCAACATCATTGCAATGGGCTTTAGATAATCATAAAACAGCTTTGAAAATGCAAAATGGTGACTTTGTTGGTAACTCTGCTGGAGTATACGAACTACGAGTTCCTAGAGCATTAGAACAAACTGCAAGAGTTATCCTACAATCACAAGACAAAACAAAATTGATGTTTGCTGGTACAGGAACAAACTCAAAACTTCTTAACACATTCACATTCTCTGGTAATACAGTAGAATTGAAAGTGATAGAACCACGAGGAAGAACATTGAAAGATGGAACAACTCTAGGGTCTAACACTATGCGATGTCTAGTAAATCCTGAGGTATTGAGAGAAGGTAGAGCATTAAGAATAATCACTCTATGGGGAGACAATGTTGAAACTCACTATGACTTTGATACAAAGAACTACTTTGCATCAATTGATTTGAGCTTCGCGGTAGACCATTATGGCGCACAGTATGGCTTGATATGGAGTGCTGGGACAGCCTAGAGATAACCTATAATCAAGTTAAATAAAAAAGACAACAATGACTTGTAATCCGATATGATAATAGTATATATAAGTAGAGGATAGAAATATCCTATCCTCTCTTTATATACTTAATATGCACCATGAGAAATTATAACAAGAACGTATGAGACAAATTTAATAATCTAATATTAATGGAATCTTATTGAAAGGAATGATTATTTATGTGTGATTGTTGAAAAGAAAAGAAAATCGAGATTAGCAGAGTAATTAGATGACAAACGAAATCGTGTTGATGTCTTCGTCATAAAAAATCAGCCAATAGAAAGCCGATTAAAGACTTACTAGGGAAAAAATATCAGATGCTCACTATAATATGAGACTGACCTACTAAGTTAGTTGGTAAACAACACAAAAGATATTTATTATGTAAGTGTGAATGTTGAATAAAAAAGTTTATAGATTATGGTAATTTAATATGAAAAAGGACTAAATCGTGTTGATGTGCCAATAACTTCAAAAGAGTTATGCCTGACACAACTAAGCATGGTATGTATCAAACAAGACTATATAATATACGACACATGATGAAGCAGAGATGTTTAAATTCTAACCACACATCATATAAGCATTATGGCTGAAGATGAATAGAGGTGTGTAATGACCGATTGGACTTTGAGCTATTCTATAAAGAAGTATGAGAAAGCTATGAAAAACATGTAAAAGAACACTGAGAAAGAGAGACCACTATAGACCGTATTGATAACGATTGAAATTATGAGCCGTCAAACTATAGACGAGCAACATTAAAACAACAGCAGAGTAATAAACGCAATCATAATCAACACACTAAACAGGACTAAAGAATTTATACATATATGTCTGTGTATACAGATATATACAATAAGGTCTTTGACCTATTTTTAAAATCTAAATCTATTACAATGGAATGACTTAATATGAAGGATTTGCAAGCAAACGGACAAAAATTTGACCACAGTACATACACACAGCTAAAAAGAGTTAACCCAAAATGAGCTGAAGCGTATATGAAACAATTTCAAGATTTATATAACAGTTTAAAGAATTCTAAGCTAGAAAATGTTGTGGAAGCTGAACCAACACCTATTGAGGAAGTTGAAGCTCCTTTAGAAGTCAAAACAGAACCATCAGAAGGGCAATCAGAGGAGAAAGTTGAAGCAATAGTGTTTACTGATGAGGATATAGACGAATTAAAGAAGGTTTATAAAGCAGAGACATGAAAAAATGCTCATTACAGACGATGATGAGATAAATTGGTTGAGAAAATCAACGAAGCGAAAGCAAACAAATAATTTATAATATAACCAAGAGCTAATGACGGCAAGTACAACGCTATGAGATATTAAGGATTTTATGTATGCTCAGATGAACGACACTAGCAATAATCAAACATATACTAGTAATAACAGGGATACGGATAAGATAAATGATGTTATAAGACGTGTTTGTAGTTGATTCTTTAGGTCTGCGTTGAACCCTGAAACCACATATAAGTGTGGGGATTTTCCGTTTTTAAGGAAAAAACAATATTTTGAGTATGTTGATTCTGTTGCTTGTACTGCAGCAGTATCTGTGGGAGATACGACAATAAACCTGCCTAATTCTACGTTATCTGATGCATGAGCTATATATACTCAAGGGATAGTTATGGAATATACGGGTAAATCTTCTACTACAGCTATCACATGAGTAACGTGATGTATAGCTAATTTCGAGAGTGGGACTCGTTTTGAGCAAGTTTTTGCACTAAATACTGATTTGCATGAAGCATATAGAGTATTCAGGCTGTATGATGGTAAAGAAATGGAAGTGTTTGAGATTGACTCTCAGGATGATAGATATGAGAGAGAAAAGACGCAAGCATTTACAATATTATATGATGAGACTAGCGGTAAAAAGTTTATAAGATTTTATGGCGTAGATGACGGGTATAGATTCATAATTAAATATTATGCATCTGTTACGGATTTGGTTAATACAACTGATGTGTGTGTAATACCTGATGAGTACGCTAAAACAGTTGTAGCACCTATAGCATGATGAGAGCTGTTAATGGAAACGCAAGCAGAAGACGCGGAGTATGTTAATAAATTAACGTTATGATATGGGAAGCTAGAAGAAATGTATCATCATTACACAAAGATGATAAAAGATATGGATAAGATGGCTAGATTGAAACCATATGATTGGAGGACTATTTGATGATGATTAGGGGTAAACGACAGATACACAAGGAAATGATTTAGAGTTTATTAAATATAAATATGGCAAGAAAGCAAATTGTACCTATAAAAGATGCCTTTAGTAAGGGCTTGATAGATGGTTATGGTAGGAATAAGCTCCCTACTAATTTTGCTAGTTATACAAGAAATGTAAGAATAGAAAATGCGGCCATAACGCCGAGATTTGGTTCATGGACGGAAATTGAAGACGCTAGCTGAACTCATATAAGAGGAATATCATGAAACGCCATACAAAATAAGCTTATATGTGCTAGCGATAGCAAAATAAAAGAGGTAGATTTATCGAACTCTGTGTTGACAGATATTGGTAGTATATGAACTGATACTGATGTGCATATGTTTAATCATGGTAAATATACTATAATACTAACATGAATAGGTAATCCTTATATATATGATGGGAATACTTTATTTCAATTATGAAGCGATGCTTACAATTCAGCATATTTAACGTCATGAGATGCACCAACAACGACTATTGCTACATGGACGGCTGTTACTGATGGCTCATTTGATATAGATATAGATTGAGTAACAAGAAGTATAACTGGTATTGACTTCAGTAGTGGTGTTGTTTACATGTCAGATGTAGCTTCTACTATACAAGCGGCAATAAGAGCTGTAACGAGTGGAGCTGAAACAGTAGTATTTAACCAGTCTTGAGAGTTTGTTATTACTTCGTGAGACCACACCTCAAGTAGCGATATTACTGTAACAAGTGCTACAGGAGCATGAACGGATATAAGTTGAGCGTGATGAACCGCGTTTCTAGATTGTGAAACATGAAGATGAACAGTTACTGGGAAAAGTGAGATTGAGTGCCCATTAATAAATCCTATTATATGAGCTCCATTTGCATGATTTACTATTATAGCAGGAAACACTCCTGAGACTGAGAATTTTATATATTTCTCTAGACCAGTAGTGCCAGATAGTCCTGAAAGGGCTTATGATTGGTTGGGCTCTGGTTCAGAAAGCAGAAATATGCAATCGAAAATATTATGAGTGGCAAACTCATTAAATAATCTATTTATATTCACAGAAGAGACTATAGAATATGTATGAAAAGATAGTCTAAGCTCTGTGTGATGAACATTTAGTTTTTATTCAAGTCCTATTGGGGAATGAGACCAGTTATTAAATAGGAATTGTGTCACTACAGCTAATGATAAAGTGTTCTATATGACAAAAGATTTTACAATAAAGACATGTAATTATATAGAGGGGACTATAGACCCAGCAATATGACAATTATCTGATAGACCATTGTTGAGTATAAGGAATTTTTTAGACACTCAGCTATCTGCTAATCAAGATGCAGCTTTCATAATAAGAAAGGATGATAAGATAGAATGGCATTTAAGGAGCGTTACTTCAAGTCTTAACGATATAGTAATAGTCTATGATATTACTAATGATAGCCGATTGATTGATAACGACAAATTCTATAGTTGCATGGTTAAATATGATTCAAAGTACTATGCGGGTTCTTACCTAAATAGCAACATAATACAGGATTCAACATGATATACTAACGATAACATATGAATACCTTTCAGATACGATACTGTTACAATTAATTTTGGTAATCCTTTGTTAAGGAAATTCTTCAAATGATGGATAATAGCATGAGAAATTAATTATGATGCAGTTATATATATAGAGACTATAATAGATTGATTCTCTGCGTGAACTCAGATAATATCATGAAAAGATTATAGTACAACTCCTGGAGGTAGTTCATGAATATGATGAGCTGCTATAGGATGATGACCTATATGATGAAGGTGAAGCGCTTGAGCTACTACAGTAAGTACATTAGTGCCTTTCGAGAAAATTAATAAGCAGAGTAATATATGTATAAAAGGGAAAAATATAAAGTTAAGAATAACATGTAACG
>Ga0180433_10007019_pt1 | contig 14542 bp, 20 predicted proteins | sample SS_ome_8_FD_132980 | JGI IMG/M metagenome (GOLD analysis project Ga0180433, IMG submission 132980) | Hypersaline lake sediment archaeal communities from the Salton Sea, California, USA - SS_1_D_1 metaG | ecosystem: Environmental > Aquatic > Non-marine Saline and Alkaline > Hypersaline >... | reverse complement strand
CAAAAAATTTATAAAACGTATTGTATATAGGTATGAATGGTATAACAAAATGGATATTGATGATATTAACACAGTAAATAATAAAGGTTCTGTTGTAATACCTGCACATTTACGAAAAAAATATAATATTAAACCTGGTGATAAAATGGTATGGGTTGAAAATGAAAAAAAAGAATTAATTTTAAAACGTTTTAAGGCTGTAGAGGTTGATGAGCTTTAATTTTCAATATACTATCAGTATCTGAGCATTCTTCACATATAATCTTTGTATTTGGTTTAAAAGGCGTTTGTATTGAATAATCTTTTTGAACAGTTATTATTTTTTCCATGTTTTTTTGTTCCTCCCCAAGCAAGGATTTTAGTTTTTGTTATTTGATATATATATATGGTATTTAAGTTTTATTTTTTTATTGGGTCAGACTAATTAGTCAGACCCTTTTTATTATTCTTGTAACGATAGTTAATGTATGTATATTGGTTATGTTGTTTATTTGTTTGGTGGTGGTGGGGGGTCAGTGAAAGTATTATTATATTTGATAGTTGTTGTATGTTATTTGGTGAGAACTGATCATGAAATGGTATTTGGAGTTCATCATTATATATTTTGTAACGGTATTTGTGTTGTATCTTATTGGGTATGTGATGTGGGAGGAAGCTGCATTGTTTATAGCAGTGATTCTTGGTTTGTTTATTGCTATTGGTGTGTATACGGGTTATTCAAATATCAAACAAAAATAATAGCACGTATTACGAAATAGTGATACGTAACACCCCCTCCCTCACCCATAATATTAATTTAATTTCATTTAGAGATATTTTCGTACGAATATAAAATAACAATACATCAAAAATTTGATTTTTTTTTAAAAAAAGATACCCATATGTTTTTTTAATGGATATTGACACTGAAAATAGGTTTCAATGCAGGGTAATAATCAAAACGGATCTTACCAAAACTAGAACGCTCATAACACACGAAACCTTTACCAATAGGTAACCCATTCACAGATGATTCACGGACACGACTCCGTTTATCCACCTTAGAACCAGACAAATACACAATCATATTTAACTTTCTTTTAAAACGATGATCAATATCAGCGACATCTTGAGTGTCACCAAAAATATTCACAAGATCCTTACGTGCTTCCTTCGCGGTTTCACTGAACTCAATGTTTTTCTGATACCGTATATTCACATCCTCACTAGGGAGCTTCGGTGGATTCAAAGGAATTATACATTCTATCTCATCAATAAAAATGCTTTGGAAACCAACAGTCATTCTCAGATGACTTATGAAATCAATGATGCTGTATTTGTTTTTGAAATATATCGCGTTGATCTGCTGTGGTTTCGCAAGCCCCTGCCCTGTATCCATATTGATGAGATCATTGAAACAACTAAATACCGTGTAATCTTTGTTTATAACGCCTCCTGCGGTAAGATTACGAAATGATACATTACACCCTTCCTCAACAAAGATTTCGTATTCTACACCATCTCTAGCGTACTGTGCAGCGGATTCAGGGTTATCCCACCAGAACACAAGCTCTGATGGGTGATGTATAAAAATGTTTTTCGCATCATGAATAAGCTGATTCGTTTTACCAGCACCAGGAGGACCAACGGTGAGACTATTAATACCACCTTTCTCTGGATCACGAAGAATACGACGAGCAAGGATCATTTTTGTACGTTCAGCTGCTTTTTTCTCACGTTCAATTTGGTTCATGTTTTCAAATCACTATAATCAAAACTTGAAGTATTACCCTGGAAGTAATCAACGATTTCTTTACTCATTTTAATACTCATTTCCTGAGCCAATGGAAAAAGATTAAAACATTCATCACGCAGATGCAACCAAAAAACCTTGATAGGTATAGTATCACGACCGATAACAATAGGGTTCTCTGTTCGATATGCTAACCAGTATGCAGCATGACCTACATGACCAATGTTGTATTTCTGAAAAGATCCTTCTACATAAAACTGACGTTCAGATCCAAGGCCAAGGGTTGCAAGACGAAAACTATGAATGAACTCTGTTCTTTTCTTCTGGTCTAATGTTTCATTGGTTTCTATGCAAATATCTAAAAACTTTAAAAGAACATCCTGAGCACGGCAGACATCCTCAAATGTTGCACGTTTCTGCTGATTCATAATTCATAATCAATGACACTATCATTCTCATAGAGTTTATACATATGAAACACACGTTTTAGTACATAATATCGTTTCCAAAGATAAAGGTTTTTAAGCTGCGGTTTTGCTTCCACTGCATCTCTTCGTTCAAGATAACCCCCGTTCTGTAAGGTATCATTCATCTGTTTCTGTATTGGATGATACCATGATTCAATAGTATTAAAACGTCTGGTTATCTCCTGTGCCTCTGGTGAATCCTCCTGTATTTTCTCTATGAATGTTTCAATATCAAGTTCAGCGAGTTCATTGTTCCCATTTTGAAGATTGGTATTAATCGTATCGAGAAGCTCCTGATATTTTTCACCTTTAATACTATGGGAATTAACAGTATTCATAGTTTTAATCCTCACCAGGGTTCACTTCAATAGTTATTATATCCTCAATGTTATACTGATGACGTTTCCATTCATCATAAGGTATCCGTATCTGATCAGGGTTCTGTATCTTCATTGTGCTATACGTCATCTGCTGCTGTAACTGTTGCAAATTTGATAAACTGCCCATTAACCCTTTTTTTTCCATGACACCATTGTCCATGAGGACAAGTCGTACATCATCGCCTTCTCGTTTTAAACCACTAATGGTATACATTTTCAACATATTTTTTTTCACCTCAAATCAGCATAAATTCAAAACCCGGGTAGCATCCCCTGATTCTTCAACACAATAAAAACTATCACAGCTACAAAAATAAGAGTCACCACAGTTGCAATAGCAATCTTTTGACCAGTAGTCAAAAACTTATCCTGCGTCGCTTCAAGGATCCCCTCCATTTTTTTCCCTTTCATTAAAGCATGCAAGTTTTTACCGGAGGTCCGACGCATAAAATGCTCAATGCTACTTGGATCTAAGGTTTCCCCAGCGACACGTCCGCTCCAAAATTGAATGAAACGTTCAATAAAAGTAATATGAGAAACACTGCTACCATCATCAAAGTAAACGGTTTTAGACCGTGGATCAATATTTTTTATTTCAACCATACTATTAGTTTCCTCCATTTCGTTTCAAAAGAGTATCTATTTTATTATGCATACCATCAATATTCAATGGTTTTTTATCAACTAATGGTTTGAAAGATATTGTTTTCCCTTCATATTCTTCTAGGTCTCTCACAAGTTTTTTTGCACCATGTTTATTATCATAAATCTGCATGTTTTTATACACTGTTCCCATGAGATGTAGATCTGTTCCATTGAGTACATTACGGACATCATCACTGTTACGGAAACCAAGCTCCCAAAGGGTATGACAAAGATTACTGTATTTTACATTCGGGCTATAATTTATGTTTTCAAGACCCCACATATATTTTTTGTCACCCCAAGTATAATAACAATCCTTTCCAAGAAATTCGATGAGACCTAAATGGGGTACATCCAAGAAACTTTCACCAGGGTACGCACGTTCACCATACAATGGAACAGTGACATTATCACGACGGATGTAATTAATAAGATGTTTCCACCTAGGTATTTTCTCCACTTGTTTATATGTCCGTGTGACACTAATACGATACCAAAGCAGTATGTTCGGTGTCGCCATAAGAATAAGCGTACTCATGATAAGGAAATTATCAGGTATACCTGGAAACAACAATGTCAGCATAAAAAAAAGTATAGCAACAACATATAATATCAATGTTACAAGTATAAGCATCATAAAAAATCTAGTATCCTCCTACCATTTGTTCATTCTGTTCCTGCTCTTGGTTTTTTTTGACAAGACGGTTGAACAGACTTTGTTTTTCTTTCTGCTTGGTTTTATCCTCCCATTCCCTGCGTGTCGTTATAAGTGCTTTCTGATAAAACCCATCCTGTCCACGGGTGGTATTGTAATCAGCGACGTTATCCAATGCGGTTTCCTCAGCGAGTTCAATAAGGTTAGCGTCACGTGCGAGATCAATGTTCATACGTCTCAGGCGGAAAAGTTTAATGCTTTTCGGGTTAGTGATATTAGCCATCGGGAGGAATTTGTTAATATCAATAACTCTTTCCTTATGTCTTTGTAAAAAATCTTTATCGATGAGGTCATGTATTTTCTCAAGTTCTGTTCCCCATCGCATGAACGCAGTTTGATCACTTACATATGGTTGCACAGGATAGTCTGGGTCTTCATCATCATTTGTTTCTGGTATATCGTAACGCAAGGCGTATTCCTCCTATACTTCCATATGTGAACACGAACACTCCTATCCCGATGCTAATCATGGTCGCATATGGGTTGAGGAGCATGTAGCTGAATAGTAGGAAGAATGCACCGAAGCACATGAACATAAGGCTGTTGTCTAGTATCCGTTTTCGTCTTGTTTGTTCTTCCCCGTTGATGATGCTATCGAGAACGATTTGTAACGCAGTACTTGGTTTTTCGTTGATAGTATTTAAAAATTCTAGGTGTCTTGGATATAGTGACACGGTTTTTGATTCAGCGTTTTCAATGTTCACAAAACATGTTTTACTACTAGGTAGTATTTAAACTTGTTATCAATAAAAAAAATAAAGAGAATATATGTGTTGCTTATTTCCAAGCACTGACACTATATCCTTTTTTAGTTTTGTTCACAGATGCTTTATTACCATACTTACGAAGACGTCGAGCCAACGCAAGTGCAGATTTTTTCTTCCGGCAATGATGAGTATTAGCCATACTTTAAAGTCCTCCGCTTTTACCGCCACCAAACCCGAGTACAATAGCAAGTATTATAGAAGCAACTAACACCAGCACAATAATCGGTGCAAGAGCAAACACTGTTCCAGCCATCGTGGTGGTTTCACCAGCATCACCACTCATTTTAGAAGTATACGTAACGTTGATCTGACTGAACTCATCCGCTGCTTCAGCTGCAAAAGTAATACGGTTATTGCTTAGGCTATATGAGGGATATGATTCAGAAGGAGCCGTGCTATTGTAACAAGTAATATTGCAGTTACTAGTACCATCAGGGAAATTATCCAATGTTATGGTAGTTGCTGAATCATTACTTGTTGACAATGTATACCCAGTGAAAGTCTCAGTGACTTCATCGAATGCAGTGATACTATCATCAACCTCATAGTACACCATGACACCGATAACAACCGCTATGAGCAATACAACGACTGATGCCACAATTTGAGTTGAAGCAGATCGGTCAGTGGCAATATTTTTAGTTTTCTGATTCGCTTTCAAAGCAGTTCACCACCTTTTAAAAAAATGGTGGGGAGAAAATGTTTCTCCCTATAAACCGCCTTTACCGCCACCAAACCCAAGCACAATGCTAAGGATGATGCTTGCCACGATCACTAAGGCCACTATAGGTAGAAGACTAAAAACAGTTGAGGCCATATCAGTTGTCTCATTACGAGAGGTGTTTGCGTCTGCGCTCGATAGTGTGATACTATCATTGACTTCCCAGAAGACCAGTACACCAACGATGATGGTCAAAAGGAGAGCCACGAGCCCACCGACAATCTTTGCATTTGCAGAGCTGTCGGATTTTATTTCTCGAACTTTTTGATTTGCTTTCATAAAAAACAGTTTTTTTATTTTTAGTATTTAAAGGTGTTATCAATGAAAAATTAACAATCATGTTAACAATTTTTAATAAGACAAAGTTGTTCTCCTAAAAAATTTCAAAACGGTATCCTTTTTTAGTTTTCTTTATTTTCACATTTGGCTGCAACCCAACAGTACCTTTCCGAATCACAACTTTAGGTGGTTTATGTTGATTAAGAAAACGAATGGTTTTATGACGGCTGAGACTCTGCGAAATTTTTGGTTCAACAGTCTGAAATGGATGCTGCATTAATTTATCCATAAGTCGTTCGATTTCTTTAGTTTTTGGTTTCAAATAGACCATGTTTCTCACATCATTCTACTAAAACGACCTTGTAACATAGGGAATATAATATCAACAAACGTGTAAATCATGGTAATAAACATCATAACGATAAACAACCAGCTATACGGGTACAATGTTTCTATGACATGAACTCCGGTTACAATAGTGTTATCGCTTTGTATCGCAGTATATGGTATCTCATAATAATACACGGATATTGCGAGGACAAGCCAAAGGATGGTATCAACTACTCCAAGTGCAAGGCTTTGCCATATCACGGTGAGAATAAAAAACAACACGGTGATAACGAGCATTACAATGAACAAGGTTTCTATCATGGCCCATACCCCCAGTGTGGTTCCCGTCGTAATAGGTAGACAGCCATCCAGAGCGCGGGGACGAGTGCGAGTCCTGCGAAACACATATCATATACGGTTCGTGCAAGTGCACTGGTGCTTTCTATTTCACTGTCACTTGCAGTAAGATCCAAATCTTCAAAGCTGGTCATCATGTCATCAAATGGGCTGCTGAGTGTGATATAGAGTATAATAATGATAAAATAATAAATGATAGCGATAACTCCTACTTTCATGATTTCCATGGTTTTACATCATCCTCCCAGTACTGTATTGGTCTTCATTGTATTTTTTGATAACCCAGATTCCTCCAAAGATTATGTAAATAATAAGTAACCCTACCCATCCGTATAAGAGGAAATCCCAGATGTTTCCAGTTTCATGTACTCCAACTGCGATGAAATCATCGAGTATACCATCCATGAGCCAGTAGGTGAACCCGAATACTCCAAGCCCCATGAGGTAACCCATAACTGGTACGAAGCTCATAGTACGTTGTTTCCCCCTATGATTTTACTAAGATTTGGTATTTTGAACTCACGGTACCTGTAATCAGGCATAATCTTGTTCAAATTGGTTTTAATCTTTGTTTTTTTCATAGTCAGCATATCTATTTTTGTTGATGTCATCCGTGGGATACTTAGTGGTTTATAAGTAGACCTGTATGTGGTCATACTTGGTATGGTATAATTACTCCGTTTAGCTCGTGGATAATATCGATATGTTGTTTTTGATGCAGTGATACTCGGTGTTTTTATACTCAATGAACTTGCTGCATATGACGTTGTTTTTGATGAGCTTGTTGATACAAGACTTGTAGATAATGAAACAGTTGTTGGTTTATATGAACTGGAAATAATCCTGTTAGCTTTAGATGAATATGGTTTCATGATTGAGTATAATCCTTTTAATGATGAACGTGGCATATATCGATTTGATGAAAAACTAACTAGACTTGCACCAATCGTGGATGTATAAGGTGAGAAATATGAACGATAGCTGATGTCACGGCTGAGGTAACTATATTTACCAGTGCTACCAAAACGTGCAGCGGAAATAACACGGCTACCCTTGGTTATATCCATGATTTTAAATTCACGTATAGGGATAGCTTTACCTTGATAAGTTGTATAATAACGGTATCCTTTTAACTTTTGAATGAAACCATAACCAGTGGTATTAGGTGAATACCGTGAACCAGCAGGAATCACTGCTTCTATCTCAGGTGCACCAATCTCATGTTTTGCAGTGATAAATGCTTTTGAACCAGGCATCTGTTTTTGTAACCATGTATTAAATTTTCCAATATTGTATCGTACGTTTTCTGGTGCTCGTGTCACAGATTTAAGGTTGAATTTAACAAGTGAAGGTTTTTTTATTTTAGGTAACAAACTGAATTTAACATATCGCGGTGGTGTAAGGTTTTTAATATCAACTTTTAAAAAATATGGTGATGCACGGCCTTCTGGAGTCACATAAAGACCTGGGTGTTCACTACTACCTGTACTGATTTCACCAGCCCCTTTCCATTTGTGTGGTGCTGCATGAGCAGCACGATACTCCTGTGTGAGCGGGTCACGTGCTTTTTCAAATAGTTTCATGGATGCTTCAGCGGATTTTGATTCACTAAAAGTGGTTTTTCCTTCAAGTACACTTTTTGCAAATTCTTTACTCGGGTCCTTATACTCTGCTTTATATTTCACTAAAAGATTCTGAGGATTAAGTTTATTTAATATTACTTCTCCATATGTGATTGGTTTAAGCCCACGGTTTTGCATAAAACCAGATGTCTTCAAAGCACCATATTGAGCACCTTTACTATAGCCAAGTATACCACTAGGCAGAGTCACAGCAAGTCGTGTTCCAAGATTCACCCATCCTTCTTCACCTTGTTTCATTGCTTGTTTAACACTTTGTACTCCTTTGACACCACCGTATACTCCAAGCCCTGTTTGCACTGCTTTACCAGCGAGAGGATACACGGTTTTAACAGCACCGACACCTGCACCGACACCTGCTCCAACAACATAACTTGTTCCAACAGCTGCCATAGGTCCTGTCGCAGCTTTCAATGTGTAACTAGGCCAACCTTTTGCAAGCGCAGCATCAAGGTCCATACTCGCCCGTGCTTTGGTTTCAATGATTTTTTCCCTATCACCTTTGAATGTGTAATACAAACTTTTCAATGATAAAGGATCTTCCCAGCTCAGCATCCCTGTTGTCCAAGTATGCAAAAACCCATGCACAGAAGGTGTATCATAAGCGCTTCGTATTTTTTGTTTTTGACTACTGAGTAATTCCTGTTCTATTTGCTCAGGTGTTTTATAAAACTTATATCCTTCAGAGGTACGTCTGATCTGATAATTCTGATTTTCAAGTGTTTTAAGTTCAGTTCTCTGCTTTTTTATCTCACTGATTTGTTTTGTGTTTGGTTTACCCTGCAATGTTTCAGATACATATGTCTGCAAGGGATATTTAAGACCCTGCGTCCGTATTTGTTTCTCAGTACTATCAAGGTTTTTTTGTATGTCTTTATACGTTGGTGGTTTCTGAGTTGTTGTTTTTACAGGGCTTACATCAATAATACTTGGTTGTTTACTAGGAAGTGGTTGCCCTGTTCGTTTTGTATGGAGAATAGTAGATGTGTTTTGACTACTGGTTTTATTGCTACTTGCGAGATTGCTTTCAATGATTTGTTGAGATGTTGTTTGTATCACTGGGTCTGGATGAAGTTGATCCTGTCCTGTACCACTACTGCTACGTTTAGGTACAGTATAAATATTCACGGGTTTCCCGCTAGCTGCCTGCTTTGCTCTGTACCGAGCGCGTTGCAGGGCTGAGTTATCTTTTATACTCATAAGGCATCCTCCATTTTTTCTTCAATTATATAAATAAAAAAACTGCAAACACTAAGGAATATCAAAAACAATGGATGAGCAAGTAATGGTATGCCTTTGCAAGTAAGTATATTCACATTACTTAATGTGAACGCTATGATCATAAAAACACTGTAGCACATTAAACCAATGCCTATGAATAAACAAACTCCATGTAACTGTATGGTTTCAAGCCGATGTTTAATACTATATTGTTTTTTTCTCCAATTTTCCATATTCATATTTCTCACTGCCTCATAAAAAATAAACCAAGAATGCTACTTGTTAAACCAATGATTGCGAACAAAAAATATATAACTCCCATCTCAGGGTAATTCGTGAACATCGCAGTGCCGAACAAAGCACCAGAAGCAGTCATGAACAACCCTGTAATTGTTGGATCACGTGTTTTAATGAACAAAGCAACTGCAATAAACGTCAATGGGAACAACCAGAAACCCTGCCCGAATAAACCTGTGAATGGGCTAAATATTGTGTCCCATGGGTTGTTGATAAGTTCCGTTCCATTTACCGGCATCTTGTTAACCACTCCCTGTAAACATACCAACGATCGCTGCGATAAACAACATAGTCATACCAACTCCAGCAAGAATAAGCATTTCTTCTGGGATGAAACCTCCAACACTGAGGATGCCGCTAAGTTTAATGTAACTTGTCCAAAACACTTCACCAAATAGATAAATCCCTATAGGCACCACATTATGTACCAGTATCGAAATTCCTACAGCTGTAATACCAGCGATGGTTGTAGCAATCAACCAAACACTTTCCATGCCACCTGAAAGACCTGTAAGTTGACTTAATGCATTTGTTTCATTAATATCCTGGTAACCAGGAGCTGTATGTACTGTTTCGAATGCATCTGTAGAAAACACAAGATTTCCTATGATGGTAGCGAAAAGCATAGCAAATGTAAAATAAAGCGCAAGTCTGAAAAACGTGTTCATATTTTATACAGCCTCCTTATTCATCATCCGCCATTGTCGTATAATACCAAATATAATGAATAACAATGGAATAAGTGTTCCAAGAACAGTTATACCGAGCACTATGTTAATGAATAAACATAACCCTCCAGCGAGCATACTTCCCAGGCCACTGTTACGTGGACCAAACGTGAACACTGCACCAAGCAAAATGAATTGTACAAATATCGCAGCCCATCCAAGACTATTATCACCAAAAACATTTGTAAAAAAATTGTTGAATGTGGTTGTGTTCGTAAGATTTCTCCCAGGGACATCAGGACCAATGACATATAAACTAATACTTGTAGTGTCAAGACCAAATACTGCATGATATACAGTAAGGACTATTTCATATGTTTTTGTTGTATTTCCTGTAACATCGAACTGAAAGCTGTTATCATCTGTTCTGTTATCATAATACCAACTACTCCCATTTTGATAGATTATTATATTTGTTGTCTGTGTTCCTTCAAGACTATCACTATAACTAATGTTGATTACCCCTGTGGTATCATCCATAGTGGCAGTAAAACTAATTGCTTCATTGAAACTGGTTTCATTAACAAAACTTGGTTCTATTAATGCGAGCTGTATGATCTTCGGATTGCTCATCCCATAATTATTCGGGTCTGTCGTCCAATACGCACTGTTGTTTGTGTACCCTGTTTTGTTCCCCGTGATTCGATACAGTGTCCCTGGTACGAAATCCTCAGAGCAATACCCATACCCACCAGTGAGCAATATCGCAACAGTCTCGTACGTGTCTGTACTCGTCATGTATTTCTGCACAGTGACCTTTGCATCATTGATGGGTTCCCCTGCTTCATCAATGATTTTGATGAAATACAAATGGGTTTCCGTAGTGTTTTCATAATGATAATAATAATAGTCAACGCGTACCATGGTAGTGTTTTCATCAAATATACTGTGATTAATGAGTACACTTGTACTCGTTGCAGTATAATTGTCAACTGGTATGCTCACCCAGCCACCATAAATACTGCTGTTATACTGATAGACTTGTATAATGTCATCAATGGTGTACGCGGTGTTAATGGTGACATCCTGGCTTATGTTATTTACATAAGCAACATCCGTTTTAGTACGTCGTTCCGGTGGTGTATCTGAATCCTCACTATCATCAACCACGTTTGTGATCGGTGGGAGATAATAGGTGTGATTATAATACTGGTTTTGCACAAGATCATAATAATACGTTCGGTCTCGGTACCCACTGCTACTAATAATGAACACGGTGTCATCACCATATGGTATATCATCAAGGCTGATGCTGTCCCCATTGGAAAGACCACTCGCGGTATACGTGCTGCTTGCGTCACTGTTCGTGATTTCAATATCAAAACTAAGCGCTTGGCTGGGGTTGCTTTCATTGAAACATTGGAATTGAATACCGCCCCAGGGCATGTTCACCCCGGTGCTGTAACTATTCGTTGTAATGTTATATGAGAATAATGTGTAATAATATGTTTCTGTTGGGTTGATGCTTGCGTTATAATAGGTGTCTGTGTTGTTTTGCACACTGGTCCCATCTGTGGGAGTGCTGGGGTATCCGGTGTTACTCCGCATGACAAGTGTTTGATCACTATTGTTTCCCAGGGTCCAACTGGTGTTAATGCTGGTGTAGGTTGTGTTAAACCCACTGGTTATTCCTGTGGGTGGGTCGAGTTTATACACAGTGAACAAGTCTTCCTCAAGCCAGTACCCGGTGTAAATAAGTGTGGTATTACTTACGGTTGCAGTAACATTCAGATCAAAATCTCCCATGTCACTAGCTGTGAGTGTGTTGCTTGGGTTATACGTGAAACTATATTGTCGGTTCACCCCAGATTGAGTATATGATTCTGTGATGGTTTCCGTGGCATTGTTCGCGGTAACGATTTTTACGCTGGTCCCACTGGTTGTGTATGTGGTTGGGCTCCATAGATCAAAACTTATCGTAGTGGTATATGTTCCAATGTTATGCGCTCCATTGAGTTCAACAAGGCTTTGTGTGCTGGTGATGTTGCTCACATATGTGATGTTGCGATAATTGATTCCATCCCAGCTGAGATTTGTGAAAGGTATGTTTCCGTTATGCGCGATATATGAAAGATTCTGCGGGGATAATACATTTAATGTGAATCCACCCGCGCAGAAGTCTGTATCTTCATAAATCCAGACCGCATTTACTACCCCAGAAAAACATAGTAAAAAAATTAGTGAAAAAGGTAGGGTTTTCGTGCATAAAAACCGTTTTAAGCACTTTTTATATTTCAAAATTATTCCTCATATCATATTTTAATTATCGAGTTGCAGCCACGCAGACCCATTATAAAAATACAAATGATTATCAGAATTATTACAATATAACATCCCCTCAGATGGTACAGCAGGCTCAGTTGCTAATGGATGTAATTGTATGACATTATAGAATTTAGTGGTATTCGTAGTTTTAATCAATATCGACCCTGAATTAGAAGTAGTAGCTTGCGTCATTACACCATATGATGTAGCACTATTAACTATTCCTTCACAGTTCAAAAGAGTGACATTGCTAGTATCACGAATGTTAAACCCATCACTCCCTACTCCACCTGCTCCACCTTCAGCGATAACATTGACTAATGTTGAAGTACAACCAGAAATCATTCTCATTGCTTCCCCATATGCATGTGTATCACTACTTTTTATATAACAATCAATAAACTTAGGGTTTCCACCACTGACCAAAACCCCTCTATTGTAATTAGTTGCGGATGTCGCTTCATTGATACATTCACAATCTATTAACTGAACAGTATCATCAACAGAATCACAATAAATAACTGCTTTACCACCAGTTGCACCAGCTAAAACAATTTTTAGATTTCTCCAAACCGTATGATCATTTGAAAAAGTAACCCCATGAGTACCTGGGTTTGAAATATAAACAACGGCATTGAATCCAACGACATCAATATATGAATACGCAGTTAAAGGTTTTGTTTCTGTAACATTACCATATACATGAATCATGTAACGATTCGTAGCACTAGGGCTATGAGATGCGTTGTTTTCAATGTCCTCCAATGCTTCATACAATGAATCATAATCCGCTACATTACTATTAGAGACTACACGAAGATATTTATATCTACTCATAAAAATATTTGCACCATCATACCGTAAATTACCACCAAGATTTATTAAACGATCCGTGTATGGTATACCATTATCTGATGTGCGAATATATGTATTACCATGATTAGAATCCAACAGCCATTCATACACACCTATACCTGCTTCTGCCACATACCAATCCATCACATACACATCATTGAAACTATTACCACCACCAGTGACATTTATCCCATACTGGGTGAAATTTGCTGCTTGGACAAGTATATTTGAAAAAATATTCGCACCAATACTACTTGTTCCACCGTTACCTGATTGATTGAGGTTTATCCCACAGTGATACGGCCTCCAAATATCTATCTCTGTAAAACTGTTACAATTAATGTAATCGATTGCTGTACCACCAGTTATTTTAAAATTAATACCATACCCGCAACCATTATTTATTGTGATTGTGTTGAATGTGTTTTCAAGGATCGGGTTCAATTTCACATATAACTCTATCCCTGTGTAATTATGGTTTTTCCAATCACTGTTGTATATATTGATGTTTTCTATTATGTTTCTGACACTTGCACGGCCATTTGTGAAAAGTTGAATCATTGGTTTTGTTGAAGAAGAATACGTTGTAATTTTCATATTAGATAATGTAACTGATTGCGTACTTGTTAAATTAAACGCTATAATATCCGCTTGTACATTTATATTCGTCCCACGACCCGTTCCAATAATTGCAACATCATCATGTACATGTGTTAATGTTATTCCTGTTGTTAAATTAATATCTCCACTCGGTAGGTATACTGTTCCACCTGTATTGTTAAGAGAATATATCGCTTGTTTAAGATTTGTTTCAGATACTTGATACACGGTTCCAAGGCTGGTGCTGATAAGATGGTGGCTGTTCACACTCCATTCATCACCAGACCCGTCAGTCCCGATTTTGTAGGTGATACCATGAACTGTGCTGGTAACAAGTAGAAGCAATGTGACGAGTAGTACTCCTGCGTGTTTCACATTCAAAGATAAAGATTTTTTATGAAAGTTTATTTTTTTCATATGTTGATCACTTTTTTTCCGTTTTTTTTTTACGATGAATTAAAATAGGTTCATCGTGTTAAACTAAGGTTGTGTGAAACCTGGAGGATACCTAGAAGTTCGCTTTGATCAGGCGTTCCGTCTTCT
>Ga0180433_10007018_pt1 | contig 14545 bp, 13 predicted proteins | sample SS_ome_8_FD_132980 | JGI IMG/M metagenome (GOLD analysis project Ga0180433, IMG submission 132980) | Hypersaline lake sediment archaeal communities from the Salton Sea, California, USA - SS_1_D_1 metaG | ecosystem: Environmental > Aquatic > Non-marine Saline and Alkaline > Hypersaline >... | reverse complement strand
TCCACCGATATTGATGATGCACCAGTTATTGAGGCTGAAATTGTGCGCATTGAATCCGGTGGCTTTGCCGTTCGTTATCTACTGGACTAGGCGCTAAACCGTCCCCATGAGCAAACACACGCCTATGATGCAGCAGTTCCTGGCCATCAAAGCCGGGCATCGTGACAAGTTGCTGTTCTATCGCATGGGTGATTTCTACGAACTGTTTTTTGAAGATGCCGAAAAAGCGGCGCGTCTGCTCAATATTACACTCACCAGGCGCGGCAAGACTGACGGCCAACCCATTCCGATGTGCGGGGTTCCCTATCATGCCGCTGAAAACTACCTGGCCAAGCTGGTAAAGCTTGGCGAATCTGTTGCCATCTGTGAACAGATTGGTGATCCGGCCACCAGCAAGGGTCCTGTCGAACGCCAGGTGGTACGCATCGTGACCCCCGGAACCGTCACTGATGACTCCCTGATGCAGGAGCGCCTCGATAACCTGTTATGTGGCATTTTTCCTGCGGCTGACAAACAGCTATTTGGCCTGGCCAGTATCAACCTGTCTTCCGGTGAATTCGTATTACAACAGCTCGACAGTGAAGAAGCCCTGCTCAGCGAGCTGGAACGTCTTAAACCGGCTGAAACCCTGCTACCGGATACCGATGAGAAAGCCTTTACACCCCTGCCAGGCATGAGTATCACCAAAAGGCCTGTATGGCACTTTGATGTCGACACGGCTGAACAGCTGCTGACCAAGCAGTTCGCCACCAGGGACCTGGGCGGTTTTGGTTGTGAGGATATGGCGGAAGCCATAAGCGCCGCCGGCTGCATTCTGGCCTACGTTCAGGATACACAGCGTGCTGCCCTGCCACACATTCAGCGGCTCAAAGTCGAACGTCATGAAAACTACATCATTATTGATGCGGCTACGCGACGCAACCTGGAAATTGATACCAGCAGCAAAGGCGACTCCAGCAATACTTTACTTGGGCTGCTTGACTGCTGCTCAACCAGCATGGGAAGCCGGCTGTTACGACGCTGGCTGAACCAGCCGGTTCGCGACCTCAACATCATTCAGTTTCGTCATGACACCATCGAAAGCCTGTTATCTGAAGACCTGTATGATGCATTACAGGCCGAGCTGAACAGCATTGGCGACATGGAACGCATACTGGCCAGAGTAGCCCTGAAAACAGCAAGACCCCGTGACCTGGCGACATTAAGGGATTCACTGCTTACCCTGCCTGCCATCCAGCATCATTTGCTTTGCTCTGCAGGCAACCAACTGCAATCACTTGGCAACAAGCTGTCGCCCCATGAACAACAGGCCAGCCTGTTGCAGGCCGCCGTGATTGAACAGCCACCGGTTGTAATCCGCGATGGCGGGGTGATTGCAGAAGGCTACGATGCGGAACTTGATGAACTGCGTAACCTGTCCACCCATGCAGACCAGTTTCTGATTGATCTTGAACAACGCGAAAGAAAGCGCACCGGCATAGAAACCCTCAAGGTTAGATATAACCGTGTGCATGGCTACTACATCGAAATCAGCCGCACACACTCTGACAACGCACCGGCAGATTACATTCGCCGCCAGACACTTAAGGCAGCTGAACGCTTTATCACTCCCGAGCTTAAAGAATTTGAAGACAAGGTCCTATCCGCTCGCGAACGCGCGCTCTCCCGCGAAAAGGGCCTGTATGATGAATTACTTGAAAAACTGCTGCCAGATCTGATTGCCCTGCAGCAAACTGCTGAAAAGATTGCTGAACTGGATGTTTTCTGTAACCTGGCTGAACGTGCTGAATCCTTAAACCTGTCACGCCCTGCTTTCAGCCAGCAACCCGGGCTGTCTATCACGCAGGGCCGTCATCCGGTTGTTGAGCAGGTCAATGAAGAGGCCTTTGTGCCCAACCCGCTAGAAATCAACGATAACAACCGCATGCTGATTATTACCGGGCCCAACATGGGCGGCAAATCCACCTATATGCGACAGACCGCACTGATTGTATTGCTCGGGTATGCCGGCTGCTTCATTCCAGCAGACAAGGCTACCCTGGGGCCGGTTGATCGCATCTTCTCACGCATTGGTGCATCTGATGATCTTGCCGGTGGTCGCTCAACGTTCATGGTGGAAATGCAGGAAACAGCCACCATTATGAACAATGCCACCTCGCAGTCGCTGGTGCTGATGGACGAGATTGGCCGTGGCACCAGCACCTTTGACGGTCTGTCCCTGGCGTGGGCCTGTGCCATTGAGCTGGCCCGGAAAATACAGGCCTATACCTTATTTGCCACTCACTATTTCGAACTCACCACGTTGGCAGAATCCTACCCCAACATCAGCAATGTTCATCTGGATGCGCTCGAACATGGTGATGAAATTATTTTCATGCATGCGGTAAAAAACGGACCAGCCAGTCAAAGTTATGGATTACAGGTTGCTTCGCTCGCAGGAGTACCCAAACATGTCATAAACCAGGCCCGCCAGAAACTACTGGAACTGGAAGAATCTGCCAGGGCCGATGCTGACAGCCGTATTAACCAGCTTTCGCTGTTTGAACCCTGTGAAGAACAGGAGCCAACAGAAATCGAAAAATCACTGATTGAAACCGATCTTAATAACCTGACACCCAGGCAGGCACTGGATCTTTTGTTTGATATGAAAGAGAAGTTGTAGCGCCATAATCATTTTGATTTTTTATTTTTCCAAATTCTCAAGATTCAAAGCCCTGACATCATCCCAGTTCGAGTCATCTGCTTTTTCAAAGCCTTCGAATTGTATGCTTTCAAGAAGTGTTTCATTACCTGGCAGATTCAGACTCAGCAAGGCATCAAGAAACTTTGCAACATCTTCTTCTACTACGCGTGGATGGTATGCGAACGCATGAGGTGTAAAGCCCTTTGATGTCCAGAATATCTTGAGCTTATCCCGGATGTCTTTATCGATTGCTTTTAATGTTCTTTCTATTCCCCCGCCAACTGAGGCCTGTCCATGGGCAACCTTGCGATAAACAGCATCATGCGATGACACATATTGAGAAGCATATTTAACGTTCTGTTCTTCCAGGTAGGACTTTACCAGCAGGGTAGCCGCAAAAGCGGCTGGAGCCGGAAAAGCAATCTCTTTATTGTTCAGATCGCTGATCTTCTCAATTGCCGAGTCTTTTGTGATTACAAGAATACCCTTTATTTCTTTTTCTGATTGTTTGGCAATCGCTTTGTATCCGGCCGTTTCACTGAACACCGTGTAATGATATGGGTTCATATAAACAAAATCATACAAGCCTTCCCGAACATGCTGCTCAAACGCGGGTATGTCTTTTGCAGTAGCAAATTTTATTTTCAATCCAGTATGGCTTTCGATTTTCCTGATTACGGGAAGCCAATTGCGAACCAGTTGTGTTGTTGATTGTTGCGGAACGATACCAAAGGTATAGGCTTTGGCATAAACAGGGCCAGCAAACAGAAAGGCAACAATTATCGTGCTTATCAGTGTGGCCAGGGACTGTTTCATTTTTTCAATGCAATTAATAATTAACACCCTTTGCAATACAAACCTTCCCACTTATTTTTGCCGGAACGGGGAAAACAACTCGGCCGAACCGGCACCACAGGCAATGATGGTACGCATGGCTGAATCAATCGGTATTTCCGGGCACAAGGTCACCTGCTCTGCGGACACATGATAAATATTTCCAGATGTTGGATTCGGACCGGTTGCCATAAAGATAGTATAGCTTCCATCTGCGTGCCTATCAGTTATCAGGGCTGTCACTTCGGTCGGGCAGTCCACTCCAAAAAGCTTTACCCTGGCAATTTCTCCATTGGAAAAAGGTGAAGCATCACTACTGCCGAATATTTGCACTACCACTTCTTTCACCATCCTGTAACCGGGTGCAATATTCTGGAAAACATCATCAAAGATCCGATGAAGATAGTTGCCGATAGAGGTTTTCACCACCAAACCCACGATGAAACACACCATTATCAGGATACCAACAATAATACTGTCAGCTACATACTCGGGTATCTGGTAGGTTTTCAGCGCGTAATTTGTAAGCGGCTGAATCAAGTCAGTAATGACCTGAAATATCCACCTGATAAAAAACGCGATGATAGTGACAGGCAGGATCACCACCAGACCACCAATTAAAGTGGACTTGATGAACTGTTTGAACTTCATGCTGCTTCCCCGGTTGACTAGTAAAGAAAGATCTTACCTGTGGGAATTTAAAGGTGGAATAGATATCGGGCAACTGAAAATCAACAGCCAAACCAGCAAAAATATGGAAAACCTTTAGCCGGCTTATTATATTTTTTTTATTTTTCTTCAATCTCAGGCTGGGCCAGAACGACGGTAATATTGTCCAACCCACCGGACGACAGTGCACCGACAATAAGGCGCTCTACTGCAGCTTCCAGGTCGGGATAATAGTGATTGATCAGGCGTTCGATATCGTTATGAGGCAACATGTTGGTTAACCCGTCGGAGCAAAATAAAAACTGGTCACCGGGTTGCAGCATTTCATCACTGACGTCCACTTCAACCTGATCTTCTATACCCAGTGCCCGGGTCAGAACATTGGAACCAATCCCCGCTTCAGCAGCTTCCTGTTCAGTTCTGAAAGTACCTGCATCGAGCAGTTGCTGCACAAGGGAATGATCAGTAGTTATCTGCTGGAGCTTTTTATCCCTGAGACGATAGATTCTGGAATCGCCCACATGGGCGAGGAAAAGCCGTCCCAGTCGAAACAGCCCGGCCACTATGGTAGTACCCATTCCCTGCAACTCAGGACGTCCACTGGAAGCGGAACGAATCAGGCGATTGGCCTTCTCAACTGCAGAGCCCAGTTTCAGCAGGGTCTGCATTTCATCGCCTACAGCTTCCCAGTGCTGCTGTTCAAGATCGCTTTTAACCGCTTCAATCGCCAGCTGGCTGGCAATTTCCCCTGCCTGATGCCCTCCCATGCCATCAGCCACAACAACCACACCATGCTCAAGTGAAACATGGAAAGCATCCTGGTTATTGCGACGCACCAGGCCCTTGTCAGACTTGGCAGCGTAGGAAAACGAATGAATCATTAAAAAAGTCGAACTATTTACGGTCGTCAAGCATTTTAGCCAGACGATTGGCAGGCACATAGCCGGGAACTACCTGACCATCATCGAGTACCATTGCAGGGGTACCGGAAACGCCGACCATTGCACCCAGTGCCATGTGATCATCAACAGGGTTGTTACAATCGGTATTACTGCCTGTTACAGGATTTCCGGCCTTGGCAGTGTCCATGGCTTTTAGACGATCGGAAGCACACCAGACTCTGACAGCCTTCTTATAGGACTCGCTACCCTGGCCTGCCCTTGGATAAAAAAGGTAACGAATTTCAATGCCGGCTTTGTTGTAGTCCGCCATTTCAGCATGCAGTTTGCGGCAATAACCGCAGTCAATGTCGGTAAAGACGTTTACACGATGTTTAACCTCAGTACCTTTCGGAGGACTGAAAATCAACATGCTATCGACGCCAACTGCTTCGACCGCATCGATTTTGGCCTTCATCAGGCGTGGCTCAGTGATGTTTTCACGTTTTTGCATATCAATAATACTGCCCTGCAACAGGTAGCGGCCATCTTCGGTAACATAAACGAGACGTGGGCCATACATCACTTCGTAAAGCCCGTTAACCTGGGTCCTGGTGATCTGGTCCGGTTCAACTGCAATCAGGGTTTGCAGGTTTTTCCTGATATTCTGGACAGCCTCGGAATTTTCAGCTTTTTCTGCCAGTACCTGGCCAGTCAGCAACAGTGAAACCATGGCCAGCGCGACCACATGGGGCCTGAATAATTGAATTTTCGACATGAATTTTCTCGAAGTTGGAAAAGTTAAATATTATTTCCGGAACATTAACATTTTAGAAAAGTTTCAGAAACTGATGATTGCCTGATAAATCAGGATTGCTTCATAGAACCCATAACATTCCAGAGGTTCCCCGCAGGACTCTGGTTCTGGTTCTGGTACCAGTTCACGCTCTGGGATGATGACTGGCGTGAACCGATTTCAGGCGTTCCCTGGCGACGTGAGTATAAATTTGTGTCGTTGAAAGATCACTGTGGCCCAACAGCATTTGCACCACCCTGAGGTCAGCTCCATGATTTACCAGGTGCGTTGCAAATGCATGCCTTAGCGTGTGAGGAGAAAGATGCTTGGTGATACCTGCAGCCTGGGCGTGTTTTTTTATGCGGTACCAGAAAGCCTGCCGGGTCATACCGTCTCCGCGGCGTGTGACAAACAGCAAATTTCCCGGCTTTTCATGCAATAGTTCAGGTCGGCTGACACGAAGATAGTTGTTTAGCCAGTAATGCGCCTCATCACCCAGAGGCACCAGTCGCTCCTTACCCCCCTTGCCGATAACACGAACCACACCTTGTGCCAGGCTCAACTGATCAGGCCGCAGGCCAATCAGCTCTGAAACACGCAGGCCTGTGGCATACAACAATTCCAGCATGGCCCTGTCACGCAAACCTTCCGCGGTGTCTTCATCCGGCGCCTTCAGCAGAGCTTCAACTTCTGCCTCGCCCAGGGATTTTGGCAAAGGCCTGCCCAGCGCCGGGGATTCAAGCTGGGATGATGGATCGCTGCTAACCAGGTTTTCGCGAAGTGCATACTGATAGAACTGACGCATGCAGGACAGCACTCGCGCGCTGGAGCGCGGTTTTTTACCCTGCTCAATCATGACGCCGAGATACCCCAGCAGGTCAGCCTTGTCGGCGGATAACAGACGGCGGTTTTTCGCTGTTTCCAGCCAGCAGGACAATTTCTGCAGGTCACAACGGTAGGCATTGAGCGAATTATCAGCCAGCCCCCGCTCCATCCACAGGGCATCGATAAACTGTTCGATGGCCGGATCACTGCCAGCAGAACTTGAGGACTCAGACTTCATGATCCAGTAACCAGAGCTTTACTCGCATATTGTTACCGTCGGTATCGCCTGCATAACCTCCTGCTCCGCTGGACGATACTACGCGATGACAGGGCACAAGCACTGCTACCGGGTTACGCCTGCAGGCGCCACCGACAGCCCGGGGGCTGCTGCCCAGTTTCCTGGCGATATCACCATAGGTTCTGGTCTGCCCGGCGGGAATCTTTTCCAGTTCACCCCAGACTTTTTGCTGAAACTCACTGCCACGCGTCATAACAGGCACATCGAATCTTGATATCTGCCGCTTGAGATAATTTTGTAATTGCAAATACGCCTGGTCACGCACACTTCCCTGACCGGTATCGGCCGAGGGTTGTTCAAAGACGAATTGCGAAGAGGTGACGAAATACTGATTGCCTTTGACCTTGAGCCAGCCGACCTGAGTTTCGAGAGCAAATTGCCAGGAATCGATATCAACCATTTTTTAATCTTTATTGTTGTGATTATTATCAGGAACAATAATTCCAACCATGTCAGAATCTGTGTGAGATCTCAACCGGTTAACAGAAAACATGATTTTTTAGTGAAATAAACCCTATATAAACAAAGGGTTTATTTTTTTACTAAAAAAGACAATGACGTTATCCACATTTCCTGTGGATAACTCTGTGAAGAAGTTGCCTAAAAGTACATTCAGGCAGTAAAAATACAGGGTCGTTGTTAAATTGTAGTTTTTTTGTACAATTACTTATTAGTCATTATTAATCAACTAGTTACAATCACTTCTTAAATCTTTTTAGGTGAATTATCCGGCAAATGAGCATATTTTTCCTGTCAATCCCTGTACTGTGAAAAACTCATCTAAACACAACAATAATTTCACTCGATAAAAAACAGGTTTATCATTATTCGCTAATTTATAAATCGCAATTTGAACGGCTTTTATGGATCAAAAACATTTCTGGCAGGAAAAGTCACTTAACGAGTTGTCACGCGCTGAATGGGAGTCATTATGTGACCATTGCGCGAAGTGCTGTTTGCATAAAATTGAAGACATCGACACCCGTGAAATTCACTTCACCAATGTCTGCTGTCGTTATCTCGAGCAGCAAACCTGCCAATGCACCGAGTACCGGGATCGCTCGGTTCTGGTACCGGATTGCGTTACCCTCACACCTGATGACCTGAAAGACCCCTACTGGCTGCCATCGACCTGCAGTTACCGACTACTGGCTGAGGGCAAATCTCTGCCGGAATGGCACCCGCTGATCACGGGCAACCCCAGAAGTGCGTTAGAATCAGGTCACCAGATCTGTGGCCGCGTCATCAGTGAAACCGAGGCCGATGAGCTTGAACAGCATTTGATTACCTGGGTGAGCGCCTGAATGAACAATATTGTGACATTAGTGGAATTTCTTGAATCCAGCGGTGCCAGGCTTCGTTTCCACGATATCGGCAGACGCATCGGAAAAATTTCCAGGGAAGATTTTCTTAAATTCGAAAAACAGGAAATCAGTTACCCCTACCCTTTACAGCAGCAGGCATGGTTTGCTGTGAACGTCCAGGATGATAACCTGGGTGATGAACCTGTCATCTGGTTTCTGCGATTTCCGCTGGATGAAACAGGCAAGCTGGTACAGGCGGGCCGTGACTATTTTATTCATCGTCTGCTGGAAACTGACACTGACCCACTCAAGGACAATCCGCATGTGTTCAAACCGCGAGAAGATAAAATGGCGGTTTACCATGCACGTATCGCGCGCCAGTTGAAACAACCGGTTTCACGCTACTACGAACATGCCCGGGAATACCTGAGTGGCGAGCAGGGCTGGGAACAATGGAATTTCGTGGGCTTTCAGGGGATTGCTGATTTCGTAGAACACCTGGATGAGGACAGCAACGAAGCTCTGCTTTGCAGTGCCATGCCGCACCTGCCTGCACAACCGCTCGAGGCGCTGTGTCATTGCCTGGAAAACTATAGGGTTTCACTGAACGTGTCGCAGGCTTTGCTTGCCCGTTGTGACATAGAACTGAAGTCAGAAAAAGCCGATGTGAACAACATCGCCAACCTGTGCCGTGCAATTTCACAGTCAGTCTCTGCCAATGTTAAACAACAACTTATTGAACAGGTCTTAAACAGTGCATCTGGCTATTCACAGGAAGTCGTCAGTGCGGTTGCTGCACGCTGCTGGGAGTGGCTGACCACAAAAGAAAATGCCACCCTGTTTCTTAATCAGCTCTCACGAAACCCGCAGGAAGTCTTCAACCAGTGTTTATCTGACCTGTTGTATATGCCGGGTTTGCGTAATACCCTGTTGGACGTGATACGTGATCCTCAACGCCCCCAGGAACTTGGTATCCGTTTCGGAAACATGATGCGGAATTACTCATGAAATTCATTCAGTCGCTTTTCATGCTTGCTGTTTGCCTGATTGCCCATCAGACCTTTGCACAAACAAACCTTGACTCTCAAGTCATGGGCTACGAATCCTTTATTTCATTACCCGCAAATCCCGGTGCCGGGAGAGAGGTGTTTGTCAGCTGCACCAAGTGCCACGGCACTGAAGGGTGGGGATCTTATGGTGGTGAATACCCGCAGCTTGCCGGGCAGCACAACAGCGTCATCATCAAGCAACTGATTGATATACGCAGGGGCAAACGCGACAATCCCCTCATGCTTCCCATCGTTGCTGAAATGAGTGACCAGGATATTGTAAACGTTGCCGGCTATATTAGCGGGTTGAAAATGAACCCTGACCCCGGTGTCGGTGAAGCAGAAGATGAGGAGCTGTTACCCATTGAAAAAACCTACCTGCAACAATGTTCCAGCTGTCATGGAACAACCGGAGCAGGTGATGCAGACAGCTTTTATCCTCTGGTGCAGGGGCAGAACTTTGAATACCTGTTGCGCCAGCTCAAGCTGATAAAGGCCGGCAAAAGAAAAAACAGTAACCCGGATATGCAAATCGTGATTTCAAAAATGCCGGATGAAACGCTGGCATTATTAGCCGATTACATTTCCCGCCTGGAACCTTCTGAAGAAAAAGTGGCTCCCTTTGGATGGGAGAACCCGGACTTCCAGTAAACAATCGCTGGCACCCTAGCGCGCAACGATACGGGTGATTAAATCTGTTTCACCCGGCTTGAGAGGTAAATGCATTCTGACTTTCCAGCCACTGCCCGGGGCAACATCCAGCTGATCGCCTTCAACTGACTGCAGACCATCCAGTTTGAAACGCTGGTTTCCCTGCGGCGTGATCATTTCCATTTCATCACCCACGGCAAAACGGTTTTTCACATCAACCTCGGTCAGTCCCGAAGCATCATCATAATCAAGCACTTCAGCCACAAATTGCGACTTGGCACTGCGGGAGGCATTTTCACGATAATTCTGTAATTCATCACTTTCATGGCGCTGAAAGAAGCCATCGGTATAGCCACGGTTGGCAAGACTTTCAAGCTCTCCCATCAAGGCTGGGTTGAACTCCCGTCCGGCAACGGCATCATCAATGGCCTGGCGATAGATCTGCGTGGTTCTTGCCGTGTAATAATGTGACTTGGTGCGGCCTTCAATTTTAAGGCAATCAACACCAATCTGGGTTAAACGTTGCACGTGCTCGATGGCCCGCAGGTCGCGCGAGTTCATGATGTAGGTGCCATGCTCATCTTCGAACACCGGCATGTATTCACCGGTTCTGCCTGTCTCTTCCAGGTAATAAACCTCGTCGGCTGCTGGATGACGCTTGATATCACCCACCGCAACTTCGGCCACACGGTCAAACTCCTGTTTGGAAATCTTGTATTCCCAGCGGCAGGCATTGGTACAGGTTCCCTGGTTGGCATCACGATGATTGAAATAACCGGACAACAGGCAGCGCCCGGAATAGGCAATGCATAATGCGCCATGCACGAAAACCTCGATTTCCATGTCGGGGCAGGCCTGGCGAATCTCTTCAACTTCATCGAGTGACAGTTCACGCGAAAGGATGACACGTGTCAGTCCGATCGATTGCCAGAATTTCACGCCGGCGGAGTTGACGGTATTGGCCTGTACCGAAAGATGAACCGGCATTTCCGGCCATTTTTCACGCACCATCATGATCAGTCCGGGGTCAGCCATGATCAACGCATCCGGCCCCATTTCAATCACCGGCTCAATGTCATCGAGAAAGGTTTTCAGCTTGGCGCCATGCGGCATGGCATTGGTTGCCACGAAAAACTGCTTGCCAAGTTCATGTGCCTCATTAATGCCGGTACGCAGATTGTCTTCCAGAAAATCATTATTCCGCACACGCAGACTGTAACGGGGCATACCGGCATACACGGCATCTGCGCCATAGGCGTAGGCATAACGCATATTTTTAAGAGTACCGGCAGGTGACAACAGTTCAGGAGCTTTCATGGTATTGCTTCAGTTATAATTTCCAGTGATGCATTTTAACCGAGAAAACTGCATAAATACCTTTCAGTCAGATTTCTTTTCCCTGCATCGAAAGTGGAATATCCCAGCTGTACCCGTTATTAGCAGAATCGTTAAGGTTTATTATTGCCCGAACAGTTTCGGGTTAAAGGGATCTGGAAGATAAAGGCTGTTCCAACGACTTTACCCCTGGGCGGACTTTCAGCCCAGATGTCACCATGATGCAACTCGATGATTTCTTTTGAAATTGGCAAGCCAAGACCGGTGCCACCTGAATCCGAGCGGGTTTTGGTACTTTGCACGAAGCTGTCAAAAACATCTTTCAATTCATCCCGGGGGATACCAATACCCTGATCGGTGACCGAAAACACCAGCATTTCGGTTTCCCAGATACGTTCATTCCATATTGAAATATCAATACTGCTGTTTTCCGGGGAAAATTTAATCGCATTGGAAAGAATGTTAACGATAACCTGGGTGATCAGTTTTTTGTCAAAACAGGATGGCAGCGCTGCGTCATACTCCATCCTGACAGATATGTTCTTGTCCTTAAGCAGGCTGTGAATTTCATCAATCGACGCCTTCACCACGGCAATGAAATCATGCTCTCTGAAATCGGGCACAAGCTTGCCGGCTTCCAGCTTGGACAGATCCAGAAGATCATTGAGCATGTTGGTTAAACGTACCCCGCTGGTATGGATTTTTTCAAGGAAATTGATGGCCTTTTCATCGTCCACACGTTTGCGCGCCAAATTGGTAAAGCTCAAAATGGCATGCATTGGTGTTCTTAACTCGTGAGACATGTTCGCCAGAAATCGCGACTTGGTTTCATTGGCTTTTTCTGCTATTTCCTTGCCTTGCAGTAAATGGCTGATTTTTTCCTCTTCAAGTAACTTGATCTGGGTGATATCTTCAGAAAAAATAATAACGCCCCCAATGACGCCATCTTTCTCGTACCAGGGATGCACTTCCCAGCGTATCCATTGTAAAGAACCATCCTTTCGTGCAAAGCTGTCCTCACTTACGGCGATGCTTTCACCGGAAAGCGCACGTTTATGTACTTCCTTAAACCTTTGCGGCTGATCGGGAAAAACCTCGTAATGCGACATACCGATAACATCCGCGCCAATCCTGCGATAATCTTTTAACCAGCGTTGACTGACAACAATATAGCGCATGTCGCGATCAAACATTGCCAGGGCACCAGGCGCATAACTCACAAAAATCTTCAGATATTCCTGGGTCTTAACCAGATCGGCGGTACGTTCTGCGATGCGTTTTTCGAGGTTTCGCTTGTTACTCTCGATTTCCTCTGTATTGAGTTCAATCTGATGAATAAGATCGTTGATTTCTTCAGAAATAAGGGAAATCTCATCATGCATACTGGTTTGCGGCAACCTTAAAGCATGATTGCCCTGTGCCATTTTCTGCAGATAGCCTTGTATCAGGCTGACCCTGTCGCTGTAGGTTTTTGCCACACTGGTGGAGATAAAATAAATCACCAGGAAAACAACAATGGATATCAGGGAAACCTGAAACAGATACTCATACTGCTTGGATACCAGGACATTATTATCAACCAGCAGGATTAGTCTCCAGTCCCAGTATTTGGTTTGATTGAAAAAAGCGTAATAACGCACGCCTGCCAGCTTGAGCCAGCCCTCACCAGCAGATGTTTGTTCTACGACCTCAATGACTTCAGGCGGCGCCTGCTTATCAATCGGACCGTCAGCCGATATCACTTTAAAATTTTCATCCACAACGGTCAGATAGACAGACTCTTCCAGCTCGTATTGTCTGAGCTTGGTTAAAACAGATTTTTTTGCGCCTTCCTGGTAGGCTTTAAGCTCAATAATTCCGGCAGATTCGAGCGTTTCGTAGGCCTCTTCTATTTCATAGCTCATGCTTTTTAATTTAGAGGCATAGCGTTCATGATAAAGCTCAAAAACAATATCATTGATAATCAGATAGCCTGAAACGGCTACCGGAATTGCCAACAGCAATAAAATGGCAATCACAAAAATATTGATTTTAGCCTGCAACTTCATCAGTTAGTGCCGGACAGCGTGGTACTACTTGATGATCTCGGCGTTCTTTATCATTGAATAATCAAACACCACCTCAATAGCATTACCCAGCTTCAAATTCAGGTAGAGCCTGCCCTGCTGGTTTTTAACGATTGGAATTTCTGAAGGGGTTTTTCCGGCAAGGATAGCCATCGCAGTTTCTGCGGCCCACATGCCCTGCTCTTCCGGTATCTTGGCTATTGTCACCGCTGCATAGGGAGCGAGCCATACATGGGTTGTGCCGGTCGGAATGCGCGTGTTGGCTTCAATAAATTCTTTTCCTTTATCATTATCCCAGCCGGTAATACCTTTAGGGTTTTCCAAAATAAGAACATCAACCTGGGTTTGCAAATCCTGATAACGCTGCTTCCATTCATCGAAGGTTTTGACGTAGTAAACCTTATCAAATGAATAACCCAGCTCTTTCTCAAAGTTATCAACATTGCGCTTGCCTGAAATTGCATCAATTGAAATAAGTCCTTTGCGGTTACCCCTGGAGTACCTGGAAAGGTTATCCATTAAAGACTTGATTAATGATACTTCCTCCATGCCCGTCACGTTCGCATACGGAAAACCGTACACCGAGGCATCCCAGTTTACGCCTGTGAACACGAAGGGAATGACTGAGTCTTTGTAATGTGGAGCAATAACATGCTTGGCGGCATTATCATCAGCCGTGATGACAATATCCGGCTTTAAGGTTTCGATTTTCTGCCGGGCCATTTCAGCTGCAGTTTTTATCGCTTCGGGTTCACGGTTACGCTTGGTGTCCATGTAAAACTTTTCGAGTTCAACCTGCTTGCCTTTAAGACCTGTTTCCAAACCCTTCTCTATTCCATCACTCCATTCATAACCGGCATGGTAAGAGTTGATAAACAGAATCTTTTTGGTGTCATGGAATTCTGCAATTACACTGGCACTGGGAAGCCCGCATAAAAGAAAAACTGCCAACAGTTTTTGATAAATCACGCCGCTCATCATCCATCTCCTTGCTACATGAATTTTTAACTGGTTTTATTGTAAAAACTTCATCCTGATAAATTATAGGGTTTATCCGGGATAACTAGTTATAGGAGATCGGCTATTTTGAATTTTACTTTAGTGTTTTCCTTTTCCCGGGAAAAGCGGCTTTATTATCCCCTGGTCTGGTAATAAAG
>Ga0180433_10007016_pt1 | contig 14546 bp, 12 predicted proteins | sample SS_ome_8_FD_132980 | JGI IMG/M metagenome (GOLD analysis project Ga0180433, IMG submission 132980) | Hypersaline lake sediment archaeal communities from the Salton Sea, California, USA - SS_1_D_1 metaG | ecosystem: Environmental > Aquatic > Non-marine Saline and Alkaline > Hypersaline >... | reverse complement strand
TCCAGTTCCAGTAACTGTCACAACTGCAAGGATACAAAGAGGGGCATCTGCCTTAGTAACAGCAGAAGTTACTAGCAGTGCACCAGTTCCGGCTGTGACAGAAGCTGTCATTTTATCCATTTCGAAAAATTTCTTTCCAATTCCAGCAGTGGCAAGTGCTGCAGCACCCAAAACCAATAACATAGCTCTAAGATTCTCGTTTTGAAGATGAGGGCTTTCTTTTATCCTGTTGTGAAGAACAGCATCGACTAACGCCATTTTTTTCTCCTATTTTCCCATTTGGGCGGTTAATTTTGCGAGAGTATACCTAGTGAAGAGATTATTTGTCTCGTTTTAAAAAAATAATTTAATCGTTGATGTGAAGCCCTAAGCGGGCTAGGATGAACCGTGAGACAAGAATAGGATGCAAGAAGAAGTGTTTCAACAGGTTAAGATATGTAACGCTGTGGATCTTTTTTTTGAGTAGTGGGGCATCTTTTTGGCAGGCATCGGAGATCCAGTCAGGATATGGGGGCGGAAGAGGGGGAATCTCCTCCAAGGGGAAAAAGGAAACCCCTTGAGTTTCCGCTGTGAGTATGGGAGATCCAGAAGTGATTTGACACTCGAAGAAGTGGGTGAAGCGGGCTAAGCGGTTAAGAGGAGTGTACTCGGCGATCTTTCTAACAAGAGAAACAGTGTACCCCGTTTCTTCTTCCAGCTCTCGAAGTACTGCCTGTTCAGGCGTTTCATTAGCGTCGATCCCCCCTCCTGGAAGGGCCCAGACAGGAACATCTCTCCGTTTGATCAGAAGAATGTCCCTCCGATCTGGAGAAAAGACAATTCCATTCACACTTTCTTCTTGATAGCTTTTTGACATATAAGATAAATTCTACAAGTGTTATGCGCCTGAGTCAATGTTTGATTTTTCTTTTTCTATTCTGTTTTAGCTGCGAGAAGTATTATCTTTCAGTAAAGCGTGAGGCTGTGGATCGGATGAAGCTTGCAAGCACCTTTGTAGGAAGTCCCGATCCTCTTCAGAAAAATCCACCAAAAGGGCAGGAGCTCATTTTAGAGTGGCGCCTTCCTGAGGCTGCGCTACAAGAAGAACTCACTCTAGTTCTCAACGTTATCTATAAAAATCATACCGAAGAAAAACTCTGTTACCCGATCGATCGTCGTCGAGGTGTAATCACCTATTCTGTTCTTGGCAGTGATTACAAAGAAACCGATGGTTTTTTGACCTATAAAGCCGAGATTCTCAACAAGGATGACAGTGTTATCAAACAGTGGAAGCAGCAGCTCTGGACAGATCTAATTGTGATTGACTAATCGTAACTTTGGCGTTGATTGCAGAAGGTTTCTTTGATGAAGAAAGAAAATATTAGTGCAATGGCAATATATACAGGAAGCCGGATAAGAGAAATTTGAAAATCCCATGTGGTATATTCAGAGGAACCGTGAAGTTTTGTTCCTAATTCAAGAAAGACCGCGATGAGAGACTGGCTGATAGCTGCAAAGAGTGCATAGAAGGTATTGACGACAGCGACTGCTGTTGCTGTCACCTGGGGAACATTGTGTTCATGGACAAGTGTGTAGCCAATATTAATATTTGATGCTGCGAATCCTAAAACAAAAAAGCAAATCGATGTGATCTGAATCCCAAGATAGGGCGGATAAAGGATGATAATAAGCATCAAAAGGGAAATAGCAGTTCCCCAGATGACAAAAACCTTCCTTTTCCCTAGCGAGGTTGAAACTCTTCCAAAAAATACAGCTCCTGCCGCATAGCCAAAGACGAAGAGAAGGCTAAACATAACCGCAAATGATGTGGTGGTTTTGTATGCAGTTTTAACAAAGGGAATGGACCAAATACTTTCAAATGCAAGTAGAGGACCGATCATGAGACCCACTGCAATTCCTATCACCCAAACATGGGAAGAATTGAAAACTTGTCGGATATTTTTCCAAAATTCCTTTTTGTCGGTAATCGGCGAGTGAAGAGAAAACCTTGAACCTGGGGCATCTTGAACCACAAAGAAAAAGATACAGGCAAAAATAAGCCCAGCAAGACCAAAGGTCATCATAGCACCATGCCATTGCAGCACTTTCTCAAGTTGATTGAAGCCTGCTTTAAATATGAGGACAGCGGGAGAGCCGATGGCGATAAATAATCCAAGCAGATAGGAAAAACGCTTGGGTTGAAACCAGTTATTAATGATTTTGAGCCCATTGAGAAAAGAAAAGGCAGCTCCAATTCCGATGATTCCTCGTGAAATGAGTATTTCAAAATTGCTTTCTGCTCGAGACATTGCGATTGCTCCAAAGGCGCAGAGCAGAATCCCAATGGAAGGGAGCAGGCGCGAACCATAGCGGTCAATTAGAATGCCAATGGGGATTTGGAATAATGCAAAGGTGTAGTAGAACCCAGATAGCGCATAGACAGTTGATGTGACTTTCCCCATATCTTGCCCGACAATATTTTCAACCGATGGAGAAAATTTAAGTGTCACCGAATACGCATTAAAAAGAATGCTAAGGACGAATACGGTCCACGCATAGAGTGGACGGGGATGTTCGATCAATCGACTTTCATTGCTCATAACTGTCCTTGTATCGGAAGGAGTTTTTTTTGTCAGCGAATAAGATGATGGGTAGGGAGAGATTGGTAAGCCCAGAGAATGAGCTCCTCTGTTGTTTTCCAATCAAGGCAGGGATCTGTGATCGAAAGAGCGTTGCCCCCTTGAAGATGGCTTTCGAGCATCATCCCCATAATGAGATGGTTTCCTTCTCCAATTTGCTCCAATATTGAGCAGAAGGCAAGTTGTTGCTTTTTTGGGTCTTTTTGAGAGTTTCCGTGGGCACAATCGATCATAAGGCGGGAGTTGAGTCCATAGAGGCGTTGTTTGTGGATTGCTTCTGAAATTGCTAGGTTGTCATAGTTAGGGGCATTTTGAGACCCTCTCAAAACAAGGTGAGTATGAGCGTTTCCCGAAGTTTTTAGAGAACAAATTTGTCCTTCAGCATTAATCCCTACGGAGGCTTGTGGGTGGCGCGCTGCAAGGGCTCCGCATATTGCATTATCAAGATTGCCATCGGTCTCATTTTTAAAGCCCATTGGCATGGGAAGGTGAGATGCCATTTGACGATGGATCTGAGAAGTAGAGGTTCGAGCCCCAATCACCCCCCATGTCACCAAATCTTCATTATAGGGGGTTAAGGCGGGATCGAGAAATTCTGTAGCGATAGGGATCTCCATCTCAGTGAGCTTTAAAAGAAGTTCTCGGGATGCAAAAAGTCCTTTTTCTATTTCGTAGCTTCCATCAAGAAGAGGGTCATAAAGGAAGCCTTTCCATCCAAACTGCGTCCGGGGTTTTTCTAAGAAAACCCGCATAATGAGAAAAATGCGTTCATTTACTTTATTTGAAAGCTCTTTAAATCGGGTGGCGTATTCGATTGCGATATCGACATCGTGTATCGAGCAAGGGCCCGCAATGACAATCAGACGATCGTCCTCCCCACTAATGATATGTTCCGCAGTGCGACGAAGCTCAGATACACTCCTTTTTCCCTTTGTATCCAAAGGAAGGCTTGAATGGATGGTTTCAGGGGTTGGAAGGGGCGTTAAAAATGACATTATTCTTTCCTAATAAAGTTCGAGGCTAGCATAATGTAAATATTATGGATAGCATTCGTCGAAAACTTTTGCTTCTTTTAGGAGGGGTTGCGCTCCTCTTCTTTTTTGCTATCGGGACTCTATGGTTGAATAGAGAAATGAAAGGGGGAATCGTTATCGGTGGAAAAGGAAGCGAAGGGGAAATTCTCTCTGAAATTCTAGCCCAACTCATCGAAAAAGACTTGGGGATCCCTGTGAAGAGAAAGTGTCAATTAGAAAGCACGTTTATTCTTTTTCAAGCCTTAAGGGGGAAGCAAGTAGATCTGTATGTTGAATATACAGGAACTGCTTTAACAGCAATTTTAGGAAAAGAGGTGGCACAAAAGTCTAGAAAGGAAATTTATAACGAGGTTCAAGAAGAGCTAGCAAAGTGGAATATTGCAACCCTTTCTCCTTTGGGATTCCAAAATCGGTATGCTTTGATGATGGACGTTGAAGTGGCTAAAGAATATGAAATTTCTACTCTTTCAGATTTAGCTTTGAGGGGAAGTGAGCTGAAAGTGGGATTTGACCAGGAGTTTTGCGGAAGAGAGGAATTTGAGATCTTGAAGAATCAGTATAATATTTCGTTTCATCACCTCAAAATGATGGACCATGTCCTTCTTTATTTATCTTTGAATAGAGGAGGGTGCGATCTCATTAATGGGTATTCCACTGATGGATTTTGTCGTGGCTTGAAGCTTCTTGAGGATGATCTTGAGTTTTTTCCTTCCTACGAAGCGGTACCAATTGTCCGCAAAGAAGTTCTCGAAAAGTATGAAGGTCTTGAAGCTGTTATTGAAACCCTTGCGGGGAAGATTTCAAATGAAGTCATGCAGGAGATGAATTATGAGGTGGAAAAGAAAGGAGAAGCCGTATATAATGTTGCGGAGACTTTTTTAAGAACATACCAATAATTCCATGGAAAAATTGCAACATATTATTGATATCCTCAATGACTGGATTTGGGGTCCCCCTCTATTAGTTCTGCTAGTTCTTGCAGGGATCTATTTGACGATTCGTACCCGAGCTCTTCAGTTTCGTTATCTTATTTATGCCCATAAGCTGGCATTTAGTCGCCACGATGACGATGCACAAGGTGATATTAGTCATTTTCAAGCTCTGATGACGGCCTTAGCAGCCACCATTGGCATTGGTAGCATTACAGGTGTCGCTACAGCGATTGCAATTGGAGGAATGGGGGCACTTGTCTGGATGTGGGGAGCTGCTCTTTTTGGAATGGCTACCAAATATGGGGAAGCCATTCTTGCGATTAAATATCGGGAGACCGATGAGTTGGGTGAAATGTGTGGTGGACCCATGTATTACATCCGGAAAGGGATGAAATCGAAGTGGCTTGCAGCAGTATTTGCCATTCTTGGCGCTATTACAGCGATAGGAACAGGGAATATGGTTCAGGCAAACTCCGTTTCGCTAGCCCTTCAAGACCTGTTTGATCTCAGCCCAATTTGGTCAGGCCTTGGCCTTATGGTCCTCGTTGGGGCTGCGTTGATTGGGGGAATTAAAAGTATCGGGAAAGTTGCAGGAATCCTAGTTCCTGCGATGGCAGCCTTTTATATTCTTGGAGGGATCATCATTATTATTCTGAAGATTGAAGCGATTCCTTCAGCGTTTGGTCTAATTTTTCGATCGGCATTCCAAGGTCAGGCAGCGGTAGGAGGTTTTGCTGGTGCGACAGTCATGATGGCAATACAAATGGGGATTTCCCGTGGAGTCTTCTCAAGTGAAGCAGGTCTGGGAAGTTCTCCAATTGCCGCAGCGGCGGCAAAAACAGATACTCCCGGAAGACAAGCGCTTGTTTCGATGTGTAGTGTTTTTATCACAACGGGGATCGTCTGTACGATTACCGGTCTTGTTATTGCTGTTTCAGGTGTTCTTGGCGAGATAGGTCCTGATGGAAAGATGCTTGATGGCTCTGCGATGGCTCTGCGAGCTTTTGATAGTATTATCCCCTATGGGGGGCTTATCGTCACTATTGCTCTGATTCCTTTTGCTTACTCCACAATACTTGGGTGGGCATATTATGGGGAAAAATGTCTTGAGTATCTTTTTGGGTATCGAGTGACGAAGCTATACCGCGTTATTTATACCTTGGTTGTTGTTCCAGGCGCCGTTCTTGGTCTGAAGCTCATTTGGGGGTTTGCAAATATGATGAATGGTCTTATGGCATTTCCTAACTTGATTGCTCTCTTTGTTTTGGCTGGGGTCATTGCTAAGGAAACACGCTTCTTTGAACACTTACTAAAGAAAGAAAGGCAAGAACGTGTACTCAAAAAGAAGCAGCGTCGTCTTAATAACTAACTCACTTACCCTTCGCCCTCTCGTCAACGGTGATCAGCAAGAATTAATGAGGATCTTTTCCGATCCTGTTGCTATGCATTTTTATGAGGGGACAAAGACGGTTGAGGAAGCAAATCAGTGGGTTTCTAAGGCAGAAGCATTCTACCAAGAAAAAAGAATAGGTTTTTTTGTTTGTGAGCTTAAGGAAACTGGAGAGTTTGTAGGAATTTGTGGTCTTCTTGAGCAAAAAGATGTAGAAGGAAAAGATGAGATAGAGGTGGGTTATCTATTTGTCCGAGAACATTGGGGAAAAGGATATGCCACAGAGGCTGCATGGGCGTGCATGGAGTATGGTTTTCTTGAGCTGGGAAATGATCGCATTATCTCGCTTATCGATCCAGAGAACAACGCTTCCATACGTGTTGCAGAGAAGAATGGACTAGTAAGAGAAACGGTGACGACCTTCAAAGGACGTACTGCGTGTATATATGTCAAAAACAAAGAGCTTTCTTGATTTCTATTTGGGACAATGTCCCAATGAAAATGGGATGAAGATTGAGCAAATTTTCACCTTTTCTGAAGAAGAACTTGAAATTCACCATAATTTTATTCAGTGGCTTTTTCCGATGACCGTTCCTAGTAGTGTTTGCCCAGAAGCTCTGCTTGCTACACCTGAAATTATTTCAGCCTTTAAGCAGGATCGAGCTCTTCAAAATCAGCTTTTGAGGGCCACAAAAATGATGCTTGCCCATTATGGTCTGAGACTTTTAGAGGATCAAGTCTTAATGGGCGAGGATTTCCCCAGTAAAAAAAAGAATATCTCAGGGCATAATCTTCTTCGGATAAGTCGCATTCTAAAAAGCTTGGTCACCCTTGGGCAACATGAGCTCTCTCATTGCATTTTTGTATGTCTAAACAATCTGGTTCACAGTGAGATGGCAGAGCTCCAATCGACGGTCGATTCTTATTGGAGAGCGGCATCAAAGCCCTGATAACTTAGTTTCTGAAGCGCTCAATTTTTCTTGTGTTTCTTTGAGAGAGGCTTTTGTTTTTTCGACAAGCTCAGATGGGGCTCTTTCAACAAAGTTAGGATTTGCAAGCTGCTTTTCAAGAGACGTGATTTGTCCCTTCAGCTTTTCTTGCTCCTTTTTGAGGCGTTCTTTTTCTTTTTCAATAAGCTCACGTGGAAGAGGAATAGTAATCTTTACCTCTTTGACGAGCGCTGAAGAGGTGAATCCTGAAGGTTCTTCTGTTGGATTAAAGGAAAGCGTGTTGATACGGACTAAAGAAGAAATGATGGCGCGATGGGGCTCGATATCTTGCGTTTTTCCTTCTAAAATGACGTCGGTTGCAGCTGATGGGGGGAGTTGCATTTCGGCCCGGATATTACGGATGGCGTAGACAATTTCATTGAGAAAAGCAAAGGATTTTTCAATGTCTGGGTTGATTGCCTTTTTATCAATGACTTTTGGGTAGGGGGCGCTGATGCAGGCTGGAGACCTTAAGGCTTTAATCGCTTCTGCTGTGTAGGGGTCAGTTTTTGACTCTTTGAGATGAGGAAAATGTTCTTTTAATTTTTGAAAGATCTCCTCGGTAATAAAAGGAGCGATGGGGTGCATCAAACGGATTGCAGCAAGCAGGACAATGGTTAACACCCGTTGTTTGTTGATGGTGTCTCCACCCTTTCCAAAAAGGGTGGGCTTGGCCATTTCCACGTAGTAAGCACAAAATTCATCCCAGAAAAAGGTATAAGAGCGCATTGCCGCTCGATCAAAGTGGTATCCTTCAAGATGGGTGTTCATCTCTTCGATAGTGCGATTCAGAACGGACAGGATCCATTCATCATCCAATGTCAATGGACCTAACCCTTTCTCAAAATCTTCAGAAGAAAGTTTTAGATTCATGAGGACAAAGCGGGAGCCATTCCACACTTTGTTCGTGAAATTCTTGAACTCTTCAAAGCGGCGGCGATCAAGATCGATTTGAGGGGAGTGGGTGGCACTTGCAGCAAGAGCCATGCGCATTGCGTCTGCTCCATAGGTGTTGATAATCTCAATGGGATCGATCACATTTCCCTTTGATTTTGACATTTTCTCCCACTTAGAAAGAACGTCTTTTTCTGTCTCAGCCTCTTTTTCTGAGAGGTAGGTGATCCCACCATTTTTGCTTTCTTTCCAGAAAGATTTTCCAAAGATGAGTCCTTGTAGAGAGGTCTCTGCAAAAGGAACTTCTCCAGTGATGTATTCTCCCATCATGATCATCCGAGCTACCCAGAAAAAGAGAATGTCATGTCCTGTAATCAGTGTTGTATTGGGGTAAAATTTTTTTAATTCATTTGTCTTGTGAGGCCAACCAAGAGAGCTAAAGGGCCAAAGAGATGATGAAAACCACGTATCTAATACATCGGGATCTTGGGTCCAGCCTTTGGGATCCTTTTCAACTTCAGGAGGTTTACCTTCTCCCTCATAGCAAAGGATTTTGCCGGATTCATGATACCAAATAGGAATTCGGTGGCCCCACCAAAGTTGTCTTGAAATGCACCAGTCGCGAAGGTTATTGATCCAATGGAAGTAGGTGTTTTCCCAGTTTTTGGGGATAATTTTGACTTTGCCAGACTTTACAGCATCGATCAGTTTTTCCTTAAAGGGTTCCATCTTGATGAACCACTGTTTTGATAGGAAGGGCTCGATGATTGCCTTTGAGCGGTAAGAGACACCCACTCTATGGGTGTAGGGAACGATTTTATCTAGGTGTCCGAGCTCTTCCATCCGTTTGACGATGTGACGACGAGTCTCTTCCATTGAGAGTCCCTCATACTCTAACCCATTTTCATTGAGGGTTCCATTAGGATTCAAAATGTTAATCAAAGGAAGGTCGTGTCTTTTCCCCAGCTCCCAGTCATTAGGATCATGCGCAGGGGTGATTTTGACCACTCCAGTTCCGAATTCTGCATCGACGTAGTTATCAGCAACAATCGGAAGTTTCCGACCCACAATTGGTAGAATCACATTTTTTCCAACAAGTGCTTGATAACGTTTGTCTTTTGGAGAGACGGCAACAGCAACATCTCCTAGCATTGTTTCAGGGCGCGTGGTGGCAATGGTTAACTCTCCACTCCCGTCCTCTAGGGGATAGCTGAAATGCCACAGCTTGGTCTCTTTCTCTTCGTATTCGACTTCGTCATCAGCAAGAGCAGTCTCGGTTACAGGATCCCAATTTACCAGGTAGTCTCCCCGGTAGATGAGTCCTTCGTCAAACATCTTCTTAAAGAGGGTACGGACAGCAAAATTCGCATCTTTATCCATGGTGAATCGTTTGCGCATCCAATCGCATGAGCAGCCCAGTTTTTTTAACTGGTCAATGATCCGGCCTTCTGATTTTTCTTTCCATTTCCAGACATGCCCTAAAAATTCCTCGCGATCGAAGTCGGAGCGTCTTTTCCCTGTCTTGGCAATGAGGTTTTTTTCGACGACTGTTTGTGTTGAAATTCCTGCATGATCGAGACCTGGGACCCAGAAGGACTCGTATCCAAGCATTCTTTTCCAACGAATCATGACGTCTTGGAGGGAGTTAATAAGAGCATGTCCCATATGGAGCACCCCCGTCACATTAGGGGGAGGCATCACGATGCAGTAGGGCTTCTTATCGGAAAGAGGGTCGACATGAAAGAACCCTTTTCTTTCCCAAAAGTAGTACCATTTTTCTTCAACTAAATCGGGGCTATACGCCTTCGGAAGTTCTTCATCCATAGGTAGCAATTATATCTTGGATCCTTTGTGAAATCCAGAAAAATCCGCACAATCTGCTTTTCTTTCTAGATGAAATTGAGGGGGATCGCAGCTTTGGTGAACTCTGTGTCGATGAGAGCTTCATACTGAGCGGCTTTGCGAGGTTTATCAAGGCATGTGTAGTATAGGGTGAGTTGGCGGTAGAGCTGCAGTTTTTCCCAGAGGAAAGATTGATTAAACCAAGATCCTTTAATATCGATATGCCCTTTGAGGAAATGTGCAAGGAGTGAGGGAGTCGAAGGGAAGGTTGCTTCCAGAAGGGGATCGAAGTGCTTAAGGGCGACATCCTCTCCTTTTGACTGGGCTAGATGGCATCCTTCTAACATGAAATAAATCGAAGACTGGTTGTTTATAGGTTTTTTTTCGAGAAGTTTTTCGACGGCCCGTTTTTTTCCAGATAGGAGAAGAGCCCAGATGTGCTGGACATCAAACCTGGAATCCTTATCGAAATATGGAAGAAGCTTTGGAGCTCCCTCAATTGTGAGACCTTGATCGAAAAGGGCAGCAACAAGCTGCTCATTTCCCTTGGCTTGGAGTCGATCGAGTTTTTGAGTAAGAGTTGTTCCTTCATCAATGGCTATTTCAAAGGATTCCTTCAAGGCGCCAAAATCTTCATTGCGGTACTTGACAGAGAGGATAAAGTCGATAAGTTTAGGATACCGAAGCTCAAAAAGAGCTAAGAGACCATTTTGAAGAAGAATCTCTCGATGCTTATATTCCTTGGGAATAGCTTGAACGAGTTCATAAAGGATATTGGGGCGTGCTAACCAAAAGGTGAGTTGAATAGAGAGTTGAAGGTGTTCTTCATTTTCGTCAGAAAAATTTGAGGGGGTAGTGATAAAAGGAAGGTCTTCCCAACTTACCGTAAGGTTTTTGGTTAGGCGGTTAGTTTCTTTTAAGTTATAAATTTTGGGAATGTGACGAAGCGTTAGCAGGGTATATGCGTAAGCTCCGATCCGATCTTTTTGAGCCGTTTCATGCAGGCGAAAAAGGATATGTTCATCTAAGACGTAGCGGAGTGGGTGTTTGGGGAATTTTCTTACTCCGAGCTCTAAACATTTAAGCTCTTCCTCCAGATTGTTTTCGGCCTGATAGACAAGGGCTTTTCCTAGGTACTCAATCGGAGCTCCAGGGCTTTGGTGAAGGGTTTCAAATTCGTCGAGGGCCTTTTGAAAATACTCTTTAGACTTGCTCTTGTTGTCCTGAGCTTGTTTGATCAACGCATATCCTGCACGAAATACCGCCTCTCTTCCCTCAGGGCGTCCTTTAAACGAGCTTGCAATTCGTCTGTACTCTGTAATTGCTCGATCGAAATCCTTATTCAAAAGGAAGGCATCGGGGACAGCAAGGCAATTAACGAGGACATTTTGACTTCCTGAGGAGAGTTGAATAGGGGAGATTTCAAATTCGACGTCTTTTGACACAATTCCAAAATGGCCACCCACAAGTGGAGTGTGGCTCATATAAACCATTTTCTGCACGTCGTTAATAAGAAGTCGAACAAAGCTATCTTGCCTTTCCACTGCAATATTATAAGTTTCCCCAGGTTCCAAGAAAACATCGTCAACGCGGGTGACTTCAACATTGTCACGGAAAAGTTTACATCCTGGGGTTTCCTTTGAACCAATCCATACGAGAAATCCTTTTTGCAAACTTTCTCGACGACTATCATCGGGGATGCATAACATGACACCAATGCCTCCGCTATTTTCTAGTGGACGGACAAGGGCTTGGACTTGGATGTTTCCTGAGTAAGATTCTTTTGAAAGCATGATCAAGACCCATTCCATTAGTCCTGCATAACGGGAAATTGCCATTTGTTTTGTTAACATGACACTTTCTTGGAATTCCCAGTCTGTGGATCGGTTGATGTCAAGTTGTTGCATGGGGATCCAGTCTGGACGTCCCTGAATATAACGCTGTACTTCTGTGATGATTTCTTTTACTGAGTCATAACGTTGTTTAGGGTCGGGGTGGAGACTCTTGAGAGTAATACGTGTGAGTTGTTGAGTGATTTCTCGAAAGGGAGCGACTTCTTGAGGGTCGATAGGGGGCTCAAATCCGTTGTCTCGAAGTTGTTGTCGCCATTCCTTGAGTTCTCGAGGGCGTCTATATGGAAGTTGTAAAGTTAGCATAAAATGCAGGATGACTCCAAGGGAATAGATATCACTTTTGATAGTTGCAGGTTGACGGAATGCCCGTTCAGGGGACATATAGTCGATTGTTCCAGCTGCGGCTCGGATATTGGACTGGTCTTTTCCCTGAGTGTCGCCTTCCTCATCTTCTACTTCATCGACATTAACGATCTCGGTGGCAACTCCCCAATCAAGAATGGTGACTTCGTTATACTCTCCGACGATGATGTTTTCAGGTTTCAGGTCACGGTGAAGGAAGCCTTTCGAATGGGTGTGTTCAATTGCCTGACAAATATTGAGGAAGGCCAACATTAAAGAGGGAATCGATCCTCCCATGATATGGGGAGGGAGGCCATTGTCATTGGCCATTCGTGTTTTAATGAGGATCATTCGAAGCGTTTCACCCTGAAGGTAGGGCATCGTATAGTAGAGGTTATCCTCATCTTCATGGAGGTCATAGATTGGAACAATCGTTGGGTGTGCTAACTGTGCTGCAATCTGCACCTCTTTTTTGAATCGATCGCATGCCTTTTTTTTACTTTTTCGTTTAGGTGTAATTCTTTTGAGAGCAACTTGACGACCACAGATAGGATCATCGGCAAGAAAGACTTCACCCATCCCCCCCATCCCAATCAATTTTAGGATCGTGTATCGCCCAATCTGAAAGGGGTATTCATACACAGGGACTTCATCTTCGTCTTTCGGTTTTTCTTCTCGTTCCATTTTTTCTAGATTTTGTTTTGAAAATGTCTCTTTCTTGCACAATAGCAAACTTTTTCTACTTTCTCCAAAGAAAAAATCATGGTACACTGAACTTTATGACAAAGAGACACACCATTCTAACCGGAGACCGTCCTACCGGCCCGCTTCACTTAGGACACTTTGTCGGGTCATTGCGAGCCCGCGTCGAGCTTCAAGAGAGCTGCGATCAGTACGTAATGATTGCTGACCTCCAAGCTTTGACTGATCATGCCAAAAATCCAGAAAAAGTGCGGGAAAGTGTTCTTCAAGTCGTTTTAGATTATCTTGCAGTGGGAATTGATCCTGTAAAGACCACGATTTTTATTCAGTCCCTTATCCCAGCCCTTTCTGAACTCACAATGTACTACCTCAATTTGGTCACATGGAATCGCCTCAAACATAACCCGACTGTAAAACAAGAAATTGTTCAAAAAGGGTTTGGAGAAAGCGTTCCTGCTGGATTTATGACTTATCCCATTTCGCAGGCTGCCGACATCACAGCTTTTAAAGCGGATCTGGTTCCGGTTGGAGAAGATCAAAAACCGATGATTGAACAGACAAATGAAGTTGTCCGCGCCTTTAACCGTACTTATAACACCGATGTTTTAGTTGAAGCAAAAGCACAAATCCCCAAAATTGCTCGATTGCCAGGAACTGATGGACAAGCAAAAATGGGGAAATCACTCAATAATGCCATCTATCTCTCGGATACCCCCGACCAGGTTTCCAAGAAAGTCAAAAAGATGTACACCGATCCGAATCACCTTCAAATCGAAGACCCGGGAAAGGTTGAAGGAAACCCTGTATTTAGCTATCTCGATGCTTTCGGTACGGATCTTGATAAAATTCATGAATTAAAAGCTCATTATGAAAGAGGTGGACTTGGAGATGGAACTGTCAAAAAGTATCTCCTAGAAGTTCTTTTAGAGTTTCTTGAGCCCATTCATAAAAGGCGGGCTCAATTTGGGGGGGATACAGACGCAGTCATGGATATTCTTAGGAAAGGAACTGACAGGGCTAATGAAACAGCGTCTCAGACCCTTAGGGAAGTGCGTGCTGCGATCGGAATCAACTATTTTGAACCTGCCTCTCTCCCCTCATGAAGACTCCAAAAATTCATAAAGACTGGAGATATTATGTAGGGATGACCTGCTTAGTTCTTAGCTTGGGTCTTCCTCTTTTTGGGTTTGTAGTTCCCTTTTTGGATCTTCACGCAGCATTTACTGCAATTCTTATCGGGTTTCTAACCATTGGTGGGCCTGAGGTGATGATTCTTCTGGCTGTGCTTTTTTTAGGAAAGGAGACCCTCAGCTATTATAAGCAGAAAATATACAAATGTCTTTTTAAGAGGCGGAAGTATAAGCCAGTCTCGAAATTCCGATACTATTTTGGTCTTGTGATCTTTTTTGCAAGTCCTACTCCCCTATATCTCAATGCTTACGGAGAGCATCTCCTCCCAGCAGATGAGACTTTTAGACATTTTATTTTTATGGGGGCCGATCTTGCCTTTGTCCTCAGTTTCTTTATCTTAGGGGGCAACTTCTGGGAGAAGTTTAAATCTCTATTCATCTGGAATTACCCCGTTAATTAAAAATAAATTTTACAACAGTAGATAAATTAACTAACTATAGTTTGTTTATTTTTATGTTTATTTTTGTTATAATAGTTTTTTTTGAGGTAAGAAGGTATGGAAGCCGAGTTCTTTTTAAACGATATATACCCATTTCAAAATAGTTTTTGCTGTTCAGGTTATGGGATTTCTGATGAGGATGCTGTTGATAAGCCTTCTGCTTCCCAGACGGTTGAAAAGACAGAATCTTTTGTCACAATATTTTTTAAATGGATTGCTCAGATCTTCTCAAACTGGTTCTCAAGCTCAGAAAGTAGCGAGGGACTAAGTCATAAAGACCAGAAACGGATTTCTGATAGGCTTGGGATTCCAGAGTCTTC
>Ga0180433_10007015_pt1 | contig 14547 bp, 16 predicted proteins | sample SS_ome_8_FD_132980 | JGI IMG/M metagenome (GOLD analysis project Ga0180433, IMG submission 132980) | Hypersaline lake sediment archaeal communities from the Salton Sea, California, USA - SS_1_D_1 metaG | ecosystem: Environmental > Aquatic > Non-marine Saline and Alkaline > Hypersaline >... | reverse complement strand
TTCACAAAACTGGCCAATTGCCTCTTCAGGGCTTCAGCATTTTCATTTACCTGCTGCGGCGTCAGCATCTGCCGCATTTCAGTCTTTCCGCTCGGATCTCCCACCAAAGCCGTCCCGCCGCCGACCAGTGCAATGGGGCGATGCCCATGGCGTTGCATGTGAGCCAATGCCATAATCGGAACGAGACTTCCCACATGAAGACTGGACGCCGTGGGGTCAAAACCAATGTAGCAGGTTATGGGGCGCCGCAACAGGTCATATACGGCCTCGTCGCCAGTCGTCTGTTCCACAAAGCCACGCCGTCTTAACACGTCAAAAACGTTTTCCAAAGAGGTACCCCTTTTTGCAAGAATTCTCCGGGACAAGAGACGATCATTTGGCAAAATCGACCGCACGGGTTTCTCGGATCACCGTGACCCTGATTTGACCTGGATACGACAAGGATTCTTCGATATTTTTGGCAACATCTCGACTCAGCAGAACGGCTTCCTCATCTGAAACCGTTTCACTTTCTACAATGATGCGCAATTCCCGCCCCGCTTGAATGGCGTAAGACTTGCTAACGCCATCAAAGGACGTTGCGATCCTCTCCAAATCATCTAGGCGTTTGACGTAGCTCTCCAGTGTCTCTCTCCGTGCCCCTGGCCGTGCCCCTGAAAGGGTGTCTGCTGCCTGCACGAGCACGGCGAGAACCGATGCTGGGGGAACATCTTCATGGTGAGCGGAAATCGCATGGACGACGCGAGGCGGTTCTCCGTATTTCTTGGCCAGTTTTGCCCCAATCAGGGCATGGGGCCCTTCTACCTCGTGATCTACGGCCTTTCCGATGTCATGCAGTAGCCCCACCCTTTTTGCCTGCTTGACATTCAACCCCAACTCAGCAGCCATCACACCACACAAAAAACCTACTTCCAAGGAATGCCCCAGGACGTTCTGGCCATAGCTGGTTCGGAACTTGAGCTTGCCAATGAGTTGAATTAACTCACTATGAAACCCATGGACGCCCAGATCAAAAGCCGCTTGCTCACCCGCCTCACGAATCTCTACGTCTATCTCTTGGGAAACCTTTTTCACTGTCTCCTCGATTCTTGCCGGATGGATGCGGCCATCATTGATGAGCCGTTCCAGAGCAAGGCGGGCGACTTCACGTCTGACAGGATTAAATCCTGATAAGATGACCGCTTCTGGCGTATCATCTATGATCAGGTCAATACCAGTGGCACCCTCCAGGGCTCGTATGTTACGCCCTTCCCGACCGATGATGCGACCTTTCATCTCGTCACTGGGCAGGTTCACCACAGAGACCGTCTTTTCAGCCACATAATCCCCAGCATATCGCTGGATGGCGGTGGCCATGATCTTTTTTGCCTTTCGATCCGCCTGCTCCCGGCTTTCATTCTCGATGCGCTTTATGAGCTTTGCTCCCTCATAACGTGCCTCTCTCTCCATGGCCTTGATCAATAAATTCTTGGCCTCCTCCGCCGTAAGGCCTGAGATCTTTTCTAGCTGCACCTTCTGTTCCTGGATCAGGGCTTCGTACCGGGCCTCCTCTTTTTGGAGCGCCTCTTCCTTCTCTGTGAGCTGTCGCTCTTTCTTGCTAATGCTCCCGTCGCGACGCTCCAACTGCTCTAGCTTTCGGTCAATGTTTTCTTCCTTCTGTGTGAGACGTTTTTCTCGCTTTTTGAGCTCAGCGCTCCTTTCTTTTGTCTCATTCTCAAAATCGAGCTTCATCTGATAAAGCTCATCTTTTGCCAGGAGCTTGGCCTCTTTTAAGACGGTCTGTCCTTCTTGTTGTGCCTTCTCGACGACTTTGCGTGCTTCCTCTTCCGCAGCCCTGATCTTGCCCGCTGTCAGCCTGCTCCGAACCCAGAATGAAAGCAAGAAACCCGCTCCAAAGATAATAACACTCAAGAATATGTATGAAGTGATGTCCATGCCCATGCCCCCTTTATTGGGATGAACCCATCCCTTGATGGGTGAAGTCGCAACTTATGAATAGGACTCGAAGGGTCTAACGGGCGAGTTACCAATGGAAGCAGAAGGAAAATGGGAGGATGTGAAACGGGCTGGGAAAGCGTCAGCCTGTTTCCCTAGTCAAAAGCACATGCCCTCTTCGCTTGTCATGTGACGCGTCATGTGGCGCCACAGCCTTGGGAATATGGCCAGAATCACGTTCTCTCGCACGGCGATCCAAGGGGACCTGACAATTTGAGAGATGAACCGTTCGTTCCCAATTATGTTTAAGCATCAACCGCTTTGACTTCCTTAACGCCCTTATTCCTATATGTCAAAAGGGTTACCCCCACCACGGTGCCGTGTCAGCAGCCTCTCTTGAACCTGTTTGTACAGGTGGGCACCTTGTTGCTTCTTTAGGCTTTTCTGCAAAATCCAGAACATGCACACCAAAGCAAGAGAAGGCTCCCGTTTTATATGTGTTGGCCCAATGAAACTTCTACCGATCACGAGCACGGCAGGGGTTTCGCCCGCATTACCGCTCAATCATGGATTGGCATCGATATTTTCAATCAACGCCTTGCAACGTCTATCTATGTCTTTGACAAGCTCCTCACGACGATGTTTCATTTCAAAATAGTCATTGGCAATATTCAAAGCAGCCAAAATCAAGGTGTCCAGTTTGCCCGGCACCTCAGCACTGGCCCGGACCTTTTCCACCTGCTCGACCACATACTTTGCAATCTTCTCAGCGTGAAAGGCTTCAGTGTCTGCGCTGAATGTGTAGGCTCTGCCAAACAGCTCTATGCTAATGACTCGGTCCACAAAAGTCCAGACCTTTTGAATCTTATAAAACCTGAGGCCTAAAGCCGATTTGAATACAATTTCAGCTTGACCCCAACAGTTAAGAGCATCCCCCGTCCCGATTTATCGGGATTATATGGAATCTTCAATCCAAGACCTGGTCCAATTTGCTCAGCAGGTTATCTATCTTCGATCGAATCATCGTTTTTTCTTCCATATAGTGTTGGCTAGTAGCATCTTGCGTCTTGAGGGTATCTTCAAGCTCCCTGACCTTGGCTTTCAAATCCACTTCGGACTGCTGAAGATCGCGACACGTCTGGACCAGTTGCCCTACCTTTTCTTCGAGTTTTTGAAACTGCTGGGGGATGCTGTCCTTCTCCACGCTGACCTCCCGAAATCGACTCACATTTTCCTAATAAACTTAATAAAGTATAAACAATTGCTCTGCAAAGAGTCAAGAGAAAACTACCCCCTACCTACCGCCTTGTGGGAGAAGGCTTTCTGCCCTGGCCAGTTCGTCTATGGTGTTTACGCCCAACACTTGCCAGCTATCACGAATTTCAAAATTGGCGGCAGGATGGCCGTTTCGGTAGGCCCGATTAACCACATCCGTTAAATAGAATTCACCCTGGACGTTGTCCTTATTCAAATTTGGCAAAGATTCTTTCAAGAAATCCAGATTTACACAATAGGTCCCCGTGTTAACGGTCTTGATTTCCTTCTCTGCCTCGGAGGCGTCCGATTCCTCAACGATGCGAACGATACTGCCTTGCCCATCTGTAACAATTCTTCCGTAGCCAACAGGCAGCTCAAGTCTCGTGGTGGCCAGGGTTATGTCCGTCTTGCAGGCCCTGTGTGCCTCTATTAAAGCCCCAATGGTTTCCCCCTTGATGAGCGGCGTGTCTCCACATAAAATAACGGCATCCTGGATATGATCAGGAATCTCCTGTATGGCCGTCATGGTGGCGTGTCCGGTGCCAAGTTGTTCTTCTTGAACAGCAAATCGAACTGAAGGATAGCCTCTTAGAACCTCGCGGACCGCTTCGGCCTGGTGGCCTATGACAACCACCACCTCATCGACCACAGCCATTGCCGTCTCCACCACATAGCAAATCATTGGCACCCCGCCTAACTCGTGGAGCACCTTGGCTCGGTCCGACTTCATGCGTGTGCCTTTACCAGCAGCTAGAATGATGGCGGCTAAATCGCCCATGAGTCCGTTCCTTATCAAATAAAAAGGGACAGCTCAATTGACCTGCCCCTTTTATTCCTGCTTTCTACGAAAATAGATCCGAGCTACCTGGCTTCAGCAATCCTTATTCTGGTGACTGCCCGTTGCAATGCGACCTGAGCCCGTCTAAAATCAATATCTTCCCTCCTGCTGGCCTCGGCCAAGCGTTCTTCGGCCCGTTTCATCGCAGCCCTAGCCCGTTCCACATCAATGTCTTTCCGTCGCTCAGCCGATTCGGCCAATATGGTGACCTTCTTCGGCAAAACCTCTGAGAATCCTCCGCTCACAAAGACGGCCCGTTCACTGCCACCCGTGTCTTTGTACCTCACCATTCCGGTTTTCAGGGTTGTGAGGAACGAGGTGTGTCCGATCAATACGCCAAATTCCCCGAATTCTCCTGGGGCCACCACAATCTGGGCCTCTTCGCTCACCACGGATCGGTCAGGAGTTACAACCTCCAACGTGATATTGCCTGCCATATTGCACCTATCCCTTAATCGCTATTCAACGGCCGCCATTTCTTTGGCCTTCTCCAGTACCTCTTCAATGCCGCCCACCATGTAGAAGGCCTGCTCAGGAATCTCATCGTGTACGCCCTCACAAATCTCCTTGAAGCCCCGAACAGTATCTTCCACCTTGCAGTACGCCCCTGGTTTGCCTGTAAAGCTCTCAGCCACATGAAAAGGCTGGGAGAGGAATCTTTGAATCCTGCGGGCCCGTCCCACGGTGACCTTGTCTTCATCAGAGAGCTCGTCCATACCCAGAATCGCGATGATGTCCTGCAGGTCCTTGTATTTCTGCAAAGTCACCTGGACGGTTCGTGCTGTAGTATAGTGTTCTTCACCGAGAACATTGGGATCAAGGATTCGAGAGACCGAATCCAGGGGATCCACCGCTGGATAGATGCCCAACTCCACGATCTGCCTGGAAAGCACCACAGTGCCGTCAAGATGGGCAAAGGTCGTGGCAGGCGCCGGGTCTGTCAAGTCGTCTGCAGGCACATAGACACACTGGACAGCCGTAATGGAACCGGCGGTCGTTGACGTGATCCGCTCCTGGAGTTCCCCAAGGTCCACCGCCAGAGTAGGCTGGTATCCCACAGCCGAAGGCATACGACCCAATAGGGCGGAAACCTCAGCACCGGCCTGGGTAAATCGGAAGATGTTGTCGATAAACATCAACACATCTTTGCCTTCCTCATCCCTGAAATACTCTGCTGCAGTCAGGGCTGACAGAGCCACGCGGGCGCGGGCTCCGGGGGGTTCTGTCATCTGGCCGTATATCAACGCAGCCCTGGGAAGAACGCCAGACTCCTTCATCTCGTGATAGAGATCATTTCCCTCACGGGTGCGCTCGCCCACGCCAGCAAACACGGAGATACCGCCGTGTTGTTTGGCGATGTTGTTAACCATCTCCATCATGATAACGGTCTTTCCAACGCCGGCACCGCCAAACATGCCCATCTTCCCACCCCTGGGAAAGGGGACCAGCAGATCCAAAACCTTGACGCCACTCTCAAGGACGTTGACGGTGGTATCCTGTTCGGTAAACAGCGGGGCCGGGCGATGAATCGGAAGGGTCTTCTCCGCATTTACGGGGCCAAGACCATCCACAGGTCGTCCCACAACGTTGAGCACCCGCCCCAGGCCTGCTTCACCTACGGGCATCTGGATGTCTTTCCCGGTATTCTTAACAGGCATGCCCCGTACAAGACCGTCTGTGGAATCCATGGCGATGGTGCGCACCACCCGGTCCCCGAGATGCTGGGCCGCTTCCAAAACCAGGTTGTCTTCTTCATCGTTGATTCCCGGGTTACTGACCAGCAAAGCCGTGTAGATCAGTGGAAGCTGTCCCTCGGGAAATGTCACATCGACCACATTGCCGATGACCTGGGTGATTGTTCCCATATTCACTATGTCTGCCATGCTCTCAACCTCCCATAAACTATTTAGACTTCTCTACTTGATTCGCCTTCCAATCTTATCCTTTCAAGGCCTCTGCACCGCCCACGATGTCCATAAGCTCCGCTGTAATGGCCGCCTGGCGGGCCTTGTTGTAGGCCAGGGTGAGGCTTTGGACCATTTCCTTACAGTTCTTCGTGGCATTGTCCATGGCCGCCATGCGGGACGCGTGCTCACTTGTTGAAGTCTCGAGCAAGCCCTTATAGAGCTGCACATAGACCTGCTTGGGAAGCATCTCTGCCATGAGTTCCTCTACCGAGGGCTCACAGATATGCTCAGCGATGTAGCCGGCATCCTCTTTCTCCTCAGCTTCTTCTGCCTTTTCAACACTGGTTATAGGAAGAAGCTGCTGGACGGTGGGGGCTTGCCTGGCCATAGAGACAAATTCGGAAAAAATCATGTGGACTTCATCGGCCTGACCTTCAAGGAAGTCATCTATGAGGATTCTTCCAGCGTTGATAGCCACGTTGAACCCGAAGCGAGCGCCTACAACACCTACATAGTCACCCGCAATGTTGTGTTTCCTCCGGCGAAAGAAATCCCTTCCCTTTTTGCCCATGCAGATGAGTCGCGTCTCAACACCCCTGTCCGCCTTTTCCTTCAAAAGCTTCTCGCACCGGGCAATGAGGTTGGTGTTAAAACTACCACACAAACCGCGATCAGAACTCATGAGGACCACATCGACAGTCTTGACTTCCGCCCGCGGCACAAGCAGAGGCGGGGCGTTTTCCTCATCCCCCCCCGCACGTTCGGCCAGACTGCCTAGGACCTCTGCGAACTTGTTGGCATAGGGCCTGAAGGCTTCCATCTTCTCCTGGGCCCGACTGAGCTTTGAGGCCGCCACCATATTCATGGCTTTGGTGATTTTTTGCGTCTTCTTGACCGCCTTAATCTTCAACTCTACTTCTTTGAGTGTCGGCATATCCTACCCCTATACGCAAGTATGGCACACAAACAACTACTTGATCGTGTCCTTGAATTCCTCGTCGTAATCAGACAAGGCCTTGGCCATGGTCTCGTTCAAGCTGTCGCTAATCTCGTTTTTCTCGGCAAGCTCGCTGAAAATCTGAGGATACTTGCTTTCTATGAACGGGTACAGTCCGGCCTCATACTTGCCCAAGACTTCCACAGGGTACTTGTCCAGGTACCCCTTTGTCCCTGCATACAGGATGGTGACCTGCTTTTCCAAAGGAAGAGGCTGGTACTGGGGTTGTTTCAGGACTTCCACGAGACGGGTTCCCCGGGTCAACTGCTGTTGAGTCGATTTATCCAGGTCACTTCCAAACGCGGCAAACGCCTCCAGTTCACGGAACTGAGCCAGGTCCAGACGAAGCGAACCAGCCACCTGCTTCATGGCCTTCACCTGGGCAGCACCGCCCACGCGGGAGACCGAAAGCCCCACATTAATGGCCGGCCGAACACCGGAGAAGAACAGTGCCGGTTCCAGGTAAATCTGACCGTCTGTAATGGAAATAACGTTCGTAGGAATATAGGCCGAAACGTCTCCCGCCTGGGTTTCGATAATAGGAAGCGATGTTAAAGAACCCGCCCCCAGTTCGTCGTTGAGCTTGGCAGAGCGTTCCAAGAGTCGAGAGTGATTGAAAAAAATGTCTCCAGGATAGGCCTCCCGGCCCGGGGGACGTCTCAAGAGAAGGGAGATCTGGCGATAGGCTGCTGCCTGTTTGGAAAGATCGTCATACACGATCAGGGCATGCTGGCCGCTGTCCCGATAGTATTCCCCCATAGCCGTTCCGGAATAGGGAGCAATGTACTGAAGTGTAGCAGGGTCGCTGGCGCAGGCCGAAATGACCGTGGTGTACTCCATGGCCCCGTTTTTTTCCAGGACGTCCACCACCTGGGCCACTGTGGATTTTTTCTGACCACAAGCCACATAGATGCACACAACATCCGTGTTCTTCTGGTTGATAATGGCGTCCACACCAACCGCGGTCTTTCCGATCTGGCGGTCACCAATGATGAGTTCCCGCTGACCCCGGCCCACAGGGGTCATGGCGTCAATGGATTTGAGACCCGTGTACATGGGCTCATGGACCCCTTTCCGGGCAATAACACCCGGAGCAATCAGCTCCACGCGACGAGACTCCTTGGCATCAATAGGCCCCTTACCATCCAACGGGGCCCCCAGGGAGTCCACCACGCGACCCAGCATGGCATCGCCTACGGGTACCTGGGCGATCTTGCCGGTACGCTTGCAGGTGTCGCCTTCCTGAAGCTTGATGTCCTCACCCATGATTGCCACACCCACATTGTCCTCTTCCAGGTTGAGGACCAGACCCATAATCCCATGGGGAAACTCAAGGAGTTCCATGGACATGGCCTTTTCCACACCGTAGACCCTGGCAATCCCATCACCAACGGACAAGATGGTACCGGTTTCGCTCACGTCTACCTTCTTGTCATAGTCCTTGATCTGACCCTTGATAATGTCACTGATCTCTTCGGCTTTAATTTCCATCAGATTCCCTCACCCCTTTGCAAAGATTCTTTTAAACTTATCAACTGCGTTCTCACGCTTCCATCCAGGACCAAATCCCCTATCTTGGTCACCACCCCCCCTATCAAGGAAGGATCGACCGTGGTTTCGACAGTCACTTGTTTCCCTGTCTGTTCAGAAAGGGAAGCCTTGATCTTCTCCACGGTCTCGTCAGGAAGTTCTATAGCGGATGCCACATCCGCCCTGATGATGTTGGCGAGCTCATCAGTCAACTTCTCATAGTAGACATAAATATCCCCCAGGTGCTGGATCCTCCCCTTGTCAAACAAGAGGGACAAAAAGGAACTCATTATCTTTGAGGGGGCCGCCTTTTCGATGACCGCAACGAGAACCTTCTTTCGACTCTCAGCATCATAGAGCGGGTTGGAGATGGCCATCTCCAGCTCCTTGTTTTCATCCACGAGCCTGGCAAAACCAGCCAACTCTTCTTTGTAGGTATCCGCCTGGCCGTCTTCCCTGCCAATGGCTAACAAAGCCTTGGCATACCTTCTAGCAATCCTTGCATTTATCACTGGGCCACCACCACCTTCGTCAAGTATTCATCAACAATGCGTTCCTGGTCTTCGTCTTTGATATGCTTCTTGATTAAGGCCTCTGCCATGGAGACGGCCTCGTCGGCCATCTCTGCTTTCAGCGCCTGTCGGGCCTTTTCAAATTCGTGTTCAATGTTCTTCTTGGCCTGTGCCTGGAGTTTCTCGGCTGCGACCTTTGCCTCTTCTATGATTTTTGCCTTTGCAGTTTCGCCTTCCTTGACGTATTCGGCAACGATCTTCTCAATTTCCTTATCTAAACGGGCCAGTTTTGCCTTGTATTCGGAAAGCTGTTTTTCCGCATCTGCTTTCTGCTTTTCAAGGTCATCCAACTGGTCTCTGATCCCCTGACGGCGAGCCTCCAAGGCTTGGGCCAAGGGCTTCCTTAAAAGGAAGATCAGCGCGCCTGCAAGGACTGCGAAGTTCATGGTCCGCCAGATTAAATCCTTGACCTTTCCTGCGCTATCTCCATGTCCGCCTTCAGAGGAAGCCCACACCGCTCCAAAGGCTAGGAGGACAGAGAGTATCACCAAGAGGCTGACAACGTAACGTGCTTTGTCTGTCCTGATAAACGCCTTCATGAGACAGCCCTCCCCAAAATTTTTTCAGCAATCGCAGCAGAGAAGGCTTGTATCTCGCCCTTCAATTTATCCCTGGCGCTCTCGGCGTCTTTGGCAATCTGCGCTCGTACGGCCTCCAACTCTGCCTGGGCCTTTTGATGAATCTCATCCAGAAGCCGCTTTTCCTCATCCTGGCCAGCCTGCTTCAGGGCTTCCTTTTCCTGGTGCCCCTTCATCCTCGCATCACCCATCTTTGTCTTGAAGGTTTGCCCGGCTTCATCAGCACTCCGTTTGGCACCCTCTATGGCCTCCTCCGCGCCTTGAACTTTCTTCTTTCTTTCAATAAGGCTGTTGCGAATAGGTTTGTAGAGGATAGCATTCAAGATGAAGATGAGCAGGATGAAGTTGGCCATCTGGACAAACAGAAAGGGACTGACACTAATCATAAGGAACTCCCACTTTCCAAATCTTGAAGGTTGATGGAATAATAAAAGAATCTGACAACATGCCCACCCAGAAAAGCTGACCGTCTATACACTAACGTGGGCACCTTGTCAAAGGTTTTTTTCGTTTTTTAACATTAGGTTTTCCATTCGGCCAGATCAATCGTCTTGCCTGCTGCGTCATCATTGGGCTTCATCGTGCAGTTTCCTTCGAAAACAACCCCCGCGTCAATCACTACTACAGGAGCAGTCAGGTCACCGAAAACGCGGGCCGGCGGATGCAACTCAATCCGACTTGTGGCTCGAATATTGCCACTCACCTCCCCGCTCACCGTGGCCGTGTGGACTAGAATATCAGCCTGGATGACTGCCTTATCTCCTACAATCATGACGCCATCTTTGCTCTCTATGGTCCCCTTAAAATGCCCGTCCAGCCGCACAGTCCCCTCAAAGGCAAGTTTGCCTTCCAGCGTGGTTTCTGAACCCAAAAATGTCTGTATTCCTTTTTTTTCCTTTTTCATATAAGGCCCCTCTTTCCATTGAAGATTCCTGCAGTCCCCACTCGTCGGTACAGTGAATCTTCGACCGTAAGGAAGTTTGTCATTTTCAGATACGCTCGCTGACCCCGCAGAATGCCGCAGGGAATGCGCTCGCTTTGGCGGTTCACGAAACAATACCCGCCCTTCATCCAACAATACCTCACGCGAAAGGCTTAAGACTTAAACATGAACCTCCGCATACTAATATTCATAAGGATTCCGACCCCAAGCATCGTGGCCACGAGTGACGAGCCGCCGTAGCTAATGAGTGGAAGTGTCACACCCACCACAGGAAGTAGGCCCAGGGCCATTCCTACGTTAATGAACGCCTGCCAGAATATCATGCTCGTAATGCCGACAGCCAAAATGGTCCCAAAGGGCTCCTTGGAACGTATGGCAACACTCAGCCCCCAGATGACGAGCAACAAGTATAACGCAACAACGAGGGCCGAACCCAAAAACCCCCACTCTTCTGCCAGGACAGAAAATATGAAGTCTGTATGCTGCTCAGGGAGAAAGGAGAGGGCATTCTGGGTCCCCTTCAAGAACCCCTTGCCTAAAAATTTACCGGAACCCACTGCAATTATAGACTGTTTGACATGATAACCAGCGCCCAAGGGGTCTCTACCAGGATACAACAACACCAAAACCCGCTCCTTCTGGTAGTCTTTCAACAAGAAAAACCAAGCGAACAAAGATCCCGCCACCCCTCCAGCGGTCAAGAGTATGAGGGATCGACGTTCGATCTTCACAAAGAGGGTCACAGATGTGGCGATGAGAACGACAATGAGGCCGGTCCCCAAGTCTGGTTGCTTCGCGATTAAGGCAAAAGGGATCAATGTCCAGATCAGGGGCTTCCAAAGGTCCTTGAGGGTGAAACCTTCTTCTGACGCGTGATCAGAAAAATATCTTGCCAGGACAATAACAACGGAGAGCTTAACCAGTTCTGAGGGTTGAAACGTCCATGGGCCTGCCGCGAGCCAACGTTGGGAACCGGAGACCTCCTTTCCCACAAAGACCACTGCCACCAGCAAGGCGACGGAAACAGCGTAAATAGCAAGGGCCCATCGGTTCAACCACTTATAGTTGAAGAGAAACATCACGACCATCAAAGACGCTCCAATGCCGAACCAATACGCCTGTTTAAGGTACACCGGCCCCGTTACACGGGCGACATCCGGACCGGCGTTCACTGCACTGTACAGGGCAAGGAGGCCGATCCCCACGAGCAAGAGCGTGAAGCCCAACAAAACCCAATCAAAGTGTTGAACCAATCTTCGGTCAATCATCATGATTTGCCCAGGTACGTCATGATCATCTCTCTGGCGATGGGCCCTGCACCGCTTGCCCCGTGACCCCCATGTTCCACGAGTACGGCCACAGCGATCCTGGGCTTTTCGGCAGGTGCAAAGGCCACAAACCAGGCATGATCGCGAAAACGCAGGGGTTTGCGCTCATGGGGGATCTCCTCATGATCGGGCGCCATGGCCACGACCTGAACGGTGCCGGTCTTGCCTGCCACAGTGACGTCAGATATGCGCAGGTTCCACGCGGTGCCTGAGGGCGTGTTCACGGCATTAATCATGCCCTTTTTCAGGATCTGAAGTGTTTTCTTTGATGCCGGAAGCCTTCCCAAGACCTCAGGCTCTCCGGTTTTGACAACAGAGCCGTCCGAAGCCTCAATTCTTTGGACTACCAAGGGCTTATACCGTATGCCTTCGTTTGCCACGGCAGCCACCAGACAAGTCATCTGCAAAGGCGTGACCAAGTTAAAGCCCTGGCCGATGGCGACAGACAGCGTCTCGCCGCCCTGCCAAGGCACCCCTTTCTTCTTCAGCTTCCACACTGAGGTGGGAACCAAGCCTGCGGCCTCATTGTCAAGCTTGATGCCGGTGGTCATACCCAGGCCGCAACCCTCAGCGTATCGAGCCAAACGATCCACGCCCAACTCTTCTCCCACGCGAAAAAAGAAGACATCGCACGACTGGGCCAGGGCGTCTATGATTTTTACGGCCCCATGTCCCGAACGGTTCCAGCAGCGATAAGTGCGGTTGCCATACCGGTAATAACCTGGGCAATAGTACGCCGTGTCTTCGTTGATGACCCCTTCCTCCAATCCTGCGATCGCCGTGACAATCTTATAAGTAGATCCAGGGGGGTACTGTCCTTGAACGGCCTTATTCTCCATGGGACGAAATTCGTTGGTGGAAAGTCTGTTCCATGCGTCGAAGGTCATGCCCTCAACAAAAGCATTGGGATTAAAAGCCGGCCCGCTGACGATGGCCAGGACATGACCACTGGACGGCTCTATGGCGACGGCCGCCCCCGCCTTGCCGGCAAGTATTTCTTCGGTTTTACGCTGGAGTTCAACATCCAACGTCAAGTAGACATTGTTTCCCGACAACGCCTCCTTCGTCTCGAGCACGCCTGTGACCTGGCCAAGGGCATTGACCTGGACCTGCTTGTTCCCCGGCTCACCCTGAAAAAACGACTCATAGGCCTTTTCAACGCCAAACTTGCCTATGAAATCTCCCCCTCTGCTGTGTGGGAAGCGGCCGCTAGCCAACTGCTTTTCGCTGATCTCACCCAGGTATCCTATGAGGTGCGAGGCTAGCTCGCCCTCTATGTAGTGACGCATAGGTTCAATGCTGACTACGATTCCGGGGAGATCCAGCTTGTGAGCCTCCACCACGGCCACGGCATCCCGATCAAGGTCCCGTTGCAATAAAAGAGGCTTAAAAGAAGGCCACCCCTTTATCTTCTCCAGTGTCGGCAACAGCGTCCCAGGTTCAGTTCCTAACAACCCTGCCAGCCTGGTCACAACTGCATTGGGATCCTTGGCATCTTCCAGCACAATAGAAACATTGAAAGACGGACGATTATCCACCAGGAGCACGCCATTACGGTCATAGACCAAGCCACGGAAGGGCGCTACACTCTGAAGACGAACACAGTTGTTCTCAGACATCCGACGATAGTCGGAGCCCTTGATGATCTGCAGATAACAAAGCCTCGCCAAAAGGATCGAAAAAATCGCAAAAACCCAGATCAGGGTTCCCGACAGTCTCTGTCTATACCAGCGATCATCGACCGTCTTAAGATGGGTATCATTCATGATCTGCCAAATATTTGCCTTGGTTTCCCCGGCTCATTGCCCCCTGGGTTTGGAGACTCTGGTGCATGGTTTCCAACAGTGACAGAACAGAAGGGCCCGTCACAGCGGCAAGCACGGTTTGCCCCAGCACTGGCCAGAGCTGAGCACTCAGCCAATGCCAACCGTTCCACGGGAGCGCCGTGGAAACCAAGAATAGGAGATTTTGCCCCAGCACGCATAGGGCCATCAAGGCGGATCGACACGCTGTGCCCCGCACATTAAAATAGTTTGACACGCCGGGCACCAGCAAGAATATCCACAAATACAGGGTCATATACAGGCCAAATATGCCTCCACAAAAGAGGTCCATCACAAAGCCGAGCATCAAGGCGAGCAGACTTGATTCCGTCAATGTCAAATGAAGTCGCATAAAAATGACCAGTGGAATGAGTAGGTCATAAAAGACCCCTTGAAACACGGGCAGTCTTAAGATGGTTGTCTGCCCGACAATGGTGGCAAGGCCAATAATAGTGTAAAGGAAAAAGACCTTCACGTTGTCCTCTGAGATCAATGCTGGGATACGTTGTTACTCAAGAATGACCAAGACCTCTTCTAATCTTTCGAAATCTACGAAGGGCCGAATGCTCACCCCCTGGAAGATCCCAGAGGGGCCTTTGGCGATCTCTATGACCGACCCGACCCGAAGGCCTTTGGGAAATACCCCGTCCAGGCCGGAGGACACAACCGTATCTCCCAGACTGATCTCGGCCTTTCTCACAACATATTTGAATTGACAATACGCCTGTGCCTCTCCTTCCACGATCCCCCGGGTGCGGGTGCGCTGCACCAGGGCATCTATGGCACTACTGCGATCGGTAAGCAACAGGACCTTTGCATAATCGTAGGAGGCTGCCATA
>Ga0180433_10007014_pt1 | contig 14547 bp, 12 predicted proteins | sample SS_ome_8_FD_132980 | JGI IMG/M metagenome (GOLD analysis project Ga0180433, IMG submission 132980) | Hypersaline lake sediment archaeal communities from the Salton Sea, California, USA - SS_1_D_1 metaG | ecosystem: Environmental > Aquatic > Non-marine Saline and Alkaline > Hypersaline >... | reverse complement strand
AATATGATTAGCAGAGAAAGGAGGTGAAAAATAGGAGCTAATAGTCAAGTTTTATATAAAAACCTATCCCTGAAAACTTTAATGAGGTGTAAAAATGAAAAAAAATATCTTTCTAAAATTAGTCGGTTTATTATTGGCAGCATTATTTTTCGGTAGCTTATTATCGGTAACTGCAATTGCTGCCCCAATAAAACTCAACTATGCAAATTTTCCTCCTGCACCTACCTTCCCCTGCGTCCAGATGGAGAGATGGAAAACAGAAGTGGAAAAAAGGACAAATGGGGCCGTCGAAATTAAGACATTTCCCGGCAGTACTCTTCTTGATGCAAAAAATATGATGGATGGTGTAATTGCAGGACAAGCAGATATAGGTTGCTTATGCATGGCCTATCAACCGGGCAGATTTATGCTGACCAATGCGCTGGCCCTACCGGTTGGCTTCCCGGATGCTACAGTTGCCAGTCTCGCCCTCTGGGATATCTACAGTAAATATAAACCAAAGGCATTTGAAAAGGTTAAGGTACTTACAATGTTTACCTGTGCTCCTGCAAATATTTATGCCAAAAAGCCGTTAAACACCTTGGCAGACCTGAAGGGCCTAGAACTCAGGGCATCCGGAGGTGTTGCCGAGTATTTGAAGGCCCTGGGGGCCACACCTGTTGGCATGCCGCAATCAGAAGCCCCGGAAGCCCTTCAAAAGGGTGTTGTGCAAGGTGCTGCATCATCCCTTGAAACCCTTATGGATTTTAAATATGCAGAATTGTGTAAGTATGTAATGATGGTTAATGGCCCGGTGTATCCTTTCTCCGTTGTAATGAACCTCGATAAGTGGAACTCTCTCCCACAGGATGTAAAGGATGTTATGGATGGTCTATCAGTGGAACAGGCCTTTTGGACCGGAAATTACATGGATAAGCATGTAGATGAGTCTGTTGCATGGTCTAAAAAGAATCATAACATCGAGATTACAGAACTCAGCGAGGAAACATTGGCCGAACTGGAAAAACTCGTAAGTCCCATTACTGAAAAATGGATTATCAATGCCAAGGAAAAAGGGATTAACACCACAGAGTTACTAAGGGACATAAAGGTAGCAAGAGATTACCATTCATGTTTCTAAGCCTTAATTTGTTAGGTTGCAGGGTAGTTGAGCAGTTGGCGGGTACTGACTGCTCAACTATGTAATCAACTAACCCACCGTATTAATAGAGAGTATAACTATGGAATTCCTTGATAAATTCAGCCGTTTATTGAATCAAATACTTCTGTGGTTTGCCGGAATATCTCTGATACTTATGATATTGCTTACATGTTCAAATATTTTTCTAAGGCTTGTATGGACACCGATTAGCGGCACCTTCGAACTTATGGGGTTTTTAGGGGCCATTACAACAGCCTTTGCCCTGGGCTACACCCAGATGAAGAGAGGCCACATTGCTATTGATATTCTAGTACATAGCTTCTCAAAACGGAAACAGGCAATACTTAACAGTATAAATTATTTTATATCAGCTATTTTCTTTTTGATTGTATCCTGGCAGATCGCCAAGTATGCTACGACCTTGCTTAAGTCAGGGGAGATAACTGAAACACTGCGCATCGTTTACTATCCTTTTACATATGGTGTTTCCTTGGGGTGTCTTGGCCTTTCCCTGGTCTTTTTTGTAGATTTTTTGGGGTCTGTGCTTCCAAGAAAGGAGGATAGCGAGTGAGCTCAACGCTGGTAGGGGTTATAGGGATTTTAGTCCTTATAATTGTATTATTCTTTTTAGGAATGCCTGTGGGATTTGCCATGGGTATCGTGGGCTTTTTCGGGTTTTGGTATGTGATCTCATTCAAGGCAGCATTGAACATGGTAGGAGGTGACATTTGGTCAACATTTTCCAGCTATGGTCTCACCGTTATACCCCTTTTTATATTCCTGGGCTATCTCGCATTTAATGCGGGGATTGCTGAAAGGCTATATAACACAGCATATAAGTGGGTAGGGCATATGCGTGGAGGCCTGGCTATTGCTACGATAGGTGCTGATGAGCTCTTTGCTGCAATATGCGGCTCAAATACAGCTACAGCTGCTACTATGGGCAAGGTTGCCTTGCCGCAGATGCAGAAATATGGTTACGATAACATGCTAAGCAGCGGCACTGTAGTAACAGGAGGTACACTTGGAACTGTTATGCCTCCCAGCGTGGTCCTTATTGTTATTGGACTTCAGACGGAGCAATCCATTATAAAACTTTTTCTTGGAGGTATTCTGCCTGCTTTAGTGCTGGGGATTCTCTTCATTATTACCATTATTGTTCTTTGCAAGATCAATCCAAATTATGGGCCCCAAGGTCCTAAGGCGAGCTTTAAGGAAAAGATAAAATCCCTTACCGGGGTTATTGAGGCAGTAACAATATTTGTGTTAGTTATAGGAGGCTTGTATGCGGGCTTCTTTACGCCTACTGAGGCAGGTGCGGTAGGTGTCTTTTTTGCACTCGTTGTGATTCTATTACAACGCAGGATAACATGGAAAGGTTTTGTTAGCTCAGTGGTAGATACTCTAAAGATATCATCCATGGTCTTCTTTCTTGTCACAGGTGCTATTATTTTCGGCCGCTTTTTAGCGGTAACAAGGCTTCCCTTTATAATAGCAGAGTATGCGTCCGGTATTCCTATCTCCCCGTATGTAATATTGGTATTCATTTTGATAATCTATTTAATAGGCGGATGCTTTATGGACTCGCTGGGTTTCCTTGTCCTCACCATTCCCATTTTTTTTCCATTAGGCATAGCCCTTGGCTTTGACCCGATATGGTATTCAATTATCTTGACCATGGTGACGACAATGGGTGCCATTACCCCGCCTGTAGGTGTTAACATATATGTAATTAAGGCATTGGCACCGGAAATACCCTTAAGTACTATTTTTAAAAGCGTGAGCTTTTTTCTTTTGGCCTGTATTGTCTCTGTTGCTATATTAATCATTTTTCCTAGTATAACATTAATTATACCAAACATGGTGCATTAGGATTAAGCTTATTTAGTACGATGGATAAATGACATTGGGCAGTTTCCTTATTTTGATTTAAAAAGAGGTGAGAAAGATATTATGGCAAAGACCTTCATGCCTGAAGTGGCAGCAATGGATGAGTTAAAAAAATTGCAACTTAGAGGCCTTCAATGGACTGTGAACCATGCATATAATGGTTCCCCTTTCTACAGGAATAAACTGGATGATGCAGGTATTAGACCTGAACATATCAGGTCCCTTGATGATATTGAAAAACTTCCCTTTACGACGTCAAAAGATCTTCAAGATGGTTATCCCTTTCCTTTGCGGTCAGTACCGTTTAAAGACATTGTAAGGATTCATGCATCCTCTGGTACAACAGGTAAGAGAAAGGTTTTGAGTTATACACAAAAGGATATAGATGACTGGGCGGATTTCTTTGCCAGGTGTTATGAGATGGCCGGTTTAACTGAGGAAGACAGGGTACAGATTGCTGTTGGATATGGTGTGTGGACGGCAGGTGTGGGCTTTCAGCTTGGTTGTGAAAAATTTGGTGCTATGGCTATCCCCGCAGGCCCTGGCAACATAGATATGCAATGTACATTTCTTGAAGATTTTCAGTCATCTGTATTATGCTGCACAGCCTCCATGGGGCTTCTTATGGCGGAGGAGATAGAAAAGAGAAACCTGAGAGATAAAATTAACGTAAAGAAGGTTATATTCGGCTCGGAAAGATCCAGCGATTCGATGAGGGAGCGTATTAAGGATCTTTTAAACGTGGAGCACATATTTGACATACCCGGAATGACTGAGCTTTACGGCCCCGGTACAGGTTTGGATTGCGTCTATCACACGGGCATCCATTACTGGGCTGACTATTATATTTTAGAAATATTGGACCCTGATACATTAAAGCCGGTACCCGAGGGAGAAATAGGGGAGATGGTTGTAACTACCTTGAAAAAAGAGGCAGCTCCACTAATTCGATATCGCACGAGGGACCTTACGAGATTGATACCAGGCAGGTGCCAGTGTGGATCAATTTTACCAAGGCATGATCGCCTATTGGGTCGCTCCGATGATATGATTATTTTTCGCGCTGTGAATATTTACCCGGGACAGGTCGATCATGTATTATCCGGAATTGATGGCATAGGCAGTGAATATCAGATTATACTGGACAGGAAGGCGGACGGGAAAGATTATATGACCATTAAGGTAGAGCGCGGCCAGGGTATCAATAGTGATAGAGACACGGAATTGACCAAAAATATAGGCAGTGAGATCAAAAAACAAATAATGGTCAGCGGAAACATAGAGATAGTGGAGTATGGATCACTTCCACGATCTGAGAGAAAGAGTAAAAGGGTATTTGATAATAGGGGCGACTAATTTTAGCCTGCTTAGCCCTTAATAGAATATCAAATTTTCCAGATGATTGGATTATCATCAAGATGGCTTGTAACAATAATGCTAATGGCCTCTATCTCTGATAAATCCTTGGGTGTGAGATTAACAGAGACAGCCTTTGCGTTTTCGACGGCCTGTTCAATATTTCTTGCGCCGGCTATTGGGTATGTATGAGGATGAGCCATGACCCAAGCCAATGCCATTTGACCCATACTAATACTATTGCGTTTTGCTATAGGCTCAAGTTTTTTTAGGGCCCTCTGCACCCTTTTAAAATTCTCCGGTTGAAAAAGTCTGTTCCTTTTTCTATGGTCTTTCTTTGCAAATTTATGGCCCTGTTGAAATTTTCCTGCAAGTATTCCCTGGGATAGGGGAGAGTATGCGAGAAAAGTAATATCTTTTTCAATGCAAAAAGGTATGTGCTCCTTTTCTACCTGGCGCCAGAAAAGAGAAAACGGTGATTGGAGGCTATCTATTTGGCCGAATTTCATCGCCTCTTGAAGCTGGGTTACCGAAAAATTTGATACACCGATTGCACGGATTTCCCCCTGCCCCTTTAATTCATTCATGGCCTCCATGGTTTCGGCAATGGGGACTTCTTTGGTGCCCCAGGAACCCGAGGGCCAATGAACCTGATATAGGTCTATGTAGTCTGTTTTAAGATTTTTAAGGGATTGACGGCATGATTTTATAAGCTGATCATGTTCAAGGTTTTTTGGATGTACCTTGGTTGCAAAGATAACTTGATCTCTAACATCATGTAAGGCAGCGCCTAAAATCTTTTCAGAATAACCCCAGCCATACTCTTCAGCGGTATCAAAGGTAGTAATACCTTCATCAAAGGCGGCTCGTATCGCCCTGGTTATTTCTGCATCGTCCGCACCCGGCCACCCACTTTTCCCCGCCTGCCAGGTGCCCATAATGACAGGTGTTATTTTTACATCTGAGTTGCCAAGAAACCGTAGTTCCATATCAATCTTCTAAAGTTTATTTTTATCCGCCTACTATTAATAGGACACGGATGAACACAGATTAACACGGGTTCTTTATTTATGCTGTACTTTGAAGCAATGATACGGGCAGTCTTAAAGGAACGGATATATGTTCCATAAAAAACAAGCGTTCCGGGCTAATCACTATGTATGCAGGCATTATTTAATCACTTTTTTTGGACAGCTCCTTCAGTGTATTTTCTAGCTTTTCCAGCGCATCACCATATCCTGCCCAATTTCCCTGCCGTAATTTTTCTTTAGCATCGTTATAATACTTTAATGCCGATTCAACAAGACTTGAACCATATGGCACTTCCAAAGTAGGCTCAGAGAAGATCTTTTCAGTAATAATATCTTCACCTAACACGCCACGAAGCGCATCATCAAGGTTCTTCTCCATCAAAAGGCGGTTGCCAAATCCTACTATGACCCTTTTAAGTTCAGGAAGAGATGTTTTCTTGGCCTTGCCAGGTCTTCTTAACATTCCACTGTCTTGGCTCTGTTGTTGTTTGCCCAGAATTCCCCTCTTGCTTGTTTGTGTTTGTGCTAATGACTCGCTTTCTTCCTGCTTGGCTTCTAAATAAACCGGCTCAACATATATAAATGTTCCGCTCACAGGTATTGCCAAAAGATTGCCCCTGATAACCCTTGATCCCCTCTGGCTCCAGAGGCTAAATTCTCTTGAAATTTCTGTTTGCTGATCAATTCTTGCCTCGATTTGCATAGGCCCGTAAATGAGTTTTTCCTTAGGCAGTTTATATGTTAAAATATTGCCGTAATTGGGAAGGTCGCTTCTGGCAGCGATCCAGCCAATCATATTATCTTTGCCGGAAGGGGTAAAAGGGAGCATTAAAAGAAACTCCTCTTTCTCCTGCCCTGGTAATTTTATTATGACATAGTAAGGTTTTATTTCCTGTCTGCTGTCGGCATATAACTCGTCAGGAATACGCCAGAGATCTTCTTGATTATAAAAGGTCTGGATATCCTCCATATGATATTTTGTATATGTATCTACCTGTATTTTAAAAAGCTCCCGAGGGTAGCGTATGTGATTCTTCAAATGAGAAGGCATTTGATCGAAAGGCGTAAACAGATCTGGGAATATAGTCGCGTAAGTCTTTACAATAGGGTCATCTTTGTCAATCATGTAAAAACGGACATCGCCATTATAGGCGTCAACTGTTACCTTTACGGAATTTCGAATATAATTTAGTCTTTTATTCTTAAAACGCGGGGTAGACCGTATTGAATAGGGATACATATTAGAGGTTGTGTAACCATCTAAAATCCAATAGAGTTTTCCATGAGAGATAACTAGATAAGGATCGTTGTCATAGTCAATGAATGGGGTAATTGAACTCACCCTGCTGCTTATGCGTCGATTATACATTATTCTGCTGTCGTCATTTAGGTAATTGGTAAACAATATTTGCGGATCGAGAAATTCAATGGCAAATAAAATTCTTCTTAAAAAGGATGTAATTGGAACTCCTCCATTGCCTGTATACGTAGCATAAACATTCTTTTCACCTTTTGGATAATCAAATTCATTAGCCTTGGTTTTTACCAGGACATAATCATCTGTTCTTTCTCCATAATAAATCTCGGGGCGTTCTATTGTAAGATCAGGTATAAATGACGGGGGAAGGTCCTTGACTAAGAGATCAGGGAGGCCTTCGGTGGTAACTTTGTTCACAGGGCTTAAGGCCAAGCCATAGCCGTGCGTATAAATTAAGTGTCTGTTTACCCAGGTCTTGGCCTGCTGAGGAAGCTGATCTATAATCATCTCTCTGGCTGAAAGCATAACCTGCCTGTATTGGTCGTCTATTGTGTAACGATCTACATCAACATTATTAAAATCGTAATAAAGTCGAATAGATTGAATCTGTCTGTATGTTTGAAGGAGCGGTCTTTCATCCCATATTCTTATATTTTGGATCGTTGCACTCTCTTTCTCGATGTCATTAAAAGTTAATGTGTCATTGACAGCAAAGTCCAGGTCTTTTATTTTGCTTAGATTATATGCCCTTCGCGTAGAATCTATATTGTATGCAATATAAGATGATTCTTTGGTTAATTCATTGGGCTTTACCACAACTTTTTGTACGGCCATCGGGATTATTGAATTTAAAATGAATATTAACCCTAACCATATACCTATGCTTGCCCACAATGTTTTTTTTGAGCCGGTCATAAATACGTTTAAAAAAAGCATTAAAGATAGTGCAATAGAAAGGAAAATAGCAATTTTATAGCAGGCCATTTTGATGTGGACATCAGTAAAGCTTGCGCCAAAGGCAGGGCCTTGCGTAGAATACATGAGATTATAAATTTTCAGATAGTATCCCCATGATAAAAGCAGGGCAATAATTCCCCCAAGGAAAATAATGTGTTTTTTTGCATTTTTTGAGATTGTGATTTTTGGCAAGGAGACGGCCTTGCCATCTTTTTGAGTATATGAATCGATTACCTGTATAGCCCCATCCCTAAGGTACCAAACAATAACAATACCTCCGGCAAAGAGAAATAGAACGAGAAAGCCGTACTGGATGAAGGCATAAAACGGGAGAGAAAAAATGAAAAATCCTATGTTCTTGTGGAAAATTGGGTCTGTATCGCTAAAGGGCTGCTGGTATAAGTAGCGCAAGACCATGTCCCACTCACTTGAACCCTTGGATGCAATAATAAAGCTTGCAATCAGTATAAATCCTAATAAAATGATGTTAATTGTGTTAGTTGATATTCCGAGCTGCGCAAAATAGCCGTTCCCCTCGCTTAACTCCGCTTCTCGCACATTTTCCCTGTTAAGACGCCTTGCCGCATAGATATTAAAAAATAAGATAATAATTAATACCAGCCAGACAATTGCCCCAAAGCCAAGCTTGCTGAAAAGTATGGTCCAAAAAACGTGAGAAAATGATAGGTTCTCGAACCAGAGCCAGTCAGGGTAGATCGAGACAATGAGCCATAAAAGGGCAGCAATCAAAACACCAATGGCGACAATAAGCTTTGTTTTCATAATTTATTCTCTTTTATAAATAGTTTTTTTGGATAATGTATGTTTGCTATTTTTATAATCACAGTAGGGCAAAACATAGGGTAAATATAATCCTATGTCAAGGTTAATAGATACTTATGTTTGGTAAAGCTTGGAAAATCACTTTTTGATTTAATTGTTGACAATCTATTTCAAAGGCCTTTTGCAAAGGCAGAAATGTTAACAGCGCTGGGTTTACTATTAAAGTTATATACGATTCCAGTTATCCATTCAGCTATTACATGAAGGTAGCGTTTGAATAAAATAACATTTGGATGTTAAAATGATCAGAGCGAAAGGGTGTACAATTTTTAAGGTAATGATTAAATATATTACATTAATGAACGTATTTTTACAATTTTTTAATTTACAATGAAGATTCGGGGATTAATATGAAAGGAACAGTTTTATTTATTTTTTTTTCGTTCATAGTAGCAAGCACTTACTCACATGCGGGAGAATATTATAAAGGAAAGGACATTATCATGACTAATGTAGAAATAAATACGGAGAGAGCTACATTTGCGGGAGGATGCTTTTGGTGCATGGACCATGCTTTTGAAGGTATTGACGGGGTTATTAAGGTAATTTCGGGCTATACGGATGGAAGTCTGGAAGAGCCGACATATGAAGAGGTATGCACTGGAAATACCGGGCATTTTGAAGCGGTTCAGCTTATATTCGATCCGAATAGGGTGAGCTACCAAGAAATTCTTGATACCTATTGGATGCAAATTGATCCAACAGATGAAGGTGGCCAGTTTGTGGACCGGGGCTCCCAGTATAAGACTGCCATCTTTTATCATAATGATGAGCAAAAACACTTAGCGGAGATTTCCAAAAAAAACCTTGTTGAATCTGGAAGATTTGAAGGACCCATAGTAACGGAAATTAAGGAATTTTCAAGATTCTATGAGGCAGAGGAATACCACCAGAGCTACTTCAAGAAGAATCCCCTAAAATATAATTACTATAGAGAGAAATCCGGCAGGGACCAGTATTTAGAAAAGATCTGGGGTGATAAAGTAGATGATAAAATCGTTTACAGTAAACCCCCGGAAGAGGAGCTGAGGAGAAGGCTAACCCCTTTGCAATTCCGTGTAACCCAGCAAGATGATACGGAAAGACCATTCCAAAATGAATACTGGGATAATAAGAAAGATGGTATATATGTTGATATTGTATCCGGAGAGCCCCTTTTTAGCTCTGTTGATAAATACGATTCCAAGACAGGGTGGCCTAGTTTTTCAAAAACTATTGAGCCTGATGTTGTGGTCGAGAAGGTGGACAAAACGCTTTTTCCATACAGGATAGAGGCAAGAAGCAAATATGCAGATTCCCACCTTGGCCATGTATTTGATGATGGGCCATTACCTGCTGGAAAGAGATATTGCATTAACTCAGCATCGTTAAAGTTCATCCCGGCGGAGGCGCTGGAGAAGGCAGGCTATGGAAAGTATAGAGAGCTTTTTAGTGATTCCTGAAAATAAAGATTGATTGTGGCTCGGGTAAGACGTTTGGCAACTCTATAGTTTCCAGACCTTGCCAGGTAATATTGAATTAAAGGAGTTGACACGCCCAGGGACTCAAGGCACTGACCCCTGGGCGTAAGAGCATTAATAATTATTTATTTTTCAGCTCATCCCATTTATAATCTATTAATTCCAAGAGGACACTATTTACTGCCTTGGGGTGTATAAAGGCAAATTCACAATTTCTAAATGGTCTAGCCCCCCCAATAAATGGATATCCTTTGCCTTCCAGCTCTTTTATTGATTCCCCGGTATTATCTACATTAAAACTGATAAGCATAACACCTTCACCATTCTTCTCGATAAACTTTGCTACCTCTCCATCTGGGGATGTAGACTCCATCAATTCAAAGCCAACCTCCCCAAGCCAGTACCGAGCTACCCTTATCTTTTCTAACTCATCAACATACGGATCATCCGGTTGTACTTTTCCCAGGATTGGTTCCCATTTTTTTCGAGCCTCTTCGAGGTTTTTAACAGCAATGCATATATGATCTATTTTATTAACCTTCATTTTACCCCTTTTTTTCCTAAAATGTTACCTTTTCAAGCGGGACAGTTATTGCCTGATCAGGGCAAACGCAGCCACATTCGTTACAGTCTTCACATAAGAACTCTGTCACTACGATCCTGTTGTCCTGAACTCTTATCGCTGAATCCGGGCAGACCTCTACGCAAATAGGTTGGGTCACACCGCCACACATGGTGCATTTTTGAGTATCTACTTGAGCAGCCATATTATTACTCCTATTTATTATTCTTGGATAATCTTCTCAAGCACTCCCCTTCACCCCTGGGAATGGCCTTTAAGGTTTCTATTGTATAGTCTGTATTAAAGAATTCATTTACATCCTTGAGTATTGTCTGCAATATCCTGTCGCAGCATAATACATCTTCTTCCATATCAACACCGTATTCCTTGGCAAATGTCGGCCACGGGCATCTTTTCCATTTAATAAGAACCTCGAATGCATTTTCTCCATTTTCCACATCAACAATTGCTCCATGATTTATCCAGTTGCCCGCAATATTTTTTCCCAAATTCATCAGCCATGCCTCCTCGCCCTTTAACCAATTTAAACGGGGAAGAAGGCTTTTGCCGATCTCCATACCTATAATTTCAGCTGTTTTTAGGCTTACGTCCAGGGGCTTAACATCGGAACCTGCGAGTTGAAGGGCGGCTTCCCGCCATCTGTAATAAGTTTTGCCGATTTCATCCTGGGCTGCATGCAGATTTTTCCACAATTTTGTTATTTCTTTTTCTGCACTAAATGACATTTTTAACCTCCTCTTTATATCCGAATTCCTATACGGTAACCATCATGCACTGCGCTTGATAAATTACGAGGTACCAATGCATCTCCAATGACGAAAAGCTCTATGCCTTCTCTCTGAACTATTTCTTTAAGGTTTGTATTTGCCTCTCTCTCAGTTACGACAACATTATCGCATTCTACAGGGAAGTGATACCCATCATAGGTTTTAACCATAACATTATTGTCTCCAATGCTTTCAATATCGCAGTCATTGTATGCCATAATACCGTTTTGTCTGAGATATATCATATATCTCCACTTAAAAGACGGGTTGACATCAAATCCAGCAGATTTGTCTTTGCCTACAATGGTAACCTTTTTACCCTTCTTGGCAAGGTAGAGGGCAACACCAATGCCCGGTTTTCTGTTTCCCCATACAACAACTTTATCGCCAAGCTCGGCTTTGCCGCTTAGAACATCCAGCACATTAATAACATTGTCCCTGTCAAACCCTGTGCCGTAACCTTTCGAATAAACAGGGCCGTTAGCCAGGATTACACTGTCAGGCAATTCATCCTGGATTAATTCCTCTGTTACCTCGGTTTCCATATGAAAGACTACGCCTGCCTTTTCGCACTGGGCCTTTTGATAATTTATGGTTGTCATAAGCTCTTCATCTCCATATGGCGCCTTTGAGGCTTCAAGGATCGTGCCTCCAAGTTCCTTGCCCTTTTCATAAACATGAACTTCATGGCCCCTTCGAGCTGCATTATAGGCACATTCCAGGCCTGCAGGACCACCGCCGATAACCATAATAATTTTTTGTTCCTGGGTCTTTTCCGGATTAGCGAATGAGGGGTCTGACTCATGCGCACAGACAGGGTTAATGTAACATGTCATCGGCGCGTCTCTGAAAAGCCTTGCCAGGCACACGTTGCATGCGACACAATGTCTTATGTCTTCCTCTCTGCCCTCCAATACCTTTTTAGGCATAAGGGGGTCCGCAATCATTGGTCTGCACATCTCCCAGAAATCCAATTCGCCATCTCCAATTGCTTTGTTGGGAATATCCGGCGTAAAGAGCCTGTATGCCATTTGTACGGGTATCTTTATGTGTTCTTTTGCGCGTTTGGCCAGATGTATCCATGATCCCATTGGTACATCCCTGCTGATAACGGGTACTATAGACTCCTGCCATCCGGCGGTGACACTCATGAAATCTACACCTGCTTCCTCCGCCATTTCATAGGTAATCATTGATTCTTCATGGGTATTACCCCTAACGTCATCTAAGAGTTCTTCCGCACAAAGTCTAATGCCTACGGGTACATCTCCACATGTTTTTTTAATCTCTTTTATGAGCTCTACAACAAACCTCATCCTCCCACGGATATCTCCTCCATATTCATCTGTACGCCTGTTTGTGTAGCTTGAAACAAAATTAGATAGCAGGTAACCTACAATTCCAGAAATTTCAAGGACATCAAACCCGGCCTTGAGTAATCTCTCAGAGGCTTCGATATGTTCCTTTATGCACTGCTTTATGTCTGACTTGGACATCTCTAATACTGGTCTAAAAATCCTGAGTCTTTGCGGGACACTTGATGGCCCTTGACAATGTTCAACTTCTACTGCACCGACCCTGCCACAGTGCATTAATTGGCATCCTGCAACAGCCTTTTCCTCATGAATTGCATCAGCGAGTCTTTTTAGGCCAGGGATATATTTATCATCCCACGCAGCTGCCTGTCCAACATATCCTTGACCCATACGTTTTTCATCCATATATACACCCTGCATGGTGCATATGCCGCCAACAACGCCTTTTGCCCTTTCCCTAAGATAGGCTACGTCGGCATCTGTAACAAAACCATTATGATCATTCAGGTTATCTTCGGTAGCGGCATATTTTATCCGGTTTGGTATAGTAAGTTGCCCTAACTGGATAGGTTTGAATAGATGAGGATACTTTTTAGCGCCTGGATATGAAGAATAATCCCATTCAAAAAGTAACTTGGCCATCTCACTTGTCCTCCTTATTTAAAATCTTTATGTATACAGTATACAAAAACATATATTTTATAAAAATTATCTTGTCAAGGAAATATATACCACCTTATCTTTTGTTTGATATCAGTATAACCTGGGTTAACTGGTAAGCATTATGCCTGTGTTTTTCTGCGCTTGTGAGGGTTTTTGAATTAGAATAAATTGGGTAAAAAAATTAAAAAAAGTTGTTGAGATTAATAAAAATTTGTGTATTATTGGCAAAAAATTTTCTGCTTCATATTTATTATTCACTTTTAGATAAGGAGGGTTTATGTACTATGAAAAAGGAATCCTATTTTGGGCCCCACTTGATGCTAGATTTGGCTGAGTGTGATCAAGAAAGGATCAATAATCTTGATTTTATCTTTAACTTTCTAAATACCATTCCGGATGAGATCGGGATGGTAAAAATTACCCAGCCTTATGTTTTTCCTTACGAGGGAATTGTTCCTGAAGACAAGGGTATAACTGGATTTGTAGTTATAGCGGAAAGCCACTTATCAATACATACCTTCGTAGAAAAGGGGTTTGCCTTTGTAGACCTCTTCTCATGTAAGCCTTTTGATACAGATATGGCGAGAGACAGGATTATAGACACATTCATTTCAAAGCAGCCAAAGGTTTTCATGATTGAAAGAGGAGCAGGTTTTTTAAGAAATCTTCGTTTAGCTCAGGCCATTCGGTGAATGGTATCCCCTTCGGCGGAAGAGAGTCGCATTGGACAGATTATAGCTCTTCAAAAATTGTTGTCTTCCCCGTTCCTTATGATTATACAGCCACGTGGCTAAAAGGGGCGAACCTTGGCCCGGAAGCCATACTCGATGCCTCGGCGCATTTAGAGTTATATGATATTGAGACAGATATAGAGGTGCACTCGTATGGAATATATACCTTTAAATCGCACTACCTTACTAAATCCCCTGAGAAATTAACACATTTTGTTAAGCAACATTTCTCGTCATTTATAAAGGATGGAAAGTTTCCCGTCATGCTGGGGGGCAATCATTCAATAACCCCAGGCGCTGTTCAGGGGGTAAAAGAGTACTTTTCAGATCTTAGTGTCTTGCAATTAGATGCACATGCTGATCTCAGGGAATCTTACAATGGCTCTCCTTTTAACCACGCCTGTGTAATGGCGAGAGTTAAGGAAATGTGCCCAGCCGTGCAGGTAGGAATAAGGTCCTTGGACAGGGAAGAATATGAAAAGCTCGATGAATCAAGAACTTTTTTTGCTAAAGATATTGTGTTTAGAGATGATTGGGTTGATAATGTAGTT
>Ga0180433_10007013_pt1 | contig 14548 bp, 19 predicted proteins | sample SS_ome_8_FD_132980 | JGI IMG/M metagenome (GOLD analysis project Ga0180433, IMG submission 132980) | Hypersaline lake sediment archaeal communities from the Salton Sea, California, USA - SS_1_D_1 metaG | ecosystem: Environmental > Aquatic > Non-marine Saline and Alkaline > Hypersaline >... | reverse complement strand
TGCGATGATCTTCATCATTCATCGCCTCGTCTTCTGGCTTCGCTTTCATTTCAGAATTCCGACAGACTCGCTCAGTCGAGTCTTCAAAAGCGCCGATCTCAGAGCTGCAATGAATCGAGCTGCCTGGCGATCTGCGCTGATCTGCTTCGCTCTCGGCATCGGCCTCGAATTTTATCAGCGAGTATTCTCAATCCCTGACGTGATTGCAAACCTGATCGGCCTCACGATCTTCATGCTCGCAGTCTGGAGGCGGAGATAATGCCGAGCGATCTCATCAAGCATCGACCGCTCACAGCAGCCGATCTCGATAAGCTCATCAATGAGCTGCCTCCTCCTCCCGTTTCATGGATCATGGCAGAGAAGTGGATTCGCTTCCGTTTGCTCATGATCGTTCACGTCATTCTTATTCTGAAGGAGAGAATCAAATGCTTGTCGCAATCATCATAACATTCGTTCTTTCATTCGCTGCCGGATATGCTTCCGGTGCGCTCATCACTCACGCTCTTTGCAGCAAGAAAACGAAGAGCGAAGATCCTCAGCCCGATCGAGAGCGATCGCAGCGAGTCAAGAAATCGATCGAGCTGAAGCGTAAACATTATTACTATCTTTCGACATTCGAGGGCCGAAAGCGTTATAAATCGCATCTCTCTCGAATCGATGAAGCAGGGAAAGTTCTCTGCCAGCTCCATAACGGAATGGGAGCTGCAAAACGCAGCTCGAAAGAAAGCCGACCGCTTCACGAATGGCTTCTTCGAGACAGAGCAGATCAGCTCTGCAAGAACTGCGTCTCGCTCGCTCGGAGAGCTGAAGGAACGAATTGCGGAAGCTGCGATGACTTCCAGCTTCGAGATGGCGATCACGATGAAGGATATTGCAAGTTCCATCGCCCGAATCGCAATGTCGCCAGGCTCGATGGATGCAGCTCGCATTCGAGCCTCAGGAGGTGAATTATATAAAGCAGATGCCACGAATTCAGTGGATGATCGTGGTGCTTTATATAATGCAGATTCCACGAGAAGAGCCACGAGATTCGTGGCTTTCCTCGTTGTCGATTTCTCAGAGGACTCAGAAATGATGCTCAGAAATCGCTTATCGATTTTCAAAATGAGCGTAAACGGTTTTCGCTCGGCGAAAGACGGCGATCTGCCAGACCTCGAAGAAATCAATCAGCGTAAATCCTTATATCCTTATGCTCTTATCCCTGAAATCTGCTTTATATATTCCATATTTGAAGATTTTATAAGAGCTGTTGTTATCTGTTATTTACAGAAAAAGGTGGATTATATAATCCACCTCTTGTGCCTGCATAAGCTCTTGAAAAACCGTTCTCGAAGCATTGCAGGATTGTCGAAAAGCTCGTAGTATTTGAGCAGAAGCAAGGAGGATTTCGATGATTTCTAACGAAAATGCATTCAGAGCACGCCTGAAAAAGGAGATTTCTCAGAGAGGATTGCTCGCTCTGATCTCTGAAGGCATCACGAAAGGCTTTCCCGATCTTCTCCTGATCGATGAAGCTGATAAAGCAAAATCAAGTTACTTCCTCGAACTGAAGTTCTGCGAGAGCGATCAGATCGAGAAGCATAAGAAGCTCGTGAAGAATATGCAGCTCTATTGGCTGCGAATGATCTCACGAGCTTTCTTACTTGTTTACGTTCCTGCTCATGATCTCTTCATGTATGAGATCGATATCCATTATCAGCTTCAGCTCAAAGCGAGATGCAAGAACACAGATGAATTGCTTCAAGAGCTGAGGAAGTAAATGGCAGGAAAGCCGAAGAGGAACTGGACTTATTGGAAGATTCGCTTTGCTCAAGAATGCAAGCGGAATTCAAAACTGACCGTTGAGAAGTTTTGTGAGCAATTCGAACTGAATTATACAACAGCGAAACGCTATATAAAAAAGAAAGATAATGCGAAACTACTCAAAAAGCTTGACCACGAGATTACAGAGATCGATGCATTCTGCGACATGCTTCGTGAAGTCAGAACAGAGGACGATGCGAAGCGATATCTCTCTGCTTTGCGCCAGTCGCTGGAACTCACCGAGTCGATCATGGTGGATTCTGTTAGGGAATTCAAGAAAGGCATCGCTCTCGGCGAAGGCCTTCCGCCTGGCGAAGCAGGTCGCCTCGCTCTCGATGCAGCAGAGAGGCTTCGCAAGGTCGCTCTTGAGCTGCAAGGCGCTCCTGCTGATGATGAAGATTTCGGCTGGCCTCTCACGAAGAGATTTTGGCCTCACTGGTATCAGCGTGACTTCGTGTTCGATTTTCCAAGCACGCTCAAGAAGCAAGGCAAAGAGGCTTTCATCTTCGCATTCATCGGAGGCATTCGATCAGGGAAAACTTTCAGCGGAGCGCAGAAATTCGGCGAGCTGTGCTGGCGAAATCGAGGCTGCACGCTCGCCGTATATGCGCCGACTTATCGAATGCTTGAGGATGCGACGAAGAAAACTTTCCTCGAAGTTCTGCATGATAAAGGCATCTCATATCATTATAACAAATCTGAAAACAAGATCATTCTCTTCGGAGACACAACGGTGCTTTTCAGAAGCATGGATGATCCTGAGCATCTTCGAGGGCCTACGCTTGCAGGAGCTTGGATTGATGAAGGCGGTCAGATGAAAACTGATGCTGCATTCAGAGTCATTCAAGGCCGAGTCAGCGATCCGGCCGGCGAAGAGCTGTGCATTCTCGTGACGACGACTCCTGACGGACTCGGCTGGCTTTATGATATTCTCGTCGAAGAGAAAGAGAAGCATCATGTCGTCGAATACCATGCTCGCACCGATTGGAATCATACTCTTCCGCAAGGATATTTCGATCGCCTCGATTCTTCGTTCGATGAGCGTTATGCGAAGCAGGAGCTTGGCGGAGAGTGGATCGATATCTTCGCAGGCCAAGCTTATTGGAACTTCTCTCGCACGAAGCATATTATCAAAGGCGATCGGCCTTACGACAGAGCCTTGCCTCTCATCATCATGTTCGATCTCAATGTCGATCCGATGTGTTGGAATATCGGACAGGCTTATAACGAAGGAAAGATCAGAATCACGAAGATCCTCGATGAGATTCATCTTCGCTCTGCTGCGACTGAGCATGCAGCGAAGGAATTCGCAAAGCGATATCGAGGTCACAAAGCAGGCGTCATAATATATGGCGATTCGACCTGCCGGCATCGCAGCACGAAGACGACTCGCACCGATTACGAGATCATCATGAGCACGCTGAAGGAAAAGAAATTCAATAATGTTGAAATGAGAATCGGAAAGAATAATCCGAGAGTGACCGATCGCATCGCAGCTCACAATGCACAGCTTCTCGATCTCAAGGGTCGAGTTCATCTCTTCATTCATGAGAGCTGCACATACACGATTCGAGATTATGAGAAAGTCGCAATCAAGCCAGGAACTCGTGATCTCGATAAGACGAGCGATCCTTCTCTGACGCATCACACTGATGCGATCGGATATTATATTGCAAAGGAATTCCCTGTGAGAGGAATAAAGGTAAACACAGCGGCGTGAGGAGATCGATATGGCATTCGAGGGATTGATCGAGAAGATATTCAGCAGCGAAGCTCGAAATCCGAGCGAGAGGATCACTCGTGATGATTGGATTTCAGCGAAAGACAATAAAGACAAAGCGGAGCGCACCGAAGCGCAGCGCCTTGTCGATTGGTATAATCGGAACACGACTGAGATCGTGAAGCATCTCAAAGATCAGGCGAAGCGCACATTCAAGTCGAGCGAGATCGAGAGCTGGCATTGGCCTGTGATTAATTCGGTCGCCAGGATCATCAAGCGAATCTCGATGACTTACAAATCGCCTCCGAAGCGATATCTCAAGCGAAACGGAGAACGCCTCGACCCGAAGAAAGAGGAAAAGCTTTACGATGCTGTGTTCGGCGATCAAGGCATGTACCGGAATATCGATCTCATCAAGAAATTCAAAGAGCTTGAGAACTGGGCGAAGCTGCTGAATACGATTCATTTCGAGATCGTGCCTCGAAACGGTGCGATCGATTGGGATATCAGATTGAGGCCGGGCACGATGGTGATCGAGGATCCTCTCGATTATCTGAGCTTCGTGAAGTTCGCTTATCGATGGGAACCGGTGAATCCGGTCACGCTCGAACCTGAAAAAGGCTGGGTGATTTGGGATGAAGAGCAGCATGTCTTTCAGCTCGACTCAGGATATCGAATCGGAATGAGCGAAGAGGACGGTCGCAATCCTTATCAAGGCATGATTCCGATCGTGACCGTTCGCATGCTTGAGCAAGATGAGTACTGGGGCAAATATGCTGCCGATCTCGTTGATTCGGTTCAGGCGTTTCATGTTCAGCTTGCCAACATGTGGGAGAATGCATTGCTTCAGACTCACGGGCAGCCGATCGCAATCAATCTCGGCTTCAAGACGGGAGACAATATTCTGATCGGACCGAGGCATCCGATCAGCGTCGAGAATGTCACCGCAGATGACGTCATGCCTGCGCTTGTTTTTGCGAAGCCTGATTCCGATCTCGATAAGGTGACGGCGATGCTGCAATTCTTTCAAGAGGCAACAGCGAACTCTTACGGAATGCCGAAGGGAAGCTGGAGCATGGAGGAGGTTCCTGAGAGCGGCTTCGCAAAAGCGATGAATAATCTTGAGCTGCTTGAGAACAGAGATGATGATGCGCTGCAATGGAAGAGAATCGAGGAAGAGGCATTCGTGAAATCTCGCATCGTTTATAACGAATATGGCGATGGTGAGAAGATTCCTGAAGATATCGAGCTGGAGGTCGAATTCGAGCCGGTGAGCTTCCCTGAATCTCCGACCGAGGAGGTTACGAGAATCACGCTTGAAATCAAGAACGATCTGAACAGCCGAGTTCGGTACTTCATGGAGAAATATGATATCACTCACGACGAAGCTCAAGAGCTGGCTGATGAGATCGCTGAAGAGAATCAAGCGGAGCGAGATGCGAAGAAGCCTGAAGGCTTCGATGAGTTCTTTGGAGGCGATAAGAAGCCTGGCGAGGAAGAGGAAGAGGAAGAAGAGAAGCAAGGTGACGAAGAAGAAGAGGAAGAGATCGAAGAATGACGACCGCTGATGCATTGAAGAGCCTGAAGAAGATTCAGGGATCGCATAAGCGATTGATGAAGAAGATCGCTGCTTCGTCTGATGCTTATGCGAAGAGCCTGATTGTCGGTCAGGAGAAATTGATGACTCGCATGGCATCGATGCTCGCCGAGATGCCTGCCGATGCGAAGATCGGAACTCGCCTTGCATGGTACACGAAGAATATGGATTCGATCAATGATGCGCTGATCGAGTCAGGATATATCGATGCATCGAAAGCATTCGTGAAAGATCAGCTCACGCTCTTCCGCCATGCTGGAAACATGATGAGTTATGGCGGATTTGATGATGCGTTCACGAGCGTGCCGAAAGAGTGGATCAATTATATTCAGAATCGTAATCTCGAATATTTCAAATTCCTCGGCACCGAAGCGGTGATGAAGCTTGATAAAACGATGATGGAGATGATCGCAGGAGGATATTCGAGAAGCGCAATGCTCGAAGAGCTGAAAGGCGTCATCACCGGTTCCTATAAATGGGGCAAGAAGCGAGGCCTCTACGAATGGCATGCAGGAACTTATGCGAATACCGCTCATCACAAATCATATCAAGAGTTCTCGAACATGATGGCGGAGCAGGTAGGCGCTGAATTCTTCGTTTACGTAGGGCCGGTCGATTCGAGAACGAGAAATTTCTGCTTGGAGATCGTCGGTCAGACTTTCTCGAAGATTGAGATTCTTGAAATGGATAACAATTCGAGCGGTGACGTGATGAGTGATCGAGGCGGCTGGAATTGTCGTCATAATTGGGCGGCTGTTTCAGGCGAGATGCATGAAGCATTGAAGAATGCCTCAAGCGAAGATATTGAAACGGCGATGCGAGGCGGAAAGCTTCCTGGCGTGCCTCAGCCTATCGGAGCGCAAAGCGAATCGAAGCGACTCGATCTGTGGGATTGGGATCGCAGCTTGAGCAAGCAAGAAGCGCAGGCGTTCGAGTATTGGATGGATGAAGAGCCGATCTGCTCTGCGATGAGGATTCTCGATCGAGGCGGAAAGATCGATCCTGAAGATATGACTCATATCAAGAACGCTTACGGGATGAGCGTGAGAGATATTCAGAAGCAGCTCGACCTCATCAAGAAAGCGATCGATCGAGGTGAGATATATAAGGCGGAGGAAGGAACGACGAAGCTCTGGCGAGGCCTCAAGAATCTGAAGAAAGCAGATTATATGAAGCTTCGAGGATCCTCAGGCAATATCATTGAGCTTGATGCTCTGTCGTCATCGAGCTTCGACAAATATATCGCTCAGGAATTCGCTGATGAAGGAAAGTACAGAGCGATCTTCGAGATATCAGGGAACAAGACGGGCGTGCGAGTCGATAATCTGAACACTTGGGAAGAGATGGAAGTTCTGCTTCGCAAGGGTGCGAGATTCAAGGTCGATAAGATCGTCGAGACGGGAAGCAGCGATCATGATCTGCTCACGATCTTCATGACGGAGTTGTGATGAGTGAAACGAAGAAGCGTGAATTGAAGAGAAGGCCGAATCGCTTCGGCGATGAGAGTCTGGACTTCATCACTATAAAGAAGGATCCTGCTGCGAAGCAGGAAAAAGGAACTGCTCAGAAGAGCAAAGCCTGAAAGGGAGGCCAGCAATGGCAAAGAAATTCGCTGACATTCTCGCTTTCTTGAAAAAGAAAGGCGTCGAGATCAACAGCGAAGCGGCGGACGCTGCACGAGATGAGTTCGGAGAACTCAAGCTTGTCGTCATCGAGCAGGGTGAAGATGGCGAGATTCAAATCGATGGCAAGTCTTATGCTTCGCTGGAAGGCTTCAAGGAACGAGGCTCCGACATTATCAAATGGAAGGAGCGTGCTCGCAAGGCAGAGGCGAAAGTCGATGAGCTGAAAGATGCTCTCGATGCCGGTGACAGCGAGAACAAGAAGCTCGCCGAGAAGTATAAAAAGGCCTATGACGAATTGAAACCGATCGCCGATCAGCTCGCCGAAGAGCGAAAGGCGGAGTGGAATTCGTTCGCAGAGATCGTGCCTGAGGAGATCAAGAAATATCTGAAGCTGCCGAAGGAAGGCGAGGAGCTTCAGACGGCCGATATCCTCAGCAATCTCTCCGAGCTGAAGAAGCTGAAGGAGCTGGGAGTCTTCAAACCTGAAGAGCTGCGAGCAGCAGCAGAAAAAGGAAGCAATCAGCAGCAGCAGAATCAGCAGGGCGGAACGAATCATCCTCTCGTCAATCGCACCGGACAGCAGGGAGGCGGTCAGGAAGATATCAGAAAGATTCCGGTCACCGAAAGAATGGCTGGCGGATATAAGACAGGTCCGCAGCCTCACAACGAGTGATCGATCGCTGATGAAGATGAAGAGGTGAGACAAGATGAGCTTGACTCTGATCGAGCAGATGAAATCGGTTCAGGATCCTATCCGCTCCGGGATCATCGAAACGCTCTATACCGAAGAGCCGATCTTTCAGTACGTGCCTTTCGCTGAGGTCGCTGGCCTCGCTCTTCCCTACACGACCGAGGAAGAGCTGCCTGGCGTAGCGTTCAGGAAGCTGAATGCTGCATTCGCCGAGAGCACCGGCGTCATCAATCGTGAGGTCGAAACGCTGAAGCCTTTCGGCGGTGACAGCGACACCGATAAGGTGCTCGTTGATGCGTACGGGAATTCTCGCAGAGCGACGAATGACAAGATGTACGCAAAAGCGATGGGCATCAAATATGTCCAGACGATGCTTTATGGCAATTCGCCCGGAAGCAGAGCCGGAACGACCTATGATGATGTCGATGGCTTCGATGGCATTCAGGCGAGGCTCACTTCAGCGCAGATCGTCGATGCAGGCGGAACGACCGGAACCGATGGCTCCAGCGTTTTCGCAATTCGCTTCGGCGATGGGTGGTGCGAAGGCCTTCAGACTCCTCAGGGAGTCGATGCCCGTGATCTCGGAGAGATCGACACGAAGCCGGTTTATCGAACGAGAATCGATCAGACCGCCGGCCTCGCAATCTATCACGGAAGAGCAGTCGCAGCGATCATGAATATCAGGGCAGCTTCGAGCAAGCTGACTTGGGACCTCATGGATCAGCTTGTCGATCTGATCTCCGGCGAGCCGACGATCATTGTCATGTCGAAGCGGTCGAGGCGTCAGCTCAAAGAGAGCTGCCTCAGCGCAGGCGTCATGATGCAGACCGTTCTCGATCAGCTCGGCCGGCCTATCAAGGCGTGGGATACTACTCCGATTCTCGTTTCTGAGGCCATCATCGATACCGAAACGAACTCCTAAGCGAGAGCGTTTCGATGAGATGACGAATTGAACTTAAAGGCGATCAGAAAAGGAGAAAATGATGAGCAGCAATCTCAATAGACTGAGCACGAAAGTGTTCGACGACGACACGATGTTCTATGACGCTGAAGCCTTCGGGACTTTCACCGTCGGAACGCATTATTCCGCATCGGTCGATCTGAAAGCGGCTGATATCGACGAGCTGAATGCTGGCGATATCATCGCAAAATGGCCGGGCCTCGATTCGGCCGGAGCGATGACTGTCCAGATCATCGTTCAGGATTCAGCCGACGATTCGACTTTTGCGACTCTCTGGACCGGGCCAGCGATGGCGCTGGCGACCGCTCAGACGGAAATGGCCGATTTCCGTTATAGCCTCCAGAAGAAGTCGCTGAGGCGATATGTGAGGATCGGCGTCATCATCGGAACCGCTGTTGCGAGCGCCGGTGCTCTGACTGCTGGCCTCGTAAAATAGCAGCTTCCTCATCGGCGAGGGGAGAGCCGGTTTTCGCTGAAGTGATTCATCGATTACCTCCTTCCGGCTCTCCCCTGAGGAACGAAGGGAGAATGAAATGCCGAAGATCACGAAGAAAGATGCAGACAAGCTCAAGAAGCAGCCTGCATTCATCGTTGATACTTGCGGTCGAGATTTCAACGGGATCATCAAGTACGTGACTTTCATTCATGGAGTCGGCGTGCTCGATCTCAGAGCGATCGCAGCTCATCGGCCTGAGTGGGTTCAGGTCGATGAGAATCAGATCACTTTCTCGCAGATCGCCGGCCCTGACAAGATCGTCGAATTCTATGCGAATGTGTTCAAAGATCGAGGAGCAAAAGTCACGAAGATCGCTGGCGATGATGCTGAAGATTTTCGTGAAGCTCTCGAAAAAGGACGCTTCGCAGAGATCAATGCGAAATGGGGAGGGAAGCATCTCGAAGAGCTGTTTTTCGAACCTGACGTCGAGGATCCTGGCGAGGACGACGAAGAGCCTGAAGAGCCTGAAGAGCCTGAAGGCAGCGATGATGATGAAGATGAGGATGAGAAGAGCAGCGAGAAAGACGACGAAAAGGAGTAACAAGAAATGGGCATCATTGATTGGACAGATGAACAGCTCTGCGAAGACAGCGATCTCGTGAAATACGAGACGAATGTTCTTGAATGGACTGAGGTCGCTGGCGATGCTCGCAAATGGCGAGATTCAGCGAAGGAGCTGATCGAGCAAAGGCTTCGGCATGCTCTTCGCACCGTCGAGCTTGCGACCGATGCAGATGACGTTCTCGATCTGATCGCTGATGTCGCTCCTTTGAAAATCGCTGCGAGTTATATGACGCTTCATCTTCTCTGCAACGATTGTTCGACGGGAGGAGATCACTGGGCCGAGAAAGCATCAATGTATTACAGCAAGTTCGAGGACGAATGGCCTCGGGCAGTCGGTCTCCTCTCGCTCGACACAGATGAAGATGATTTGATCACCGATTCGGAGAAATATAACGTCGATACGGGAGCGACATTCAGTAGAGGATATTGAGATGGCAGGAGCGAAAGTCACGAAAGATGATATCACTCCGACCTTGCGCTCGCTCGCTCAGGGGATCAAGGATCCTCGCAATATATATTTCACAGCGAGCCAAGCGAAGTCGCTCATTCAGATCAGAACGGAGCGAGGCCAAAGCTCTGAAGGAGCTGAGTTCGGCTCTTATCGGACAGCTCCTTATTATGCGCCGATCAAGAATCGACCTGCTGGAACTCCGAAGCCGGCCGGCGGTCGAACGAAAGCTCTGCGAGGCGGCAGGAGCATGAAATCGATGTATTTCAAAGATTATGGAGAATATAAACAGAAGCTTGGCAGGCCAGGCAAGGTGACGCTTTCGCTGACGGGCAAGATGCTCGCTTCGATTCAGATTGCGATCGCATCTCCGAAGAAAGCTGTGCTTTTCTTTGCGAGCAGGCTCGATGCAGCGAAAGCGCATAAGCATCACACAGGATATTATCCGTTCTTTGCTCTCATGCAGGCAGAGGCGAACGATCTCATGAATTCATGGACGAAGCACATGCTCGATCTTCAGAAGCGAGCTGCGAAATTTCTTGAATTGAGAGGATTGTAATGGATCAAGGAAAGCGAAGAAAAGCATTGAGCATGATTCTTGAAAAGCTCAAGTCAATCGGTTACTTCAAGAGCGTCAAAGGCGGATTCCCGAAAGAGATTCCGAATGCGATTGCTCTCCCTGCTGCATTCATGATGAGAGCGGTCGAGATGATTACTTACTCGACGAATCAGGAGCGCAGCAGCAGCTTCCCTTTTGCGGTCGTTTTGTATCTGCATTCGGCCGATGATATAGAACTTGTTAAATGCGATGCAGAGGACAAAGCAGAGCAAGCGATGATCGAGCTGTTTGTGAGCAGCGAATGGCGTGATCTCGGATTGTCGATTACTCTTGAGAGAGTCGATGCTGGCGCTTATGCTCTCGCACCGCTCGGATTCGAAGGCGGAATCAATGCGCCATTCGGGGCGATACGAATGGACTTCACTGCTGTCTTCGATTATAATGCTCAGGAGTAGGAAGGAGATTAGAAAATGAGTGACTCAATCGGAATTCTGAATCAGATGGGAATCTCGGCGGTCGCTGGCTGGGACACCGCTTTTTCAGCGAGCACAGCGATCATCCCGTTCGAGGAGGAAGGCCTCAACGAAGCTTTCGAGCGAGTTCAGCAGGTCGATCTCATCGGCTCTGGCGGAAAGCTGCCTTCGTATCAGGGAATCAAGGTGATTCAGGGGCCGACGAAGCACACGCTTTGTTATGACGTCCAGACTCTGATCGCTGCGGTTCCAGGCAATGATTCGGCAGGCACGATCTCGATCGTCGATCGACTCGGAAGCGGAAGCGTCAATGCGTTTTGGATCGAAATCGACAAAGGTCACATTCGGCATCGCTTCGGAGCTGCGAAGCCGATGAAGATGACTATAAGCGGGGAGAAGAATAACAGCATCAAGCTCGACCTCGATTGGTATTTCAAAGATCGAGTGGCGACCGCTTCGGCGATGGCTTCGCTGACTCCTCCGACGAATCGCAAGATTCTTTTCAGCGATCTTGTCTTCAGGATCGGCGATCAGGTTGATGCTCTGACCTCAGGTGATGATCTTGGCATCGAGAGCTTCGAGATCGTCCTCGATCGTGCTCCGAAGGCCGATGATTATGTTTCTGATGCATCAGCTCCTGAGCTGCCTCTCGAAGTGATCGAGAATGATTTCAGAGTCGCATCTCTGAGCTTCAAGATTCCGAGATACAGCAGCGACACGATCGTCGGCTGGAAAGATGCTGACACAGCTCTGCAAGCGACTCTGACTTTCACTTCATCGGCGGGAACGCTCACGATCAAGCTTCCTGAGCTGAGGATCACCGAAGGCTTCGATGCGAATGTCGGCGGTCCTGGCGCTCTGACGCTCGAAGGAACGCTCGAAGCTTATCGCTCGCTCGATACGAGCCACCCGATGCATCCTGCGACGACGATGAACGAGCTGGAAATCGCTTATACCTAAGAGGAGGTGAATGAGAATGAGTGACTCAATCGGAATTCTTTCGAAAGCAGCATTCAAGAAAGATGCTGGCCTTTCGCCTGCGAGCACATATCCGGTCACGCCAGGAGCGACCGATATGAGCGCAGGGCATCAGGTTCCTTTCACCTCCGAGAGCATTGCGCTCGCTCTTGAGCGCAGCAGAGATCCTTCGCTCATCGGAAGCGGAGGAGCTACGCCGAGCGATATCATCGGCGAGAAAGCAGCAGGATCGCTCGAAGCTCGCCTTCGTTATCGAGGCCTCGAACGCCTGATGATGATCGCAATGGGTTTCGAGCAGCCTGACGATTCACCGGCGAATCTCGGAACCGGGACTGCTTATGCTCATCTCTTCGAGCTGGACGATCATCTCATGACAGAAGCGTGGGCGGCTGGCGAGCGAGATGCAGGAGCGTGGGCGAATGATCGCAAGGTCAGAAGAGGGCAGCTCGGATTCTATCGGCAGCCGAACGATATCGTTTGGCAGAGCGTTATGGTGAACAAGATGACTCTCTCGGCGCAACCGAGCGAGGTGAAGATGGCATTCGATCTGATCGGTTATGATAAGGTCGGGCCTGGCTCGTATAATCATGCGAACTGGACTCTGCCGACCGGCTCGATCGCTCAAGCTCTCTTCACGCAGATGACTTTCAAGCTCGGCCTGCGAGCTGGCGGAGCAGGATCGCTTTCGACAATCGGTGTGAGCAATCTCGAACTCGCTCTCGACAATAAACTGAAAGGCGACGATCAGGACACAGATTCGGGAGCGAATATCATCGAGCCTTGCAGAAGCGACATGAGAGATGTCACGCTCAAAGTCGAATTCCCTCGATATAATTCTTCATGGGAAGCTCTGCTGACGCTCATGGAATCGAACACCGAAATGTCTGCGATGATCGAGTTCACCGGACCGCAGATCAGCGGTTCATATTATTACAAATGGCAGTTCTTCTTGCCTTCGCTCTGGCTGACGAAAGCGGTCAATCCGATCGACGGGCCAGGGCCGGTCAAGATGAGCTGGGAATTCGTCGCTGCAAGGCCGAATGGAACTGATATCTTTGAGAGCGGATATTATAACAGCATTCGGCTCATCAAGGATTCGGAGCTGCGAGTCATGTGCATCAATGCGAACGACAGCTCGAATTACTTGACGGAGGTTTGATCGATGAGCTTTTGGACGACGAATCCGATCACAGCAGCGAATCTCGACAAGCTTGGACCGCTCGTTGATGGCATTGTCGGAACATATGGCGAATATCAAGATTTGTATGAAGCAATGATTGATCCTGCCGGTCCGCAATGGAAGAAAGTGATCGTCACCGATGGCTGCATTTTGAGTCAAGATGTCACGATTCCATCAGCATCTTATCAGGGATGCATCATCGGATTCGGGCGAAAGCAGATCACGCTCGGAGGAAGCAAGAAGCTCAGAATCGAGGCGAGTGATTTCTTGCTCAGGAATATCAAGATCAGCAATGCGGTCGGGAACGCTCTCGAAATTGCTGAGGATCGCTGTTGGATTGATGAGATCGGCATTCTTTATGCTGGCGGGATAGGCGTCTGGTTTGACTCGTCGTTAGGAGGTGATCTTCATCGAATAACAAATTCTGTGATTTATGATTGCGGAGATGATGGCATCGAGATTGATGATTCCGTTAATGTTTCGGTATTCGGAACTCGAATTCAAGCTTGCTCAGGGTGGGGGATTGATGATAACAATTCGACCGCTCTCAATTCGACTTTCGTAGGAAACATTCTCAACGGAAATTCTCTCGGCGGTCTCTCTTCGAATTCGACGCTGATTGCAGCGAACAGAACTTAATTGGAGGTAATCGAAATGGCAAACGAAATGAAAGGCGGATTGCTCCTGATTCAGGATGAAGAGCGATTCGTTTATGAAGGCGATGGATATAAGATATTTTATCGCCGAGTTCCGAGCACCGTTCGTGATTCGTATATCAAGAAGCACACTCCTCGAAGAGGCGGCGAGCCTGATTGGACGGCGATCGGAAAGCTGATGCTTCGTTATGCGATCACCGGCTGGAGCGGACTTTATGAAGAAGGTCTGAGCGGTGAGCGCATCGATATTCCTTTCGATGCTGAAAAGATCAAGGGAATTCCCGGAGCGATTCAGGCGGAGATCATCGAACGCCTCAGCGAAGATGCCGCCATGCTGGAACGTGATATAAAAAACTCGAACGCTTCGTCAGGCAGCAGTGGGATAATGGAGGAATGACCTGCGCTGCTTGTCGAGAGCAATGCGAGGAGAATGATGCGGAGCCTGAATGCGAGAGATTCGATTCTGAGACTTGCTCAGTCATGCAGATTCATCTTGACGAGCGGAACGAGCAAGCTTGGCAGCTTTATCATCAGCATCGCTCGAAAGTTTCAAGGCTCCTCGAAGAGCTTTCTCCTCCGATCGAGCTTACGGAGAGCGAGCGTGATGAATTGAGGATCAAGATTGCGGTGATTGATGGGACGCTCGCAGAGCTTGAAGATGAGGATCGCAAAAGGAAAGCGAAAGAGATCGACATGAAGAGCAGAATAAGAGGCGGAGGGAGATTCTAAAATGCCGGCAGCCGGATTGAAGCTTGTCATTGAGCTTGACGACAAAGGGAGCGTCACGAAAATCTCGA
>Ga0180433_10007012_pt1 | contig 14548 bp, 16 predicted proteins | sample SS_ome_8_FD_132980 | JGI IMG/M metagenome (GOLD analysis project Ga0180433, IMG submission 132980) | Hypersaline lake sediment archaeal communities from the Salton Sea, California, USA - SS_1_D_1 metaG | ecosystem: Environmental > Aquatic > Non-marine Saline and Alkaline > Hypersaline >... | reverse complement strand
TGGAACAAATGAATATGAATTAGTAATTACGGGACATAGTCTTGGTGGAGCATTAGCCACTATATTTGGAATGGAACTAATAGGAATGACAAAAACTTATGGATATTTATATCAACACGTGGATATTATTACTTATGGTTCTCCAAAAGTTTTTAATACTGCTCTCAACTGGCATTTTAATAAGATGTTAGAAAAAGTAAAACCTTCAAAACTTAATAAAATTAATAATGAGAAGAATTCTGTAAGTAATAATCCAGGAAATAATAATACAGGAAATAATAATACAGGTAATAATAATTCAGGTAATAATACAGGTAATAATACAGGAAATAATAATACAGGTAATAATAATTCAGGTAATAATACAGGAAATAATAATACAGGAAATAATACAGGAAATAATAAAAATGCAGGTAAAATAAATAAAAATAATTTAAGTTATACCAGAATTAATAATATGGGGGATATAATTACTGTTTTACCAACTCATTTAAAACATGCAGGAACAAAAGAAAATGCAATTTGTATGTATCCTAAGTTAGATATAAAATTAAGTAAACTAAAAGGTGGTGAAAATGGAAATAATCAAAATGTAAAACCTGGAAATAACGGAAATGTAAAACCTGAAAATAATGGAAATGTAAAACCTGAAAATAATCAAAAATCAGAAAATGATGAATTAACTAAGAAATTGGAGAATATGAGAGAAATACCCATTAATTATAAAAAATTGGAATGGAATAAGGGAGATTGTCATACCTCAGTAGGTAATGCATTTAAATTGATGGCTGGGAAAGATAAGATTAATCATGCGATATATATGAATATTTCTTATTTTGCGGTTTTAAAGAAGTTTGGTTTTAAACCGGTGAAAGGAAAATCAGGTTTTAAATTAAGTCAGATAAAATTTAATGGAGAGATAGACCAAAAGAAATTTGAGATGAAATCAGGGATATTTAATAATATGCAGATAGAAAAGATGAAATCAACATCAGATTTACAAAATTTTATAATTAATCAGATGGATACGAGAAACAATTTGAAATTGATAACTAATGTAAGTTATCAAGATGTTAATCCAACAGATGAAATCTTTTTAGATTATTCAACATTATTTTGTGATTTTCAAAGAGTAACACCAGCAGATGAATTATTAATGACTAGTGCACCGAATGATTTAGGTAATGAAAAATGTGTTTATCCTAAAAATGATTCTTGTACAATCCTTTAAACGTTATATTGAGAAAGTAAAACATTAACATTTTGATAATATTGACCAATGGTTCCTCCTACTAAGGTTAATTCTTTAAACATCCGGTTTTTGTAATAAAAAATACCGGTTGGAATACCTTCTATTTGAAAAGCTTTGGCTATTTCAAAAGCTTTATTAACGTCAATTTCAACTACTAAAACACGATTACCGAAAGCATATTCAAGTTTTTCTAATTCAGGGGTTAAGATGGTGCAGGAAGTGCAATCATTGGAACCAAATTTTATGATAATGATTTGATTTCTTAAATCTTTATCTAAAACAATTTTTTGAAGGTCGGTTAAAGATGTTATTTCAATCATATCATAAAGCAGAAAATTTTTCAAAGAAAAATTTTATGTTTTAAGAGAGCTTTGTAATTATTCAAACTAGTTTGAATAATTCCAATCCACAAAACATTGTTTTGTGGATATTAAAGACAGAATTAGGGAACTAAAGTGCCCTATTCTGGTGGGGTTAAACTATATTTAAATAATTCTTTTCGGTAAAGATTTATAAAAACTAAATCCATTGCATGGTAAAGCTTTTGATAAATAGATTTACAATATTTTTTTTGAATATTTGTAAGTTCAGTGTGAAGTTTTAAATGATTAAGGTAAGTTTCTAAATATGATGAAAAATCGAAATAACTTTTAAATTGATAATTGTTTACTTCATTTTCATAAAAATCAATTTCATTATCAATCATATCTTTATATAACATCATTAATGAATTAATTATGTTTTCTTTGGTTTCAATAATCCATTTACAACCATCATAAACTTCAAAAGTAGTTGAACCAGAACAGGGTATTTTAATGTTATGAAATTGTGGATTAATAATACTAAAATGAACTTTTTCAATCATATTTGGAATTCCTTTAAAAGGATTTTTAATTACTTCTAAAACCGTTTCTTTATCAATTTTAATAATTTTTTCTAAACCAAATGGAAAAAGGTGATTTTTGGAAAAAAGATTTAAATATTTTTCTTTTAAAAACCTATTTTCAATATAAAGTCCTTCTAACTGTTTTTCATAAATTTTTAAAAGTTCTTGATAACGCTTTCTAACTAAACAATTTTCTTCCATATGTCTTTTAGTGTGAGATTTAGAGGTAAAAAATTTATTACAATAACAGCATATTGGGTCATCCATTTCTTTATTAAAAATTTTGATATTTTCATCTAATTCTGGACAGTTTATTTTTTTTTTCATTTCTTGAATGGTATTTTTGGTTATTAAATTGATATTTTCTAAAATATCTTCTTTTTTTTCTTGAATTTTAATTTTAGGGACTGAAACACAATTACTTTTTTTATTAATATGGTATTCATAATTTCCTTTATGATTAAATATGCGATAACATTTTGGACAAATATATTCAACCATTATTTTATAAAAAGACTTCTTTTTTAAATATTAAAACCACATTTCTTACAAATCCATTCTGTATGTTCAGCTTGATAAGTTCTATCAATTACTAAATCATGAACACAACTTTTTTTAATTTCTTCTTCATTTTCGTTAATTTGTTTTTTAATATGATTAACTTCTAAATTTAAATCACGAAGGATTTGAAACAATCTTTTTCTTTCTTCTACTAGGTTTTCCATTTTTTTATTAATTAGTGTTAAAAATAAAATATTCAATTTTTTTTGTAAAAAAAATTGATTTAAATAAACATTATGTTAATAAGGTAAAAACATGAATAATCCTAAAGGTCTGGTTAATCTAGGAAATACCTGTTATTTAAACAGTGCAATTCAATCAATAATCCATATTCCAATTTTACAAGAATATTTTAAGGATAAATTTAAAAATGAAGTTGTTGAAAGTAGAAAGGAATTTAATTTTTTAATCGAATTTATTAAGTTACTTCGAGCCGCACAAGAAGAAAATGATATTAAGGTTTTAAAACCATTATCATTTAAAAAAGAATTAGGTCTTTTATTTTCAGATTACAATGGAAGAGACCAACATGATTCAGGTGAAGCTTTAGCTAAAATTTTAGATTTTCTTCATGACGCACTTTCATTTAAGGCAATCATTTCAGTTCCTGAAATTGGAAAAGATAGAGAGACTAAATTAAATCATTTAGCTTGGAAATGTATGAAGGAACAATATGAAAGTGCATACAGTTTTTTTGTTCATAACTTTTATGGACAACACAAAATTACTATGAAGTGTCAAGTTTGTCAATCATTATTTTATAGATTTGACCCATTTATGGTTTTATCTTTAGGGATTTATGAAAGTTGTAATACTATTTATGATTGTTTTGATAAATTTCAAAAGATAGAAAGTTTGGAAGAAGTAAATTGTGAAACATGCAATGAAAAAAGAAATTTTAAGAGACAAAATAATCTTTGGAGAGTTCCCAAAATTTTATTAATTTCCTTAAATCGTTATGATATGTTTGGAAAAAAAATCAATAGATTTATTGATTTCCCTACAACTAATTTACAGGTAAATATCGCTAAGAAGAAGTATCACGACAGAATTAGTTTTGATTTAGTTTCGGTGATTAATCATTATGGAAGATTAAATGGAGGACATTATACTTCTTTTACAAAAAACAAGGAAGGGAGATGGTTTGAATTTGATGATGATGGTGTGAAGGAAATGAAGATGGAGCGTGTGGTTTCAGATGCGGCTTATTTTTTAGTTTATCAGAGGAAAAATTTAAAAACAAAAATGGATTTTTGAGTTTTTTTATATATATTATAATAATGAATACTTCTAACAAAAGCAATCAATCTTTTTTAAATAAAATTTATCCTTTTTCTAAAACTAATCAATTTAGAAACAATCAATTTAGAAATAATCGGAATGTTAGAACAAACTATTTTTGGGATAATTGGTTTCAAGGATGGAGCACCCTTAATTGGACTTTATTAATTATAATTTATTTAGCCATCTTATTAATCATTGGTTATTTAACAGTTATGACCGTCAAATATTTAAGAACCAAATGTCCTAGAAGAAGAAACTGGTTTCAATATATTTTTAGATTTAGATACAATGATGTTTGTCATCCCCATGAAGAAGGAGAAACTAACGAAGTTATCTTTTTAGATAAAGGTTTAATCACCCCTGAACCTCCTATGACTATGCCCGCCCCTCCTAATATGGCTCCTTCTGACCCCGCTTCTAGTTTTGATAAAGATGAAGTTATTGAAAAACCTAAACAAGTTTTCCATATATCCAATCAAGACTACACTTATAATCAAGCCAAATGTAAATGTGCCTCTTATGGTGCAAGATTAGCAACTTATGCTGATATGGTTGATGCTTATAATCAAGGAGCTGATTGGTGTTCTTATGGATGGAGTGAAGGTCAAACCGCTTATTATCCTACACAAAAATGTAAATGGGAGAAGATGAAGAACAAAGAAGAATGTGGTAAACCTGGAATTAATGGAGGATTTTTTGGAAATCCTTATTTAAAATTTGGGGCCAATTGTTTTGGACAAAAACCAGAAGGACAAGTTGTTAAATTAAAACATAAGAAATGTCCTAGTCAAAGTTATTGTAAAAAACCTGAAAATTATTATGCTGCTAATAAATTAGCGACAGATGAAATTGCACCATTTAATGATAATGAATGGTCAATGAAATAAATATATATTTTTTTAATAAAAAAATATATTGTTGTTTATATGTGTGGTATTATAGGTTTTATAGGAAAAGTCAAATGTATTCATTATCTTTTAGGTGGTTTAAAAATGTTACAAAATCGCGGTTATGATAGTGCAGGTATATCTATTTTAAATGAAACTTTTGAAATTTATAAAAAAGCAAGCACTAAAAATTACGATAGTATCCAAAATTTAGAAGATAACTTAAATCTTTTATCTGATGGTTTTAATGGGATTGCTCATACTCGTTGGGCAACTCACGGCGCTAAAAATGATGTTAATTCTCACCCTCATTCCAGTATGAATGGTAATGTCATGGTTGTTCATAATGGGATTATTGAGAATTATTTAGAAATTAAAACATTTTTATCCAAAAAAGGTTTTACTTTTCAATCTGAAACTGATACTGAAGTTATCGCTCAATTAATTGAATACTTTATGTCAATTCATGATGATATCTTTAAAGTTTTAGATGAAACTGTTTCTACTTTAAAAGGTACTTGGGCAGTTTTAGTTCAATTAAAAAAATATCCTAATCACTTGATTGCTTTAAAAAATGGTTCTCCTTTATTATTAGGTAAAAACCATGATGGATATACTTTTACTTCGGAAGTTAGTGGTTTTCAAAATACTATTGATGATTATATTGTGATTGATGATAAAAGTGTTTTATTAGTGGATATTATTAGAGGAAAAGTTTTAACTAAAAAAGGTGGTTTAGATTTAGAAAAAGTTAAAACTTATAAAGTTAATAAAGAATTAATTGATTTAACTCCTGACCCATATCCTCATTGGATGTTAAAAGAAATTTACGACCAAATTGAAAGTTCTAAAAGAGCCATTAATTATGGTGCTAGATTACGTGGGGATTTAGGAATAAAACTGGGTGGGTTAGAAAAACACCAAGATGAATTATTTAAATATAATAAAGTTTGTTTTTTAGCTTGTGGAACTTCTTATCACGCTGCAATGTATGGAAATGTTATTTTTACTAAATTTGGTATCTTTGAAAGCGTTAAAACCATGGATGCAAGTGAATTTTACGAATATAATTTTGAAAAGAAAACTTTATACATCGTCCTCTCTCAATCTGGCGAAACTAAAGATGTTCATCGTGCAATGGAAATCATCAAGAAAAAAGGCGGTCAAATCGTCTCTGTCGTTAATGTCGTTGAATCACTCATCGCCCGTGAAGCCCTCTGTGGAACCTACCTCAACGCCGGTTCTGAAAAAGCAGTCGCCTCAACCAAAAGTTTCACCAACCAAGTCATCGTTCTTACCTTAATCGCCATGTGGTGGTATAAAAACTCTTTCTGCCCTAAAAATAAAGACGAACTCTTTGAAAACCTTCATCAAGACCTCCTTGATATCTCCGATAAAATTAAAGAAACTATTGATTTATCCCTCCCCTATCTCAAAGAATTATCTCTAATATTAAAGGACCACCATAGTCTCTTCCTCTTAGGTCGCGGTCTCCTTTACCCCATAGCCCTTGAAGGTGCCCTCAAAATTAAAGAAATATCCTACTTACACGCCGAAGGTTACTGCGGGGGCGCCCTCAAACACGGACCCTTCGCCCTCATTAACCAAGGAACTCCCATCTTTATCCTCTCTAATGACGATACTCACGCATCTCGTATGGAAAGTGCAGCTGAAGAAGTTCATTGCCGCGGTGCTAATACCATTCTCATCGGAAATGACGATAAACTCTTTAAGTCTAATATTTACGACCATTTTATTAAAATCCCTAAATTAAAAGTTTTATCTAGTTTACTTGCAATTATCCCATTACAATTATTATCTTACCAAATTGGTATTGATAAAGGAAATTCTGTTGATAAACCTCAAAATTTAGCGAAATGTGTAGTTGTTGATGGATAATTTAATAATTTTTTTACCTATTATCTTGTAAAAACATAATTTTTTTAATTTTAATTAAAAAAAATATTATTTATAATACGATGGAAAAGATTTTAGAACCTAACCAAAACCGCCATGTTATTTTCCCTATTAAGCATCATAATTTATGGAAACAATACAAGGACGCCAGTGCTGTTTTTTGGAGAGCAGAAGAAATAGACCTAAGTAAAGACCGTAATGATTGGGATAAATTAGAGAATGGGGAAAAAAGATTTATCAAGTATGTTTTGGCTTTTTTTGCGGCCAGTGATGGGATTGTGATGGAAAACCTTGCTCAAAGATTTATGAATGATATTGAGATACCGGAAGCACGTGCATTTTATAGTTTCCAGATTTTTATTGAACAAATCCATAGTGAAACATACAGTTTATTAATTGATACTTATATTGATGATGACCAAGAGAAGGAATTATTGTTTCAAGCAGCCCAACGGTTAGAGGTGGTGAGTAAGAAGGCAAATTGGGCACTTAGATGGATAGGAGATAAGAGTGATTTTGCTAAAAGATTGGTGGCGTTTGCTTGTGTGGAGGGGATATTTTTTAGTGGGAGTTTTTGTGCTATTTTTTGGTTGAAAAAACGTGGATTAATGCCTGGATTGACTTTTTCAAATGAATTGATTAGTCGTGATGAGGGTATGCACACTGATTTTGCGGTTTCTTTGTATGAAATGTTAAATCAAAAATTATCTCAAGAAGAAATTGAATTATTAGTGGGTGAAGCAGTGGAAATTGAAAAAGAGTTTATTTGTGAAGCTTTACCTTGTAGTTTAATAGGTATGAATGCGGAATTAATGGGACAATATATAGAATTTGTGGCGGATAGATTGATTGTTCAATTAGGATATGAAAAGAAATATGGGGTTGAAAATCCTTTTGAATTTATGGAATTAATTAGTTTAAGACCTAAAACTAACTTTTTTGAAGCTCGTGTGGGAGAATATAAGAAGGCGGATGAAGGGGATAATTTGGATTTGGTTGAAGATTTTTAAAAAATTGATGGTGAAATAATGTAAATAAATTATAAAAATATCTTAGTAAATACTGGGACACAATACATAATGGTTGCTTCAGTGAATGTTTCTTTTAAATTTAATGGAAAGACACATAGTGGTATATCCACTCGTGGTGTCTCCAAGAGATACCCATCTCAATTAACTATTCATCTTGGTCAATATCAAGAAGAAAAATTTGAAAAAGAGAAAATATTTTATTCATCTATCAATGATATCTATGGAGGTGGTTCTACCTTCAATGGATATGGAGGTGGTAGAGGATTTTCTACATCTATCAATGATATTTATGGAAGTGGTAGAGGATTTTAATTATGAAAAGCGAGAAAAGTTTTTAAGAGTTAATTTCAATTTTTCATTTATAAAAAAATATTTAATTTATTATGTATAATTCAATTGATATAGATTTTTGTAAAACATTTAAAAAAGATAATAACCCTGCATTTCAAACAAAAACAATAAGTAAATTATTTAGTTATTTTAACAAAAATAGTTTGAAATTAGCAACAACAATTTATTTTAAGGATTTTTTTTGTTTATTATTTGGAATTAATAATTTTTTAATTTTACTTGATTTTCCATCTTTAGAGGTAGTTGATGAAAAATCAAAATTAGAAATTTTAAAAATATTAACTTTATATGAAATAATTGGAATAAAAATGATAAAAATAAAAGATAAAAAAGTTTTACTTTATCATCCTAACTGTGATAAAAAATTATTACATAAATATTTGTATTATAATTTTATTTTTAATAGTGATATAAATATTAATTTAACGGATGAAGAAAAAACATTATTAAAAGAAAATGGATGGGGATTTTTAAAAGAAAATGATACTTTTAATTTTTATTTAAGAAGACATGTCATGGATAAAACCTTCTGGGATGATGTTGCTTCCGGTAAAAAGAAAATCTCAATTGAAAACCTTGAAAAATTAGTTCAATCTGAATTTAACAAAAGATGTCGTGAAGATAAAAATTACCTTACTGAAATGAGAAAAATATTCAATATTGAAATGAATTATCTAGAAAAAAAAATAAGCTACAAAGAAGGTTCAAAAGATTATAAAATGATTACTAAATTTATTAAAGATAATACCAAACCATTCAAATTTCCTCTGAAAGAATATTTTGGTGAAAGAAATCCTATTTCTTACCAATGTTTTAAGTCACTTTTAGATGAATTTAAAAAATCAGTTACTAAAGAAGACTTAAAATCTATTTCTTCTAGGTGTAAAACCTAATTTAAAGAAATCTTTATTTCTTTAAACTAAAAAAATTGTAAGATGACTATGATAGATGAGTATTTAACTTATCAGGAGGAGGCGGAAAAAAAATATGGTCCAAATACTATTGTGTTTTATGAGAATGGGACTTTTTATGAAATTTATGGAGTTGAAAATGATGAAGAAAATGTTGGGAATGCCCGTAATGTCAGTCGGATTTTAAATATCGCCATTACCAAGAAAAACAAGAAATTTTTAGAAGTTAGTCGTAAAAATCCATTATTGGTCGGTGTTCCTACTGCACATGCAGAAAAGCATATTAAAACTTTAATTCAAAATGGTTTTACGATTGTTTTTATTGAACAAATTACTACACCACCTAATCCAATTCGGAAATTAACTCGGGTAGTTAGTCCAAGTACTTATATTGGAGAAGAATATAAGGGGGAGAACAGTTATTGTTTGGGGATTTATTTGGAAAGTTTTAGGGATAAAAATCAGATGATAAATGTGGGGGTTGGGATGTGTGCGTATGATATGACGACTGGACAAGGGACTTATTATGAGACAATGAGTAAGAATAATGATTTGGATATTATTTTTGAGGAGATTTATAGATTTATGGAGGCGATAGATCCTAAGGAGGTGATTTTAAATCATTCAGAGTGTAATTGTTTTGATTTGGATGAGATAAGGGATAATTTGGAGTTATTTAAGAGGAAATTTTATGTTAGGAATGAGATAAAAAAGGATTTTTTTAAGTTAGATTATCAAAATAAGGTTTTAGGGAAGATATTTGGGGAAACTGGGATGTTAACTCCCATTGAATTTTTAAATTTGGAATTTAAACCTTTATCCCTCAAGAGTTTAATGTGTGTAATTGATTTTATTTATGAGCATGATGAGCGGATTTTAAGATGTGTTCAACCACCAGTAGAATGGGAGGAACAAAAACATTTAATTTTAAATAATAATACTTTGTATCAGTTAAATATTGTTCCGGATAATAATTTGGAGAATACTTATGGAATAAGGAGTTTATTTGATATTTTAAATAGGACTAAAACGGTGATGGGGAAGCGTTATTTGAAGAATTTGTTGTTAAATCCCATTGTTTCCGCTGAAGTTTTAAATCAGAAGTATAATATTTTGGAGAGGATGGATGAGATGAAGTTTTATGACAAGAATTTAGGATGCATAAACGATTTAGATAGATTTTTTAGGAAATTGAGTATTGGGATGTTAAATCCGCATGAATTAGCTAATTTTGAGATTGCCTTGGATAGTATAGTGGAATTAGTGAGAAAAAGTAGGGGTGATTTTAAAGAGGAAGAGAATAATTTTAGTGAGATTTATTATTTTGAGGATTATTGGTTAGATGGATTAGAGGGTTTTATTGGGAAATTTAAGGAAACATTTAATTTTGATTTGATGAGGCAGTTTTGTTTGAATGATATTTGTCAAAGTTTTTTTAATATGGGGATAAAACCTGAATTAGATGAAATTCAGATTAAAATAGAGGAACAAAGAAATTTTTTTGAAAAAGAGCGGAAGAAATTATCGGATTTAGTAGAAAAGGGTTCAGATAATGTGAAATTTGAACATAATGACAGAGATGGATATTATTTAAAGTGCACTGCTAAGAGGGGTCAAAGTATAAAAAATTTATTAGATAAAACTAAACATCAATATACTTTTAAAAATACAGGTCAAAATGTTATTAGGATTAATCATCCCGAAATAGATGATGCTAATCAAGAATTATCAGAATTAGAGGTTTCAATTAAGGAGAAAGTCAGAAAAGCTTATATTGAATGGTGTGAGGAGGTTTATAAAGAAAATCACGAATTATTTCATTATTTAGTTAAGTTTATTGGGACGATTGATGTCTTAGTTTCAAATGTGAAAGTTTGTCGGGAGAATGGGTATGTCAAACCTAAGATAGTAAAGAGTGAAAGTAGTTTTTTAAAAGTGAAAGGATTGAGGCATCCAATTATAGAGAAGATTTGTGAAACTTTATATGTGCCTAATGATGTGGAATTAGATGGAACAGGGATGTTGTTGTATGGATTAAATGGTGGAGGTAAATCATCTTTATTAAAGGCTATAGGGTTGAGTGTGGTGATGGCTCAGATGGGATTATTTGTTCCTTGTGAGGATTTTGAGTTTTCACCTTTTAAAACCCTTTATACGAGAATTATGGGAAATGATAATATTTTTAGGGGATTAAGTAGTTTTGCTTTAGAAATGACTGAATTAAGGACAATTTTAGATAATTCAAATGAAAATAGTTTGATATTGGGAGATGAGATTTGTAGAGGGACTGAAATTTATAGTGCGTTAAGTATTGTGAGTTCAGCCATCAAGGTTTTAAGTGAGAAGAAGACTAATTTTTTATTTGCAACCCATTTACATAAATTACATGAGATAGAGATGGTGAAGAGTTGTTTAAATGTGAAGCATTATTATATAGATATGGAGATTATTAATGGGAAGATTAGGTTTGGGAGGAAGATTTATGAGGGGATAGGGAATAGACTTTATGGGTTAGAGGTAGCAGAGAATATTATTTTGAATAATGAATTTATTTCTAAGGCATCTAAAGTAAGAAAGGAATTATTAGGAGTAGAAGATGAGATAGTTTCAACTAAAAAATCAAGTTATAATCAAAAAGTTTATGTTGATAAGTGTGAGATTTGTGGTTCAGGAGAAAAATTAGAGGTTCATCATATTAATAGTCAGGTTTATGCGAATTGTTCGGGTGTGATAGATGGGATAGATAAAAATCATATTGGGAATTTGGTAGTTTTATGTGCTAAGCATCATTTAGAGACCCATGAGGGCGTAATCAAGATAGGAGGTTTTAAGGATACGAATTTAGGGAGGAAATTAGAGTATGAGAGGGAAGAGAAACAACCAAAGGTTTATTTAAAGAAAAAAAAGAGTTTAGATGAAGATTTGGTTGAAAAGATTTTAGAATATAAATATCTTAATAAAACAGTTTCATTAAGAATGATTAAGAATAAGATTGAGAAAGAATTAGGAATAACCATTTCACTAACGACATTAAGAGTTATTCTTAATGGAGAATATCAAGAAGAAAATTTAAGCACGTCTGCCTAAAGAAGATGGACCAGAAGATTGTTGTTGTAAAATTCTTTGAACTTGAGAAATATCTAAATCCATTTCAGGTTCTTCAGTATTTTGTTGTTCACTCTCAGGGACAGAACCTTTACGGGAAAGTAAATCAACTTTCTTTTTTAACATTTCTACTTCACCATATAATTGAGAGGTCATCTCAATCATTTGTGTTAAAGCATTTTCCATAACACCTAACTTCATTTGTAGTTGTTTGTTGATTAAGCCTTCATTAAGATGCATTATTAATTTCCTAAAGAATTTAAAATATTGAATTAAACGAAAAAATTGATTATTTTTTCATTTAAAAAAAATATAACTTATTATAAAAATGCTTGTTCCTATCAGATGTTTTAACTGCAATAAAGTTTTAGGTCACCTCTGGGAAGATTTTATTAATCGAATCCAAGAAGGTGTTAATGAAGATGAACTTAAAAAAGAATCTCAATTTTTAATCATTAAAGAAGATAATCCTAAAACATTAGAATGTAAAGTTTTAGATGAATTGGGTATTACAAAAGATTGTTGTAGAATTAATATGTTATCTACAGTTGATTTAACTGAAACTTTAACTAAAACGAACTATAGTGCTTATAATAATTTTTAATTATTTTTTTGTTGTCTTTTTAGTAGCAGTTTTTTTAGTAGCAGTTTTTTTAGTAGCAGTTTTTTTAGTTGCAGGTTTTTTAGTGACTGTTTTTTTCCGACCTCCATTCATTTCAAACTTTTCTAATTCTCCTGTTTCTAAATTTTCAATCATCCCCTCTGGACAATGTCCATCTCCTCCACCATTCATTGAAAACATTTCTTTAACAAAACCTAAAAATCCTTTAGATTTTTTGGTTACTGTTTTTTTTGCTTTAGGTTTCACTGCTTTAGGTTTAACTGTTTTAGGTTTGACTGCTTTAGGTTTGACTGTTTTAGGTTTCATCGTTTTAGGTTTAACTGTTTTAGGTTTTGCAGTAGTTTTAGGTTTAACAACTTTTTTAGTTGAAACTTTTTTCTCTGTTTTAGGTCTCCCAACAGATTTCTTTTTATCCATAATTTATGAGAGAAAATTATTTACGCTCATAAATATCATCATAATTATCATCTTCCTCTTCTTCCACCTCATCTTCTGGGTCTGTCTCATTTTGATATTCCTCAATCTTCTCTTCTAAATATTCATCCTTATCTGATGAATATTTTAAAACAAAATTAACAAAATCATGATATTTACCCCTCATATCCATGGCAAGATGAGTTTCACCTAAATTACAAAATTTATCATACATCAATTCCAATTCATCTGAATTCAAATCAACATAATTTTCTTCTAGCTGGTTTTTATAAAACTCAAATCTTTCGAGTTTTTCTTGCTGTCTTAAAATATCTTTGTTTTCTTCACTCATTTTGAATAGTATGTTTGATAAATAAAATGAGCAAAGTTTTTAAATCCATTTTTATCCTCTAATTTATCCAAAAATATATCACTGACATTCATCAATCCCTCAAATATTTCTACTAATTCATCAAAATTAGATTTTAAAAATCTTTTAAAATCAATTGTTTGATAAACAGGTATGGGTTTCAAATCAAAATAATCTTTAGGTTTACTTACCAATGTTAAACCTTTCTTTTTTTCTGAGATTTCTTTAACCTCCTCTTTTTGTTTTTTTACTTTTTCTGCCCAACTTAATGTTGTTTGTTGTGGTATTACATTACCTAAAGAAGGAAAATCTTTTTCTTTCTTTTGTATCTGCCCTGGTACATAAAAATCGTTAGTTATAGGTACTATGACAGGTGGTGGTGGGTCCCTTGGTTTCCCCGAAACATAATAATTATTAGAGACAACCTCAGAAGTTTGAGGTTGATTATTATTTTTAGAAAATTGCCCTGGAATATAAAAATCTGACATGTTTATCTCTTTCAATCTGAAACCCTTTAAATAAAACTTTAATTAAAATTATAAACTCACTTTTTTTTAATTACCTTTTTCTTTAAACTCAATCTTTCATTTTTTACTCTCCCTTCATATATAAAATCTGTTGCCCTTTTCGCCATTTTACTATCATTTAAAAACTCACTTAATCTTTTTTCCACTAAATCCCTACTAACTCCCCCTGTATAATTGGAATTTTGACAAAAAATCATCTCATCGCCTAGTTCTATTTTCTTTTTAGTTAAATTATTTTGTTCCATGTACCTTAAAATTTTATCTTCATAATGTTTCCCAACTTCTTTCATTTTTTTTATTTTAAGTTCTAAGGGTTTAATCTCTTTATTCAAATCTGAAATAGTTTCTTGAATATTATTCCATTTATTCAAATCTTTATTAAAACCTTCCATTAAAACTTAAATAGAAAAAATTTAAGTTTTAATTACTT
>Ga0180433_10007011_pt1 | contig 14550 bp, 13 predicted proteins | sample SS_ome_8_FD_132980 | JGI IMG/M metagenome (GOLD analysis project Ga0180433, IMG submission 132980) | Hypersaline lake sediment archaeal communities from the Salton Sea, California, USA - SS_1_D_1 metaG | ecosystem: Environmental > Aquatic > Non-marine Saline and Alkaline > Hypersaline >... | reverse complement strand
CTCGTTTATCCACGACGACTCGCGCAAAAGCGCGCCCCGTGCCTACTGGACATCCCTGAGTTGGGATGATGAATTGTGCTTTAGTAGACTAAGCTAATTTACAGCAGTATACGGGCACAACCCGCGAACGCGTGGCGGAACTTGTCCTGACTTGTCGAGTACCTCAAGTGAGAGTTGCACGTGGGTGCGCATCAATTCGAGTTCTTCAGGTGTTAGCTTTTCAGTCTTGTTAAGTAACTCTTCGGGTAGTTTTGTTTTACCACAATCTTGTAAGATACCGATCATACCGAGCTCACACAGCTCATCCTTATCGAAACCAAGGTGCCTACCAAAAGCTAGAAGGTACACACATGAATCGACAGCGTGACTATATAAATAATTATCTTTATTTTTTAGCTTGGCAAGCCACATGAGTGCATCGGGGTTACGTACTACACTCTCGACGAGGTTGCGCGAAGTTTTTTCTAAGACTTTGGTGTCGATATTATCGGTGTTGTAGATATCATCGAGAACATAGGCGACAGTATCTTGTGTTGACTCATAGAGATTTTTGGCACGGCCTATTTCTTGATTGTGTTGCGACAAGTGAGTGAAGAAAGGTTTATCTTCTGTCTTGTTGCTACTTGGGATCATAGGTTTTGGTGCGAGCGGATCATCATCGCTACTGATGTAAACAAATTCGCATTGCGCGCGCAGTCGTGCCAATTCTTTTTCATCGACGATTTCGAAACCTTGAAACAAAAAATCTGTGCTGAGCCAAGGCCTGTCAAGAGTCTCGACATACATTCCAACTTCAAGTTCGCTGACATTTACCTTTCTAGTCATGGTACATCCCTGTTTGTCATGAGCTTAACGTATCTGTCGCCAAGATTGACGACCCTCAACATTTACCCCCGGATTTGACGAGACTTTTTGGATGGTCCCGTTCGTTCCAGACAAGTAGACGAATTCAGTGGTCTTATTGGAAATAATCTTAGGATCACCGATTATTCCCGCCGTCGATTTTATACCACTGACGCTTGTTTCATCGGCGCCAGATTCGTCTGATACTGCAATATTATCATCGGCATTAAATACGTTATCTTGATTTAAGTCGAACACAGAGACTTCGAAACGTATACCTGAGAGGGCATCAAGAGCCATCAGCCAGCCGCTACCACCGTACTCACAAGGGTCTGGTGCAGGGATGAGAGTGGTAAAGACGATTTTGTTACCGATAATAACAGGGTTAGAGATAAGGCGCTCACCTTTTGCTTGGCCGTTATAGACAAGATCCAAATACCAACCCTTGTGATTCTCATTAAGCGTGTTTCGGCTTGTGACGCGGTATTCGGCCGAGCCGATAGTACGTTCAAGTGTGATGGTTTGTTCTAACAGATTGCTACGACTGGCGACAGGACTGCCTTCGTCACGAATCGAATAAAATGTCTGTATGGATAGATCCGTTGTATCGGGGTGTTCAAGATACTTACCCGTGCCGAATGTAATTTGTAGCACATCGATCATGCCAGGCACTTTAATCGCATTAGGTCGTGAGGTGATAGGTTGGCGTGTTGATTCATCTGATGGATTTGATTTGGCAACGAAAAGGGGAGAGCCGCTAAAGGCTATTTGCCAACTGCCAGTTGAGCTGCCACTGATATCGAACTTCCAAAGATTACCAAACAGATCGCCTGCATAAATAGTATCGGCAATGTGATCACCATCTTTATCGACAACAAGTGGTGTACTCAAACCGTTAGGACGCCCTTCGCCTTTTGGATCTTGAGCCATGCCGACACCGGTATCAAGTTTTTTGATAACTGCACCAGTCTCAACATCGATAATAAACAATACGGCATTACCCGTGCTGCTCACATGGTCATCACTCTCGGTATTGTTGTACCCATTACTGACGACAGCACCCCACTTACCATTTGCGAGTCTAACGATAGCTGCTTGGCCGTATGTGTAGCCAAGATCAGCATCATTGTCATCATTAAATTCCCAAAGGACAATGGACTCAGCGTTATTTTCATTGAATGCTGATGGATTTGTCACATCTAGCGCATAAATTCCTTGACCACCTCGGTTTAAAGTACCGACTAAGGCTGTGTGCCATGCGCCATCGAAAAAGACATCGCCTTGAATGGGACTACCGTCGACAAAATAACGATGGCTATATTCACTTTGAGTAAGTTTGTTCAAATTCTTGTGGACGGCGCTTGGAATATAATTTAAGAGATGCGCACCCGTGTCAGCATTGAGTATGTGTAACATACCGTCGTTGGCACCGACAGCAAGCATGGGCGTGCGGCTTGCTTGTGTTGTTTTATAAGCATTGTATGAGGTTTCACTCGCACCATTTGGCCAATTTTCATAACGAAAACTTGGCTTACCGATGTAAACAGGACTACTGAAGATGATATCGCCGAGTACGTTTACACGATTTCTAAAATTACCACCATTCTCGATTTCATGTTCTCGATCACCACGCAGGTAATTCAAGCGATCTTCACCGCGGTCATCAGCGAGACCTGTTGTTGGATCGATCTTTAAATAATTGATTAGCAATGCACTGATTGTGTCGTCATCCCCATCTTCATCCCACCTGAAAGCTACACCGCGCTCGGATGTACGATTATAGGTGATGATGTGGCGGCCACTATTGTAATTCAACGTGTTTAGGATCGATGCATATTCCCATTGCGCACCGTTTGTAGCCGGACCACTTATATCAATGGCGCCTGTAGTAGGATTCAGCTTAAACATCATGAGGCTGCCATGCCATGTCTTGGTGTTAAATTGGCCGATAAAAATACCTGATTCATTCGATAGCGAACCTGAGTTTAGTGCTGTTGAGTTTGCAACCCCTTGGCGTTCACTAATTGATTGAAATGTTTTCTCGAGTTGCTTATAGAGTGTGAGTGCATTGGTGGCTAAGTAATAATTATCCGGTATGCCATCACCGTTGCTATCATATTCTTCAGCTAAATCAGGAATGTTATTATTATTTTTGTCGACAAAGCTTCCCCACTTCGCAGCAAACCATAATGGATTGGGTAAGATCGTTGCAGCAGGTGTACTGCTGGGTGTGAATGTGCGTGAGGTGGCAAGTGGTAAGGCCTGACTGTCTTCCCATCCCTCACCGGGTTGTGCGCCGGGCGGTGTATCGAGAAAGTAATCAGGGTCGCTACCTGCACTGGTGTCTGTGTCTCGCACCTCAAGATACGTACCATCTGCTGTCGTTCCTGAAATAACGTATCCCATGTGTTGTTGAATACTACCTGCAGCGTAAATACTTTCGAGTGTTATGGTCACTGTATTATCGGGGTTAACCTGATAACTGTACTTAACAATAGCATCCATATCATGATCAGCACCTTGTTGCGCATCTTCAAAATTAATCCGAAAGGTACCAGAAGTTGGTGTTAATGATTCAACATAAAAATCTACTATTGTGTTGGTTGGTTGAAATTCGCCTTCAGCTCGATTGATTCGATTTGATGTACCAACCGATTTAGCAAATGGGACAAGCGTTATTATTTTTCCGTTTACATCGATATTGATTTTAGGTAGTGCAGAAGCTAGTGCTACCGCATAGGTGTGAACTTTTTGAGGCGTATCTACACTGTTAACATCATTAAGCCAGCCATAGTAAGCGACACTTGCTGCGTAGTAGCCGCCTTGTTTGTTCGGCTCTTCAGGAGCAAGACCACGGATGTTACCAAAACTACTTACAGCTTTAGCCGTTGGCGCGCCGTTATTATCATTCCCTGACTGACCGATGAAGTGACTTCTTGTGCCGCCAAATTCATTTTGCCATATCGTAGCGCCTAGACTACTCGCGTTCAGTGCTGGGCTTAAATCACCTGTGAAACTAGCGAAGGCGCTGCCTGGAACTTGATCGGTATCGTACGATGGGTTGATGTCGCTTATGACGATCATATTTGGCTTGGCGCATTTCGGGAATTGGTCATCGGCATATGGGTTTATCCAATTCGGTTTTGCAAGGCCCAATGACGCATCGACGCCACCACTATAGTTAAATGCACTTGTGGGTGAGCCTTTGCCTGCAAAATAACGAATGGTTTCGTACATGATTTCGGCGATAGGATTACCCCACATGTTACATTCACCTTCGACAATATCACGATTAAAAATGAAGCCACAATTCTGGTTGTATAGGTAGTTACCTCCAAAACCATAAATCTTAAGCTTATCGATATTTTTTATGATGCCATTCGTTGAGGTAAATTCGCCTGTCTCAGGGTTTATTTCATCGCTAAGCGAACTGATATTTTTACGTAGCACACCACCGGATAAGTTTTTATTATAAGATCCTGTTAACAAACCAAACTTCATTTTGTCGGTTTCACCAAATGTTTGTAATAACCCGACTGGTTTAAAAAGACCATTCGGGTATTTTTGGCATGTAGTGTCGTTAGTGAACAGCGTACATGTGATAACACGCACGGTGTAATCTGTAATTTGGCTACCGATATTGGGACCTGATGAGCCGTGTTGCACACGGTTGCCTGCGACGGGGCGTTCTATGCTGAGCCATTCCCAAATCCGGTAGGGTTGATTCGGTGCGACACGCAGTAGGGGTGCACCGTTACCATCTTTAAGTGTTGTATTTGCAAAAAGGTGTCGTTTGCCTGACTCGGGTTGGGTGTAGGGTGTATAGTCCGCGATATCATAGCCGTCGACTGCCGTGCTCGTGTATTCCTTACCCCAAGAATGTGCATCTTGAGGGATGTAGGAGCGTTCGAGCACGGTTAAGAACGATGTATCCGTCGAGCGATAACCACCGTACAGAACTTTACGCAAGACGTCCATGCGAGACATGGTTAAATAATTTAAAAAATCACCACTCCATAGGCTGCCACTACACTTTTTAGTTGCCGTTGTGCTAACAGGAGTAAATACTCGCCCGAAGGAAGTGTAGAAATAACACGCGTTGGAATTAAAATAACCGTAATAATCGATACTGGGTTTGTAACGCGTATCAAGCACACCATCGCCATCTAAATCGCTCGCATCGTTATAGGCTTCGTAATAGAGCTTATGATCACGTCCCAATACGATCATCGCAAGTGGAGGTGCTTCTTCACCGATAAAAAGAGGTGAATTTGCTAAATTATAAGGGGCTGCATTAACTTGTACGGTTGCACAAAGTATTACGAATAATAATGCGTGTTTGATATAGCGAAGTATCATAACGCCCCCTAAAATCGTCTAGCTACGGTGCTTTGGATGATGACTTGCGTCGATGCATTTTTACCGACGCCTCTTGCGCTTACCCGGTAGAAGTGTACGCCTGTCGGTATACCTTGCCCGACACCGGGTGAGTCGGGTACGAAACGATAGAACTCGATGTAATAGCGAGGTTGGCTCGCAACATTGTTGATGGCCGTAGAGGTAATGACTGCTGTGTTTGCAGCACTCTGCCACCAGGCAGCTGTTTGTTCTTCAGCATACTGTGTTGGGCTTAGGGTTAATACACAAGGTTGTGCCCCGCACGTATCGACAGGGGTAGGTTCAGAACCTAACGCAAGTAACCAATTTTGTCCTTCGATAAGTGCTGATTCTGCTGCTTGAAACGCAAGCTCATGGTCGTGGAAATTATTACTCATCTTCTCTTCAACCGCACTTTGTTGCATCGCACTCACACTAATAAGCGTAATAATCACGAGAAGCACCATAGCGATGATGAGTGTTGCCCCGCGTTGTTGTTTTAGTCTTATCACACTAATCACCTCACTCATAATCCGATCGTGCGGTTACGCAACGTGAAATAATTATCCCACTCGCGGTAGAGTCGTCTATCGGTGGGAGTTACATTTTGTCCTTGATACGTGTAGCTTTGGATCTTTGGATTCACTTCTTCAACAGTCGCGATTAAAGCTGATACGCGTATACTAATAACTAGTCCCCATTGGTTATTGTTGTTGATAGTCTCGGCTGTTGCAAACGTATCGGCCGAGCCGTTGCCTGTCGTGTCGAGTCCATAACGTACTTGTAAGCGTTCGACACCGGGAATGAGTTCTGCTTCGTTGCCGTTAATATCTTGACGATACAGTGCACGAATTGTCTGACCATTCATGTTTGTGCGTCCGGTATCTTTGACATAATAAATATACGTTCTAAGATGACCGACACGCGCATCGATTTGAAATGCTTTGCTTAACTGACTTGTTGTGTTATCCGCTGTCGTGTGGTTGATGACGGTATTGCTCGTGCCGGTTGAGGCTTTGATAATATCGGTGTCTTCACAATCGGTGACAATTAAGATATCACCCGGTGCGATAGCAAAGCGATTCGCGACGCTGACATTGTCACTGTTTGTGGCCATATTCACAGTCACTGGTGTGAGATTTGGCGCAATTTGGCGGATGACTAAGATATCGCTACCATTTACGAGCGCAGTACCACCTGCAATATTATCAGTAATCCATGCTGGTAGTGCGGGTGACCAAACCGGATTTGCATCATCGGTTGCTTCATAACCATGTACAGCTGTATCGAGTGAAAACTCTTGCGCTTGGCTTGGGTTATTGATGAGATTGATAGGTGCATGGCTCACCATGTCATCACAACCCATAAAACCGGCCATACGAATATCGAGCCCCAACATGTAACGTAGGTAACGACCGCTTTCTTGGATCCGCGCGAGGTTATCTTGAATCGTGTATGTGGTTTTGTTTGCGCTTAGCAACGTGACTAATCCTGTCGAGACGACAATACTAAGTGTAATCGCGACTAAAAATTCAACCATAGATACACCGCGAACATAACGCATCATCATAGTATCACCTGAATTGTTACACAGGTGAGATCGTCACTGGGGTTACCGCCACAAGCTGTACCTGTTGCTCCCGTGCGCTCATTGTCCCACATGACCGTTATCGAAAAGACGCTGTTGTTACCCGTAACGCGTCCCTGACCATTCGGTAAGCGCTGGGTGTTGATGGTATTCCATTCAAACAGATCTTTTTGCGCAGTTTGTCCGGGCGTGCAGGGTGCACAACCTGGGTCTGTAGGTGTCCCGGCGAGATTATTGTAGTTTCCACTTTGCACACCCGTACGATTCGCACGCATGCGATCGACCATACTATAGGCCTGTGCAAGTGCAACACTGCGCATTTCGGCACTGTGGCTATGGCGTAGTGATGTTGTTTGCATTGCAACAATGCTAAGCAGCCCAATAGAGATGATGGTCAAGCTGACCAAGAGCTCCATAAGGCTAAATCCGCGTTGCTTACGTTTGCCAACCACAAAAGCATCCTTCATGTAGGGTACACGACATGTATTTTATCGGCCGAAAAAACAGTGGCTTGAGCTTTTGGAGGTAGGGTGGATTTGTTATGATGTGTAACTAAAACATAGGGATGTGAGGTTAGATGACTGATAAAATTGCGGTCATAGGTGCTGGGATTGCCGGTTTGAGTGCAGCCTATCGCTTGTCTAGCCGTTTTGATGTCGATATTTTTGAAGCGAATCATTACCTTGGCGGCCACACGGCAAGTATCGACGTATCATTACCGACCTGGGAGGGTGTCGTTGATACCGGTTTTATGGTCTTCAATGAGAGGACTTACCCACGTTTTTGTAGCCTGCTCGATATGTTGGGAATAAAGTCTGCCCCATCGAATATGAGCTTCTCTGTCCAATCTCAACCGCTAGGCCTGACCTATTGTGGTGGCCATGTGCCAGGTATGCTGCTGCCGCAGGGCAATTGGCGCAATCCAAGGTTTTACCGCTTTATGCTCGACATCGTTCGTTTCAACCGTATCGCTAAACGTTGGCTTTTATCGCCTGATGTTGAGATGACGCTAAATCAGTTCTTAAAAGAGAAACGTTTTTCATCTTGGTTTATTAATGGTTATATTTTACCAATGGCTTCAGCGATTTGGTCGACTGCTAAACGTGATGTGAACGAATTTCCTGCGTACTTTATTTTACATTTTTTTAATAACCATGGGTTGTTGAGTATTCGCAATCGACCAAAGTGGTTGTATCTTCCAGGCGGCGCGAAGACTTATGTAGCAGCCTTGAGACAACATGTGTCGGGTAATGTGCATCTTGCAAGTCCCGTTGAAGCAATCGAGCGTAGCGATTCACACGTTAACATTCGAGTCGGCGGTGAGAACTTGCGCTATGACAAGGTTGTGATTGCAACACACAGTGACCAGGCGCTTAAACTCTTGGTTAAACCGAGCGATGACGAGATGGCAATTTTAACTGCGATACCGTATACGAGCAGTGACGTGGTCTTGCATCATGATGAGGCGTTACTGCCATTGACGAGACACGCTTGGGCGAGTTGGAATTATCATGACGATGGTATGATAATTCCAACGGTAACCTACTATTTAAACCTTCTGCAGAAGCTCGATAGCCCGCACCCGATTTGTGTTTCACTTAATCAAACCTCACGCATACACCCTGACAAAGTCATTCAACAATTTACCTACCATCACCCTAGTTTCACGGAAAATGCATGTCAGGCGCAAAAACGCTTTGCTGATATCAGCGGAAAAAATAGAACGTATTATTGTGGGGCTTATTGGGGACATGGTTTTCACGAAGATGGTTGTGTAAGTGGAATACGTGTTGCGAGTCAGTTAGGAGTTGATGATGCATAACCCTAAGCTTGCAAGAGGAACAGTCAAACACGTACGGTACAAACCAAAAGACCATGCATTTTCTCAACCGCTCTACATGTTCTATCTCGATTTAAGTGCGTTAGAACAATCGCTAAACTCATTACCTTATTGTAGTTATCAGCGGTTCAATTATCACAGCTATTATCGTAAACATTATTTTGATGGCAGTAGTGATGATTTAGGTAAGGCTATCAATGACTATGTCGCCTCACATAGCAATGTCGCAAAACACGATCGTATTACAATGCTTACCCATTTAGCCTGTATGGATTACTGCTTTAACCCCATTACACTTTATTTTGGCTGGCAAGAAACTACACTGTTGTGGATTCTGGCGGAAGTGACGAACACACCTTGGGGTGAACGACATTTTTATCTTTTAACAGATATTGAAAAAATAAGTAATGATGTGTATCAAACACACTTCCAAAAAGAGCTGCATGTCTCGCCATTTTTAGCGATGGACTATCACTACGACATGCGCATTAAAATATCGTTTGAAAAAATCATTGTACACATTAAAACATTGCGTTCAGATGACAAAGTGCTGGAGGCAAATTTAGCGTTAGACTTTTTACCCTGGTCGCGTGACATACTTACCGAATGTATGTGGCGCATGCCGCTTATGACACAGCGAGTTATTTGCGGTATTCATTGGCAAGCCGTGCGCCTTTATACCAAAGGTGTACCTTACGTAAAACATCCGTGAGGTGAAAGATGGATGATGAACATGTTCCTGTACAGACAATGGGTACACGATCCAATATTTGGAAGCGTATCATCGTTAAGCTATTGTCTAGACTTGAAAACGCTCATGTGACACTGGTTGAGAACGAGCAAACGCTGATGTTTGGCAGTGTCGATGATGTGAATGACCTTAAAGCGACAGTTGTGATACACGACCCTAAGGTCTATCGTCTCGTTGTGACTGGTGCAAGTGTTGGACTTGCTGAGGGCTATATACAAGGTATGTGGTCGTGTGATGATCTTGTTGTGTTATTGCGGATACTTGGTGCTTATATCAGTAGCTTTAATAAACCGCGCAGGCTCAAAGGATTGATCTTGCGAATGACTGGCTTATTATCGCGTTGGTTTAACTACAACACGATTCGAAAAAGTCGGCTCAACATTCAGGCACATTACGATTTAGCGACCGATTTTTTTAAGACGTATCTTGATGAGCACATGCAATATTCATGTGTTATGTTTCCCAATGATGATGCCAGTCTTGATGAGGCTGCACTCCACAAGCTTCAAATAATAAGCGATAGACTTGCGATTAAGCCAGGAGAAAAAATTCTTGAAATAGGTAGTGGCTGGGGTGGTCTTGCGCTTTACTTAGCTAAACATCACGATTGTCATGTCACAACAACGACTATCTCAGATGTACAGTTTAATTATGTACTAAAGAGAATATCAGAAGAGGGTTTGCACGACCGAGTTAAGGTTGTCAAACTAGACTATCGTGAGTTACATGGAACGTTTGATAAGTGTGTCTCAATAGAAATGATAGAGGCGATAGGGTTTGATCAGTTTGCCCTTTTTTTCGATAAGTGTCGTTCACTCCTTAAAGAGGGCGGTGAGCTTTTCTTACAAGCTATCGTTATAGAAGATAGACGTTTTGAGGCATACAAGCATCAAATCGATTTCATTCGTCGCTATATTTTTCCCGGTGGTTGTCTGCCTTCTGTATCACAACTAGTTAAACACACCTGTGGTCGTGGAGGCTGGCAATTATTAGCAATGGATGACTTTGGTTTAGACTATGCCAAAACATTGAGCCACTGGCGTCAGCGATTCAATGCTAATCTTGATAAGATTCGGCACATGAAATTTAGTGAAGAGTTTATCCGCATGTGGCGCTATTACTTTTGTTACTGCGAGGCTGGCTTTCGCGAACACTGGATAAGTAGCGTGCAATGTCATTGGCTTAAGATGCGCTAAGCGATGGGGGAGAATATGATACTTTTACTTACGAGTACATTGTTTTTGACAAGCCTTGCAATGATTGTCACCTGGGGTGTTGCTTTGCGTATGGGTAATCCTGGTATTGTCGATGTTGCATGGTCTTCACTGATAGCTTTGCTAGGCTTAGTGTATTTGAGCCAGAATCCTATGACACTGCCGACAGCGGTGTTTGGGCTCGTATTACTTATCTGGGCCTGTCGTTTGGCGACCTATTTATTTGTAACGCGTGTTTTGCAAGGCCATCAAGATCCGCGCTACCAAGCGCTCGCGCAAAACTGGGGTGAGCGTTACAAACAAAAATTGTTAACAAACTATTTAACGCAAGGCTTTTTACTGTGGCTTGTCGCACTGCCTTTTCTTTTTATCACAGGCCCGTGGCAAGTAGTACATACGATAGGTCTATTATGTATTATCGCCGGTTTGACGATAGAAATTATCGCAGATAATCAGCTGCATCAATTTGCGCTTGCTCACGCTGGGCAAAACAAAGTATGTGATACGGGCTTGTGGCGCTACAGCCGACATCCTAATTATTTTGGAGAGTGGATGATATGGGTTGGTTTCGCGTTGGCTGCACTTGCAACACCGAATGGTCGCTACGCGGTTATCTCACCGATAGTCCTCTATGTCATTATGGCTCACATTACAGGGCCTATGACTGAAGTGCTCTCACTTAGAAAACGTGGTGAGGCATTCAAAAACTACCAGGCAACAACATCTTACTTCTTTCCATGGCCACCTAAAGGTTAATTATGAAAACGTTTACAACACTTGATCATATGCTTATGAAGGGGCTGATTCCAACCTGGCTAAAACGCATAGCTATTCGTCTTATGTTAGAGCAGCGCTTGTTTCAGTCATGGTACAGGCGTGATGCTGCTGAGACGAAAATGCAAATGATTCGTTCGTTAGCTGAGAGTCCTCTCGCACTTGCAACAGATACCGCAAATAATCAGCACTATGAAGTCCCTGTTGAGTTTTTTAAACATGTGCTCGGTCCACATATGAAATATAGTTGTTGTCACTGGGACGATGAAACTCAGAATCTCGCTGCCGCAGAGCGTGCTATGCTCGCAAAAACACTTGAACGTGCTGAGCTTAAGAATGGTGATAAGGTATTAGATCTTGGTTGTGGTTGGGGGTCGCTTACGCGTTACATTGCGGAGCATTATCCAGATTGCGAGATTACTGCACTTTCGAATTCACAATTACAGCAAGATATGATTCGGCAAGAGTGTGAGCGCTTAGGTTATGACAAAGTCACGTGTATTAAAGCCGATATCAATCAATGGCAGCCTGATAGTAAATACGATGTCATCATCAGCATAGAAATGTTCGAACATGTACGCAATTATGCGAAACTGTTAAAGACACTTTCTAGCGCGCTGACTAAAGAGGGCCGCTTGTTTATCCACCATTTCTGCCACGAACGTTATGTTTATCCTTACGATCCCGAAGAGTCTAGTAATTGGATGGCAAAACATTTTTTCAGCCATGGCCTTATGCCCAGTGAGGACTTGCTGTTGTTTTTCCAACATGATGTTGCTGTCGATAATCGTTGGCGCGTTGATGGTCGGCACTATGCGAAGACATGTCAAGCGTGGCTTGAAAACTTCTACGATAATACTCAACAGATAAAAGAAATCTTTGCACATACGCTTGATGACGATGAGGTTGAGCTTACATGGCACTATTGGCAATTATTTTTCTTAGCCTGCCAGGAGCTTTTTGCCAAACGCGGTGGGCGCGCGTGGTTTGTTACTCATTACTTATTTCGACCACAGCACGGCATTTTGGTCTAACTTTTGCCTCATCAAAGGCTAGGCTCTAACTAGAGAATGTTTAAACGATGCTGCGTTATATTATCGGTCTTTGTATGATGGTTGTCACACTGTCCTCTTATGCGGACACGTGCCCTAATTTGATCTACGCGAGTAAGTTTGACAATAAGATTTGGCAGCTTGCAGGCATTGAGTCGCTAAGCAGCCAAAACCGCTTTTATCTTGCCAAATGGGACAATGAATCGGGTACGATTACCTGCTATTACCGCACGAGCCTAGGTGAGCAGTTCACACTGACAAGTAACAATACACACCCCGATCCGAATTGGCTAAATGCCACGTGTATGGGATCGAATGTGCAGGAATGTTCATTCAATTCCAAGGGCTAATTAGTCTTCGTGGCGCCTGGCACCAATCGTCATTTCTTGCTACAATACACACCCCTTACTGGTAAGTTAAGTTACAGGGCAACACATGAACCCTATGCTCAATGTCGCTTTTGAAGCGGCTCGCCGCGCAGGCCAATACATGCTACGTGCGCAAACCGATATTAGTCGGATAAATATTGAAGAAAAAAATACCAATGACTATGTCACCGAAGTTGATCATAAAGCCGAAGCGATAATCATCGATAAGCTCTCTTATTATTACCCTGATCACGGCTTCATCGGTGAAGAGAGTGGGGAGATTGCGGGTAAGTCTTCTGCTGAGTGGATTATCGATCCCTTAGATGGTACGACTAATTTTATCCATGGTGTACCTCATTTCAGCATTTCAATCGCCTTTCGTGATGAGGGCAAGTTACAGCACGCGCTGGTTTACGATCCAGTGCGCGATGAGGTGTTCACAGCGACCCGTGGCGGTGGTTCTCGCCTAAATGACAGACGCATTCGTGTCAGTCAAATGCATGAGTTATCACGCGCTATGATCGGTACTGAGTTTGGCACGAAATGCAATCAAAATTTCGAGCAACATCTGCAGTCACTAGGCCGCGCGATGCCATTGCTCGGCACCGTTCGCCGCATAGGCTCAGCAGCACTCGACATCGCTTACGTGGCTGCAGGTCGTTTCGATGGTTTCTGGCAGCCGGCATTAAATATATGGGATATGGCAGCTGGCGTATTACTCGTCAGTGAAGCCGGCGGATTAGTTTGTGATTTCGATGGTGGCCATGACTACTTAACACGTGGTGACATTGTTGCGGCGAACCCAAAAATTGCCAAAGCACTGCTCCAGGCGATACGTTGAGGCAACCCATGACACATCCGATTCGTATCGTCCTAGTTAACACATCTCATCCTGGCAACATTGGTGCCGCAGCACGTGCGATGAAGACAATGGCACTACGCGACTTAACACTCGTTAAGCCAAAAAAATTTCCGTCAGCCCAGGCTGTCGAACGCGCAGCGGGCGCCGATGATATATTATCGAATGCGGTTGTCACAGAAGACTTAGCAAGTGCTGTTAACGATTGTCATTTGGTTATTGGGGCGAGTGCGCGATCACGCGATGTGAGTCTACCTGTCTTATCACCAGAAGATTGCGCGAAACAGTTACGCGCCGAAGCACAAAATGGCCCGGTGGCGTTGGTGTTTGGTAATGAACAGTGGGGTCTTAGCAACGAAGAGTTGAGCTACTGCCAAGCGCAAACGACGATCGCAACTGATGAATCTTACCATTCGTTAAATTTAGCGGCCGCCGTTCAAGTGTATAGTTATGAATTGATGAAACAAACGCAGGCTCACGATGCACCGCTCATCCAAACTGAAGAGCCCGCAACAAATGCTGAAATCGAAGGTTTTTATGAGCACCTCACAACAACACTCACAAACTTACAATTCTTAAACCCGGATCAGCCAAAACAATTACTTTACCGTCTACGTCGCTTATTCTCACGCGCGCGTCTTGAAGAAAGAGAAGTAAATATTTTACGAGGCATTCTCTCATCGGTAGATAGGCAGATTAAAACTTGATTTAAGATCCCCTCTCAAAACAAACAAACAAACAAACAAACAAACAAACAAACAAACAAACAAACAAAATACAAACAACCCACGAAAGTGAGCCAGGGTGTGGCGGGCGGCACGACCTAAACAGGCCGTGCAAAACCGTGGACGGTTTTGCTCGAGCGACACAGGGATGTGCTTGAG
>Ga0180433_10007010_pt1 | contig 14550 bp, 10 predicted proteins | sample SS_ome_8_FD_132980 | JGI IMG/M metagenome (GOLD analysis project Ga0180433, IMG submission 132980) | Hypersaline lake sediment archaeal communities from the Salton Sea, California, USA - SS_1_D_1 metaG | ecosystem: Environmental > Aquatic > Non-marine Saline and Alkaline > Hypersaline >... | reverse complement strand
TGTCTTGCCCGACCCGGTCGGGCCACAGACGATCAGCATGCCGTGCGGCTGGTGGATGATCTGCCGCATCTGCTTGACGACCGACTGGCTCATGCCGATCCCCTCAAGGCCCTGCTTGACGATTTCCCCGTCGGAATCGAGCATTCGCAGGGCCATCTTTTCACCAAAGTTGGTCGGGCCCGAGGCGGCCCGGACGTCGAACTTGCGGCCCTGGTAGAGCACGGCAAAGGTGCCGTCCTGGGGCCGACGGCGTTCGGAAATGTCCATGTCGGCGAGCACTTTCAGCGACGAAATCGAGGCCCGGCCATCTGCCGCCCAGAGGGTCGCCGTGTTCTGCATCACTCCATCGACACGACAGCGGACCGTCACCTCCTCACCACTTTTGGGCTCGAAATGCATGTCGGTCGCCCCCATTTTGATCGCCTTGCTGAACAGGTCGCGGACATGCCGGATTGCCTTGGATGCCTCTCGGTTGAGACTGCCGTCCTGACCGTCGATCGGGGTGCCATCTTTTTTGAGCAGGATGATATCGCTCTGCTTCTTGCCGGCGGCCAGCAGCGGCCCGCTGGTCTTATTCAGCAGCTTCTTCACACTGTCACCGATGCCGAGCTTGTTGGCGACGGTCAGCAGCAGCTGGCGGGCGAAATAAATACTGAAAATTCGTTCCTGCGATGGCGCTTTTTTGTCGCGGACGGCGATGTAGCCGACAAGCCCGGCGGCGAAGGCCAGCCAGAATAGCGGCAGAAGGCCGAGCCCCCATTGAAAGCTAGCCAGCAGCAGCAATGCCCCAGCCGCGACGAAGCCGATCGACCAGGGCATCGATTTGCCGAGGATGCCTTCAGCATCGGTCTCAACCCACATGCAGACGGCTCCCCAGACGAGGCAGAGCACCAGCCACGCGCCACCGACCCAGACCAGTCGATCGACGGCAGCGGCGGAGAGCAGTTGTTCCATGGGGATTTTCCGTGAGCCTCACGCCGACATCGGGAGTCGCGCGAGGAAACAAGCCAAAGATTTCACCCCCCGTTTTACCGGGAAGATCTGGTCGAAGCCAAGGCTTGCCCGGAATCACCCGTTTGCATGGAGGGTTTTCGTCTCAGCGTTTGATCCGGTTGGCTCGTAAACATCTGCGGTTCCTGGGTGCCGGGGCTATGATTGAAGCATGGCAACTGTTTCTCCACCACCCGTTTCCGAGCGGCCTGACGTTCCGGCCGGACCTGCCGAACTCCCGGCCCGCACCGCCAAAAAGCGGTTCCTGACCGATGCCGCGACTCACGTTCGCGACCTCGGCCATCGGCTCTTCGTCAGTAAGGCCCTGGGGGGCTACTACGTCAACCGCGATGCCCACAAGGCCCGCTACCGCGACTGGGAGCATGCCCGCGACGCCGCCAGCCTGGCAAAGTGGTCAGCGGTCAACCGGCTGCACGAGCTGCTGCTGCAGTTCGTCGCCAACTTCGAGGCGGGGGGTGGCCAGGTTCACTGGGCCCGCGACGCTGCCGAGGCCCGGGAGATCATCCTGCGGCTGGTCCGCGAGGCCGGGGCCAAGGCGATCGTCAAAAGCAAGTGCATGACCAGTGAAGAGATCCACCTCAACGCGGCCCTCGAGGCTGAGGGCTTTGGCGTGGTGGAGAGCGACCTCGGTGAGTTCATCCAGCAGCTGCGGGGCGAACCCCCCTATCACTTTGTCTTTCCCTGCATGCATGTCCGGCGGGAGGAGATCAGTGAGCTGTTCAAGCAGCACCTTGGCAGTGAGCTGACCAACAGCCCCGAAGAGCTGACGATGATTGCCCGTCGTTATATGCGGCAGCTCTACGTCGAAGCCGACGTCGGCATCACCGGGGCCAACTTCCTGGTGGCGGAGACCGGTCAGCTCTCGATTACTGAAAACGAGGGCAATGCCCGGCTGACCGCCGCCCTGCCGCGGGTGCACATCGCCATCTCGGGGATCGAAAAGGTGGTTGCCAATCTCGACGATCTGGCGGTCCTGCTGCCGATGCTGGCCACGGCCGGGGCCGGCCAGCCAATGACCTGTTACAACACGCTCTACAGTGGCCCCCGCCGCGAAGGTGAAGCCGACGGTCCAGAGGCGATGCATCTGGTGCTGCTCGACAACTCGCGGACGGCCCTGCTGGCCGATCCGGAGCAGCGGGATGCCCTTCACTGCATCCGCTGCGGGGCCTGCCTGAACGTCTGCCCGATCTTCAAGAACGTCGGCGGCTTCACCTACGGCACCACCTATCAGGGTCCAATTGGCAGTGTGATCACGCCGCACCTGCGGGGGCTGAGTGACTGGAATCATCTGTCGGGGGCCAGTTCACTCTGCGGCGCATGCACCGATGCCTGCCCGGTGCGGATCGACATTCACCATCATCTGCTCCACAACCGCCGGAATGCTGCCCGCACGGCCCCGAGCCGGCTGGAGCAACTCGGCCACAAGCTGTTTGTGCAGGTGGCCCGCCGACCGCGGCTGTTTGCCACCGGCGGCTGGCTGTTCCGTCATACGCTGGGTCTGGTCAAACGTCTGAAGCCACCGCTCATGAAGCAGTGGCTCGATACCCGCGATCTCCCCCCTGCTCCGCCCCGGAGCTTCCGGTCCGCCTGGAAAAGCCGCGGCCGGTGAGTCGCCGGTGTTGTCGGCCGTTTGAAAATTCACCACGAAGGAAACGAAGGCTGCAACCGGATTGAGGTGAGGCAGTATCGGGTTCGCCGGCCCCGTTTGATGGCCTCTGCCGAAAGAATCAGCCGCACATGAGCCTCCTCATTCGTCCTCTTCGTCCCCCCGTGGTGCACCCAAACTGATTCGTTACCAACTTGGCTTCAATCCGCTCCCTCGACCCGTCACCTCATGCCTACACCCTCCACCGAAGCCGACCGGAATGCCGCCGCCCGGGAGACGATTCTTGCCCGGGTTCGCGAGGCCCTCCAAACCCCTGCCCCGCTGCCTCATCTGCAGACTGATCTGGCCGCTGAGATGCTGGGGCAGCCGGTGAAAGTCGCCGGCCAAGCGGCCGGCAACGGTCTGCCGTCTTTAACGGTGCTGCCCGAGACAGCGGCCCGGCCCTGGCTGCCCGACGGGGGTGAGACGCTTGCTGAGCGGCTCACGATTCTGACTGAGAATCTGGAAAAGCTGCGGGCCGAGGTCCACCGGGTGGCCGACCTTCAGGCGGCTGCCACCGTGGTGGCAGACCTCGTCCGCGGGCGGGGCTGGCAGCGGGTGGCCTGGCATCGGCATCCCGACGTTGATCCAGTGATCGCTGCCGGGGTAACGGCCGCTGGCTGCGATAGCTATGCGGTGGACGAGCCCGGCTTTGACAAGCGGCAGCTTGAGGCCTGCGACGCCGGCCTCACCGCCTGCGAGGCGGTCGTCTCGCAGACCGGCTCGATCCTGGTCTCGAGTGCCACCGGCGGTGGCCGGGGGCTGTCGATTCTGCCCCCAGTCCACATCGTGGTCGCTCCGGTTGACGCGGTGGTAGCGACGGTGGGCGACGCCTTGCATTTGGTCGCCGGGCGGTACGCCGGTCAGCTGCCGAGCTTGTTGTCGTTCATCACCGGCCCTAGCCGCACCGGCGATATCGAGCGGATTCTCGTCCTCGGGGCCCACGGCCCGAAAGAGCTGATCGTCCTGTTGGTGGGCTGAGGGGGCGGTAGCTCGCTGGAAGCCACTCGGCGTGATTTTTTCACCCGGAGGTACGGAGGCACAGAGGAGGCAGCGGCATTCGTTCTGGGGCATGCCCTTACCAGTCGGCCCTGATTCGTTTCCCTCTCAGCGTTCTTCGTGCCTTCGTGGAGATTTACCCTGCCCGCTCCCGCCGGCTGACCTCAAGCAGCACGCTCTCACCCTCGCTGTCGGGCAGCGGCCAGCTGGCGATGCGGCGGGCGGCGACCTGCTTGAGCAGGCCGCGGTGTCGGGCGTCGGCCTTTTCTGCTTCCCAGCGCGGACCTTTGATGATGAGCATCCGTCCGAATGATGCAGCCAGTGGCTCAAACCAGCTCAGCAGCTTGGCCAGCGGGGCCACCGCCCGCACCACAAGGGTGTCGAACGGCTTGCCGGCTGCCGCGGCGTCGGCTACCACCTGCTGAGCGGCCCGTTCATGGACCGGAATGTTCAGGCCAATTTCCGCGACAATTGCCGCCACTGCCCGGGCCCGCTTGCCGACACTATCGGAGAGTTCGACCTTCAGATCGGGCCGCAGCACCGCCCGGAGGACGCCGGGCACACCACCCCCGGTGCCGACATCAAGCAGCCGCTCACCCACGGCCAACTGCGGGCAGACCGCAGCCGCGTCGGTGACATCCCGGGCCACGAACCGGGCCGCATCGGTGTGCCGGGTCAGGTTCAGCCGCTCGTTCCAGGCCCAAAGCCGGCTGGCATAGGCGGCCAGCCCAGGGAGGGCTGCGGCCGGCAGGTCGAGGCCCAGCCGATCAGCCTCGGCGGCAATTACTTCGGCGAGCTGTCCGGGGAAAGGGCCGTCGATGGTCAAGCTGTTTGGCACAGGCATCTGTTTGGTTTTTGGTGTGCTGAAGATTTCTGGAAGTCCCGGCCGCAGGTCTTGAGGTTCACCGTTTGTGGGTAGCAATAAAAACCTCTGCTTGGAAGCCCGAAGCGTAAGCTGAGGGGAGCCGCGTGGGTGATCTCTGCAGCGTATTCCCTCGGCCTAGGCCTCGGGCTTCCCGGAGCGTGTTGTCGGTCACTTGATGAACAGCATCTCCGCATAGGTCGGCAGGGGCCAGAGATCATCGGGCAGCAGCATCTCCATCCGGTCGGCCGTCTCCCGCAACTGCTCCATGGCGGGCACCACCTGCCGGTGGAAGTGCTCGGCCTCGGCGGTGACATTCCCCGCGGCGTCGTGGTCAACCGCGGCCTGTAGCGCATCGATCCGCTGTTCGCACTCATGCACCAGGGCGGTCAGTTTTTCCAGCGTCCCCAGATGGGCCGACTGGCCGAGCGCCGCCAGCTTGGTGGCGGTATCGACCAGCTCACCCTGATAGCGGTAGCCCGCCGGCAGAATCATCTTGCGGGCCAGTTCCAGGGCGGTATTGGCCTCGGTGTTGAGGTCTTTACAGTACCGCTCCATATAGATCTCGTGGCGGCTTTCCATCTCCCGCCGCGACAGTACCCCGTAGGTCTCAAACAACGCAATGTTCGCGGGGGTGATCAGCGTCGCCAGGGCTTCGGGAGTAGCCCGCAGATTGGGCAGGCCACGGCGGGCGGCCTCCTCCTGCCACTCTGGCGCATAGCCATTGCCGTTGAAAATGACCGCCTTGTGGGCGGTGATCTCGCGGTGCAGCAGCAGCTCGACCGCCGCCGGCAGCTGCTCGGGGTCACCACCGGTCGCCTTTTCCAGGTCGGTCGCATACCGGTCGAGGCTTTCGGCCACGATGGTATTGAGGGCCACCAGGGGGCCGGCAATCGACTGGCTTGAGCCGACGGCCCGGAACTCAAACTTGTTGCCAGTGAACGCAAACGGGCTGGTACGGTTGCGGTCACCGGCATGTTTTGGCAGCGGCGGCAGGGTGTCGACGCCGATCGTCAGCGTGCCGGTTGACTTGCTGCCCGTGATGCTGCCCTGTTCGATCTGCTCAAAGATGTCGGTCAGCTGATCGCCCAGAAAGATCGAGATGATCGCCGGAGGTGCCTCGTTGGCCCCCAGCCGGTGGTCATTGCCACTGGAGGCGATCACCGCCCGCAGCAGGTCGCCGTGCAGATGGACTGCCCGAATGACGGCCATGCAGAAGACCAGAAACTGCATGTTGGCATGGGGCGTCTCACCTGGCTCCAGCAGGTTGCCCAGCCGGCACCCGAGCGACCAGTTGAGGTGCTTGCCCGAGCCATTGATGGTGGCGAACGGCTTTTCGTGCAGCAGGCAGGCCATGCCGTATTTCGGTGCCACCCGGCTGAGCATCTGCATGATCAGCTGCTGGTGGTCGTTGGCGATGTTGCCGTTCTCGTAGACCGGGGCAATTTCGTACTGGCTGGGGGCGACCTCGTTGTGCCGGGTCTTCACCGGCACGCCGAGTTTGTATAGCTCACGCTCGACCTCCAGCATGCAGGCCAGTACCCGTTCGGGAATTGCTCCGAAGTACTGGTCTTCAAACTCCTGGCCCTTGGGGGGCTTGGCCCCGAACAGCGTGCGGCCGGTCAGCATCAGATCGGGCCGGGCGAAAAAGAAGTTGCGGTCGATCAGGAAGTATTCCTGTTCCGGTCCGCCCGATGAGGTCACGGGGCCGACATCGGTGTGGCCGAACAGGGCCAGCAACCGCCGGGCCTGCCGGTCGAGGGCCTGCATGCTCCGCAGCAGCGGTGTCTTCTTGTCGAGGGCCTCGCCGGTCCACGAGCAGAAGGCGGTCGGGATGCAGAGCGTGGTGCCGTTGGGGTTTTCCAGGACATAGGCGGGGCTGGTCGGATCCCAGGCGGTGTAGCCGCGGGCCTCGAAGGTGGCTCGCAGGCCGCCAGAGGGAAAGCTGGAGGCATCTGGCTCGCCCTGAATCAGTTCCTTGCCGGAGAACTCGGCCACCGCACCACCGCCGCCGGTGGGCGACAGAAAGCTGTCATGCTTCTCAGCAGTGAGCCCGGTCAGGGGATAGAAGACGTGGGCATAGTGGGTGGCCCCCTTTTCAATCGCCCAGTCTTTCATGGCCAGGGCGACTGCATCGGAAATGGCCGGGTCGATCGGCTTGCCTTGTTTGATGGTGGCCTGGATCGCCTTGTAGATGCTTTGGGGCAGTCGCTCCCGCATGACGGCGTCGTTGAAGACATTGACGCCGAAGAGTTGGCCGGTGGGGGTCTCGCGGAGATTCCAGGCGGGACCGCGTGGTTTGTAGCTGTTCAGCGCGGTGACAACGCTGCTGCGAACGGTGGTCATGAGGCGATTCCGGTAAGGGATGGATGTCGGCCGGAGCATCTGCGGCCGGTCCCCCACATTATCGCCTCGCCAGCCCGACAAAAAGCACCCGGCAGCGGCTCGAGCGTCGCTTTGCTCAGAGGGGAATTCACGAGCGGATTATTTCATTCTTTGGAGAATTCGCTGGCATTCCGACGCCGAACCACTCGTCGCAGAATTCACCAGCCACCCGTAGCGGAATTCGCCAGAATTCCGACCGGCATTCCGACAGCCTCCCTCATCGCGGAATTTCCCAACATTCCGACAGCTTCCCTCACCGCAAAATTCCCCGGCGTTCCGACAGCCTCCCTCGTAGCGGAATTCGCCAGAATTCCGAAATTCCGACAGCGACGCGTTTTGCCCTGGGGCCGGCTGGAGATGAACGGCATGTTGCCGGCGATGTTTTCGGAAGTCTGGCGACTTCCGCTACGTTGGGGATGCTCCACCTGTAGCGGAATTCACCAGAATTCCGACGCCGAAGCGTCCGCGTCCCAACGCCGTTACCGCGGCAGAATTCGCCGGGAGACCGGCTGGGCGAGGCTGCGGCCGGCTTCGTTGCGGGCCACTTCCACCGCGGCGGCCAGCGGCGCGTCACCAGCGATCTGCTGGCCGCTGGCATCGGGCCGGGCGGTCTGCTGCACCCAAACGTCGGGCTCAACCCCGACGCAGCTATAGGGGCGGCCAGCGGGCGAGTAGAAGCTGGCGGTGGTCAGCCGCATGCCGACGCCGGCGATCTGCAGTGGGAAGATGCCCTGGATCGAGCCCTTGCCGTAGCTGCGAACTCCCACGATCCGGCCGCGACCATGGTCCCGGATGGCCCCGGCGAAGATCTCGCTCGAGCTGGCCGAGTCGCCATCGATCAGCACGGTCAGCGGCAGCCGCCAGGTGCCCTGCTGGCTGGCGGTGTAGTTAAAGTCTTCTTCGGGGCTGCGGCCGCGGGTGGCCACGACCAAGCCGCGGTCGATGAACAAATCGGCCACGTCGACGGCGGCCGACAGCAGCCCGCCGGGGTTGCCCCGCAGGTCGATCACCAGCGACCGCATGCCGGCTGAGTCGAGCCGTCGCAGGGCAGCATCAAGGTCTGCCGCAGTCGTCTTCTGGAACGAGGTGATATGCAGATAGCCGACGCCGGCGGCCCGGTCGATCAGCTGGATGTCTTCGATGCTGGGCACCTCGACATGCTCGCGGCGGACGGTCATGGCCCGAGCGGGGCCGGCACCCCGCAGCACGGCGAGGGTCACCAGGGAGCCTTCCGGTCCTTGCAGCAGTTGAGCGGCGGCATCGACGTGCATACCGCCGATGGCCCGGCCAGCAATGCCGACCAGATGGTCGCCAGCCTGCAGGCCGGAGCGTTTGGCCGGGCTGCCGGGAATCACGTGGACCACCAGCAGGCCGTCGTCGGCGCTCTTCAGCTCGACACCGAGGCCGACAAAGTTGCCCTCGATCTGGGCATAGAGGTCGTTGAGCTGGCCGGTGGTGAGGAAGGCTGAGTATTCATCCAGTCCGCCCACCGCTGCCGCCGTGAGTTCCAGCAGGGTGACCACCGGGGGAACACCAAGGGCTGAGTGGGCGGCCCGGGCGACCCAGGCGGCGATGGTCTCGGCCTCGGCCACGCTGGTGATTGCCCGGCCGGCCACGATCCGTTGCAGGTGGTCGCGGAACTGGCCAATGCGGTCGGGGGTCGCCTGTCGGGCGTGCAGCCGGCAGAAGTCGGGGTCAGTTACCGCCACTTCCATCGCCAGGCAGCCCCGATCGACCAGGCGTTGGAAGTCGGGCTGTTCAACATGATGCGAGGCAATCCTGTGGAGGCACTCGGCGTAAAGCCGCCGGGCGTCGGTCTCGGAGATCCGCGACAATTCATTCTGATAGGCCAGCTCAGCCGACCGCCGGGCCAGATCGCAGTGAATTTTTGCCAAGTCATAGCGGGCGAACAATTCGGGCGAGAGGGTGCCCTTCCTGGCGGCCGGCTCGCAGAGGCTGACCAGTTCGGCCCACTGGCCGGCGGCTTCGAGCTTGGTCGACCGGATGGCGAGGTCGTCGATCGACACATCGCCCGCCACCGGCACGACTGGCGGAGCGGCGCTGACCGGGGCGGCCACGAGGCCCAGCAGCACCGCGGCAATCCAGCCACGGCAGAGCCGCTGCGACAACCGCCGGAAGTTCCGGGCGGCGGCGGGCGGAAGCACGGTCGAGCGGGGGGCAGAGGGCACAGGCAGTCCATTCGCTTGGCCACCCGTTCGGGGCGGCGGGGCTGCGGTCCATCCCATGACCGCTTGCGATTATGGATCATGTTTAAGGGCTGGTCAAAAATCGGGCCGGCCGGCGTTCGGGGCGGGGGTGGCCGGCGGCCGGCATGGTCGGCGTGATCGCTATGACCTGTTTTTTCACCGGCAAAGAGACGTCCACCGCGACACGTTGGTAGGATTCGAGAAAGGTTTTCTTCCTCACCACGTGTTCCATGACCGCTTCCCGCGACAGTGCGGAATCGACTGACGCTGCCCCGCAGACGCTTGTCCTGCTCGACCGGGCCCGGCAGGGAGATGCCGCGGCGGTCAACGGGCTGCTGGCCCGGCACCGGGCGGCGATCCGGCGGATGATCGACCACCGGCTTGACCGCGTGGTGCAGCGGCGGGTCGATGCCAGCGACATTGTGCAGGATGTGCTGTTGGAAGCGAACCGGCGGCTGGGTGACTATCTGGCCAATCCGACGATGCCGTTTCAGCTGTGGCTGCGGCACATGGCCCGCGACCGGGTGATCGATGCCCATCGGCGGCACCGGGTGGCGGCTTCCCGCAGCCTCGACCGCGAGGTGCCGCTTGAGTCACCGGCCGACGCCGATGGGTCGCAGGCCGATCTGGCCGGTGGGCTGGCCGACCGCGAGCTGACCCCCGCAGCGGTGGCCACCTGGCATGAGCTTGAGCGGCGGTTTGCCGGGGCGGTTGAGCAGCTGGACGAGGCCGACCGGCAGATTGTGCTGCTGCGGCATTTTGAGCATCTCTCCACCGCCGAGGCGGCCGAAGTGCTGGGGCTGTCGAAGCCGGCCGTCGGCATGCGGTACCTGCGGGCCATGCGGCGGCTGCGGGTGCTGCTCGACGGCGTCGAATAGCCGGCCTCGGGCGGCCTGCCCCGGCCCTCCCATCGTCGCTTTACGGCAACTGGCTACCATATTCGGTGGGCGATTTCTCACCACCTTTTAAGCTGCGGTACGCGTGAGCACGGCACTGCGAAAAACCCGGGCGGTCGATACCGAGTTGTCGGTGGAGGCCGAAGAACGGCTGGCTGGGCTGCTTGAGGAGCTGACCGAGCAGGTGGGCGAGCGGGCCCATGACATGCTGGAAATCCTCTGCCGCCAGCATCCCGACCTGGCTGGCCAGCTGCGGGAGCTCTTCGCCACCGTTTCGATGACCGACGCGGTGGCTTATGAGTCGACCATCATCCAGCCGGCAGGAGACTTCGGTCGGCATGCGGGCCGTGCTCTGCCGGCACCGCCGGCGGCTGGCGACAGCTTCGTGCCGGGAGTCACGTCGCTGCCGGCTCGATTTGGCGACTATGAGTTGCTTGAAGAACTTGGCCGCGGTGGCATGGGCGTTGTCTACCGGGCTGTGCAACGGAGCCTGGGCCGCGTGGTGGCTATCAAGATGCTGCTGCGGCGGGACCTGGCCAGCCATGCCGACCTGGCCCGGTTTCGCAGCGAGGCTGAGGCGGCTGCCCGGCTGGACCATCCCGGCATCGTGCCGATCTTTGAGGTGGGCGAGCATGACGGCCATCCCTTCTATTCGATGCGGTACATCGAGGGGACGACGCTGGCCAAGCGGCTGCAGGCCGGGCCGATTCCGCCGCGGGAGGGTGCCGAACTGCTGGCGCGGGTGGCCGAGGCGGTGCAGGCGGCCCATACCCGGGGGGTGCTCCACCGCGATCTGAAGCCTTCGAACATCCTGATCGACACCGCCGGCAAGCCGCATGTCTCCGACTTCGGCCTGGCCAAGCGGCTTGAAGATGATCAGACGATGACCCACACCGGAGCGATCATTGGCACGCCGTGCTACATGTCGCCTGAGCAGGCGGCGGGTAGCCGGGGTGATGTCGGCCCGGCCAGCGACATCTGGAGCCTGGGGGCGATTCTCTATCAGGTGCTGGTGCACCGGCCACCGTTTCAGGCCTCCAGCCCCATGGACACTCTGCTGGCGGTGCTCGAGCTTGACCCGCCGATGCCGCGGTCGATCGACCGCCAAGTGGACCGTGACCTGGAAATGATTGCCCTGAAGACGCTGCAGAAGCCGCAGGATCTACGGTATGCGACGGCGGGTGACTTGGCGGCCGACCTGCGGGCCTTTCTGGCGGGCGAGACGGTGGCGGCCCGCCGCGGGGGGCTGTTTGACGTGGCCAGCCGGCTGCTCCGCGAGACGCACCATGCCGTGGTGCTGGAAAACTGGGGCCTGCTCTGGATGTGGCACTCGGTGGTGGTGCTGATTTTGTCGGTGATCACCGACGTGCTGGCTTGGCAGGGGGTGGAGAGCCGCTGGCCTTATGTGGTGCTCTGGACCGGGGGCCTGGCCCTCTGGGCCCCGATCTTCTGGGCGCTGCGGCATCGGGCCGGGCCGGTGACGGCGGTCGAGCGGCAGGTGGCCCACATCTGGGGCGGCACCATGATTGCCAGCATGCTGCTGTTTTCGGTGGAAGAGCTACTGGGGCTGCCGGTGCTCAGGCTCTCGCCGGTGTTGGCCTTGTTGGCCGGCCTGATGTTCTTTGCCAAGGCGGGCATTCTGTCGGGCGTCTTCTACATCCAGTCGGCGGCGCTCTTCGCGACGTCGCTGGCGATGTGTGGCCTGCCACAGTTTCAGCATATTCTGTTTGGCCTGGTCAGCGGCGGCTGCTTCTTTTTGCCGGGGCTGAAGTATTACCGGCAGCGAGCTGGGGCGGGTCGGTAGCTGTGCAAAAAGGTGTCAGGACTCTTTTCCTAGTCACTGCCCCGGATGGGATCACCGACGAGGCTTCTGTGCGGAAAAGAGTCCTGACACCTTTATCCTGCCCTTTTTCCTGCTCGAAGCGCAAGCTGAGGGGAACCCGCGTTTTTGAACCCAGACACGCATTCCCTCGGCTCGCGCCTCGGGCTTCCTGGCATCATGGCTGCAATCCTTGGGCTATCGCAGCCGAACACCACTGCCATGGATGGCTTTCTCCACGGACAGCTAGGGCCCGCGGTCGCCCGGGCCCACCTGCTTGCGGATCAGATACAGCGGCCGGCCGATCACCTCGGTGTGGATATGGCCGATGTAGAGGGCGACCAGGCCGATGCAGCTCAGCACGATGCCGTTCATGATGACGTTGGTGACGATCACGAAGGCGATGTTGGAAAAGGCAAACGAGTTGCTGCCGAAAAACTTGTCGACCAGCATGAAGCCGAGCAGGCCGCCGAAGACGACAATGACAAACAGGCCGACGTAGCCGGCCAGTTTCAGTGGCAGCAGGGAAAAGGCCATGAAGCTGTTGAGGGCTAGCCGGATGAGCCGTCGATAGCTGTAGCGGGCGGTGCCGGCGTGGCGGGCGGGGGCGTCGAAGTCGATGGTGGTGCGTTTGAAGCCCATCCAGTCGATCAGGCCGCGGAACAGCCGGTTGCGTTCGGTGAACTGCTTCAGGGCGTCAATGACGATACGGTCAAGCAGCCGAAAGTCGGTGGTGCCCGGCTCCATTTTGAATTCTGAGATGCTGTTGAGCAGCAGGTAGAACAGCCGCGAGCCCGCCCGACGGGCGAAGGGCTGTTCATCGAGTTTGACCCGCCGCGTCGACACCACTTCAAAGCCCGCCTGCCACTGGGCGAGCAGTTCCGGGATGTAGCGAGGCGGGTGCTGCAGGTCGGCGTCCATGATGATGACGGCGTCAGCGTCGAGGGCCTGCAGGCCTGCGGTAAGGGCCATCTCTTTGCCGAAGTTGCGGGAAAGTTCGATCACGCCGATCCGTGGATCCGCGGCGGCGGCCTGCTCGAGCAGGGTGGCCGTGTCGTCACTGCTGCCGTCATCGACGAAGAGAACGGTGAAGGCATAGTCGGGCAGCCCGTCCAGCACGGCGGTCAGCTCGCGCAGCAGGCTGGGGATAGTGCCCGCCTCGTTGTAGGCGGGGATGAGTATGGCGATGTGAGGCTGCGGCATGAACGGGGTCTCCAAGCCAAAGTATGGCGCAGGAAGGCTGCCGCGTCAGCCACCGGGCAGCTTCGTGACGGTCACCCGATTGTTTCCAGATCAACGTCTTCGATTTTGCCCGCTCATCAACCATAGCCCGTATGCTTATGACTCACGGTCAGCGGTATCGAACGGCGGCGCCGTAATCCGCGCCCATCCCTTCAGTCTTGGTTATTCGCACCATGCCCGAAGTGTCTCGTTTTTTTGGGATTGTCATCGGCATTTTTCCGCGCGAGCATCCTCCGGCCCATTTTCACGCCGTCTACGGTGATTACCAAGTCACGGTCACTATTGAGTCAGGAGAGGTCACGGGCGAATTTCCACGACGTGCCCTGCGACTTGTCGAAGAGTGGCGATCGCTTCATCAGGCAGAACTCTTAGAAAACTGGAATCTGTTGCAGACTGGTCGCCCGGCAATCAAAATAGAACCACTGGAGTGATCGCATGATTCCAAAAGTCGTTTCAGCCCATCACGTTGCTGGGCATGTCATTCATCTTCGGTTCGCCGATGGCACGGAAGGCGATATCGATCTCGGCCCCGAACTCTATGGTGACCTTTTTGAGCCGCTGAAGGACGGTGCGCTTTTCGCACAATTCGTGATCCATCCAGAGTTCCACACGCTCTGCTGGCCCAATGGCGCCGATCTGGCCCCCGAGTTTCTCTACGAGAAAACGCGAGTAACCGCCTAATGCGGTATCCCCTGCCCACGCCAGGAACCACCGACCGCGACCTGGTGTCTGCAGCGGCGCTGATGCGCGGGCTAGCCTGCGGGCATGCGTCCTGCGGCTTTCTGAGGACCACGGCTTAAAGGCCTGCGATCGCTTGGGCCGCCTTGCGGCCGTACGAGGTACAGCGGCCGATCACCTCGGTGCGGATGTAGTCAACGGAGAGGGCGACCAGGCCGATCGAGCCGGCCAGCTTGAGCGGAACGAGCGAAAAGGCCATCAAGCTGTTGAGGGCCAGCCGGAAGACCCGCGAGCCGAGGCGGCAGAGGAAGGGCTGAATTTCGTCACCGGAGACGGTAAATACGATTCGGTAGCGACGACCTCGGTTCGTGTGGAAGATTTTCTGTTGGATGGATTCCGGGAACAGATCATTTTCGGGCGCTTGTCCGGCAACATCGACCTGTTCAGCGAGTCGGCGTATTGCTTGCTCGAAGGAACGCCACCACGCCAGAGCACCTTGCGGGCTTCTTGCGAGAATCCAACCGTAGATGTGTTCAGCGTTACGTTCGGCACGGGGCAGGATGACAATCCGGTGGATCATCCTGTGTCACCGAGACGGTGTCGCTCACGAAACTCGCCGATGAATTCGGCCAGGCTGCGGCCTTCATGCCGCCGGGCATCGTGCAATGAGGCGCGGATGGCTGCAGCATCATCTGCTGAAGGATGCGACGATCGCCATTCCTCCACCAACTCCTCCAGGCTTGTGGCGTTGTGTGAGTGGCGGAGTCTGTCCGCGGCAAAAACCGCAAATTGGCGAATCTCTTCTT
>Ga0180433_10007009_pt1 | contig 14550 bp, 23 predicted proteins | sample SS_ome_8_FD_132980 | JGI IMG/M metagenome (GOLD analysis project Ga0180433, IMG submission 132980) | Hypersaline lake sediment archaeal communities from the Salton Sea, California, USA - SS_1_D_1 metaG | ecosystem: Environmental > Aquatic > Non-marine Saline and Alkaline > Hypersaline >... | reverse complement strand
TGAAATTTTAAACAATCACCACATACCAATTTGTTGTGCATTCCAGATTTTACCACAACTAAATTTTCAGATTTACAGTGTTTACAAATCATAATTCCTCCTCATTAAACAAATTTCACAGAACAAGGTCTTCATCACCCTGTGTTTTTACCCCTTATTTTTATTGTTATGTTGAACTTTTTAAACGATCCCCTTTTTAATCGCCAGCCATTCCGGAATAAAAACCTTGTAGTCATTATTCTTTACATGCTCTCGCGTATGGCATTTCCGGGGTATCCAGAAATCATCAACACCATCGGTATAGAGAATTGATTTGTGTTTTTTATTATCAATCTTTTCTTCCGGGTAAACTTCAACTTTGTTTTTATCCATTGGTTATTTCAATTCCCCCTTCATGTCCCCATATTTTAGAGCAGTGTATATCCGCAATAGCGCTGTCGTCTTTTTTATAAACAGCATCTTCAATCGCTTTTAATAAATTTGATAGGTCCGGCCTTTGCTGGTGATATCTATGATTCATCCGTTCCTTTTTTTCTTTTGACCAGCTTTTCGGCATCGGCAATATAAAGACAATTTCCGCACCGATCTCAGGGAAATCGATATTGTTTATTGCAACCAAATCTTTAAAATTCCAATATCTTTGACAGGCTGGCCGTGGCCATTCTCTGCCTTTGTAATTTTTTGGTGGGTATGGCCGTGAATCGCTTATGGTCATTCTTGGTTTAGGAACGGGTGTTATGTGGTAGAGCATTTCTTACCCCTTTTCCTCCCCGCCGGAATATGCGAAGGATGAGCAATCAAGCGTTTTATCTTTGCAAACTTGGCTTGCTTATAATGCTTTCTCGCTCTTTTGCTTTTTTGGGTTTTGGACATTTTTCAAACAAACCCCTCGAATATCATCTGAGTCTCGCCACATTTTGAGCATGTTGCATTCGGTTCATCCTTCAACCCAGCCTCATCGTTGATTTTTATAATGTCGTGAGCTTTTACAAAACGACCACACTTTATACAGACGGGTATAAATGTTGCCCCGCCTTCATATTGAATTCTTCTCATATTTTCGTATTCACAACTCATTCCCAGCCTTACCCTTCATTTCCTCTTTATGGCATTTTATAACTTCCTCCATGGCCGCTATATCCCGTTCAAAATTGGACCTAATTTCCTTTTGGTTTTCTAATATCTCTTTCTGTAATGATATTATTTTTTCGTTGTCTGAGGCTTTACAGGCCGCAATATTTATTCTAACCTTGTTTATTGGAAATAAATAAAAAGCGACACAGAGTATTAATATACCGATGATTATTGATATATCACTTGGCTTATCATTCATTTTCTTTTTCCTTTAATCTAAGGCAGCTCTCACGCATCGGACAGTCAAGGCAAATAACCTCGTTATATTCATCCAAACATAAACCAATAAAACCATTCCGCTTTAATTTAACATCTGCCTTCTTCGCCATCACCATTAAAGCCATCGCCATACAGCCAATACTTGCGCCGACAAATAAACCTGTAATAAAACCGATCCAAAATAGATTCACGGTGTGTCCTGATTTTCAATATAGTTTTCAAATCTATTTAAATGGCCCCGGAATGTCATTTTAAATGTTCCGGGTTCTTCATCTCTATTTTTTGCAATATCTATCCTTGCTATATTTTTAAGGGAAAGATTCTCCTTGTCGTAAACTTCCGGTCGGTGAATAAATATTATAACATCAGCTTCTTGCTCAATAACACCCGAATCCCTTAAATCGCTCATCCGAGGCAACCTGACTTTTCCCTCTTTCTCGTTTGCCCGGTTTAGTTGTGATATTAGGATGAAAGGTATGCCTAATTCTCCAGCAATATCTTTAAAACGACTCGCTGCGTTTCCGACCTCAATATCTCGCCTTTCTCTGCCGCTAAATCTTATTTTTTGTAAGTAATCCAATACGATAAAATCAACCCGGGACGTTTCTATAAATTCTCTAATCTTTTGTTCGACCTCTAAATCTGTAATTCCTTTTGAAAAATCGATATATAAATTCCCATAACCTATGGGAACCGTTTCATTTATTTTTATATACTCGTTTTGTGTGATCTCTCCCTTTGCAATTTTTGTCATATGTATCTGACTACCCGAGGCGATCATTCTCACACCTAAACGATATTGGCTCATTTCAAGAGAATAAATAAGACCATGATATCCGTGTTGGGCTGCGTTTTTTGCGATATTCATTCCCAAAGTCGTATTATGAGTAATGATATAATTGTCTGTGATATAAAGTGAGGATGGATGAGAGGTTGAGATACAAGCACATTTTTTACTGCCTATATATTCAACTGATTTAATTACTGGTTTTTTTACACGTATTTGTTTTTTTGTTCTTTCTTTTTTCCGTTTAAGGGATATAAATTTACTTTTATTTTTATGTGATATACCTGTTATATAAAAATCTTGGTGTGTTGTTTTTTTAAATCTTTTAGATGCCCAACTGCCAAGCGATCTTGCAATTTCAATAACATCATCCACCAATCTTTCACTTACAGAACCAAATAATACCGATCCATCCTTTTCTACCCACCCATCAGTATCCAGCAATCCCATTAAGACGAGCTTTCGGTTTTCTTTGTTTGATAATTTATATTCGTTTGGTATAAATTTTTTTTCACTTCGACATAATAAACCTAACCTTCTTAATTTCTCTTTTAGATCGTTTTTTCGAACCCCATTTTGCCCCTTTTGATATCTGCTTTCTTTTTGTCGAATACGATAATCATATTTTTTTATGTGGTTAAGTTTATATTTTGTGCCGAGTCGCTTTTTAAATTTAATTAATATCTCTTTATCTGGAATAGTTATATTAAAATTATTAGACAGCGATCCGTCGCCGAGTAAACACCCCAATACATACGGGTCTATGGGTAGTTCTTTATCGCTCCCAAAATCCCCTGAACAAATATCAATCCATAAGCGTTTTTTATATCGCTTTTTGGTTAGCATTTCTTTTAATTTTAAAGTTGTAACTACTTTCGGCTTCTCCCAATCCCTATAATAAATTTGCCATAAATGTTCATCTGATACCTCACATGATCGATCATCAGAAAATGTTATTTTATATATATTTCTAATACCTTGCGAATAAACACCTGTAACAATAGATTCCTTTTTATCAATTGATGCTATCTTATCTCCGGTTTGTATATCTCTAAAAGTTTTCCACCCTTTCTTGGTTTTTATTTTTGAATCTAATGGTTGTGCTTTCCCTTGGCTGGGTCTTCCAGCGACAACAATTAGATCCCCGGGCCTCATCCCGATGATATACTGATCAACCTTTTTAAAATATGTCGGAATGCCTGTTATTTTTCCCTCCCCCTCTTCTATCATTTCTAAACAATCACCGATTACATCAAAAGCGTTTATAGGCCCTTTAGTGATAGCCTCTGCTTCCATATTCAACAGTTTATTTTTAAGTTTATCTGCGACAAGTTGAGCTGGCTCCCCATCTTCGATCTGCTGTTTGGCTTTGTTCGATACGGTAGCCAAATATCTGCGGTTATATTGCTTTTTTATATTTTGAATGTAAAAGTTAAGGTCGGTGGGGTATGGGGATTCTTCTTGAAGTTTTTTTATCCAGAAGTTCCAGTTTGTTTTTTCATCTTTTAAGACCGAGCATATTTCTGTAATCATAGCCACATTGGAAATCGGATTCTCTCTATTTTTCTGATAAACTCGATAAAGTGTTTTATATACCTTCTGCCTTAATCCGGGCTCGAAATGTTCCGGTTGAAGATAGTTGAATATTTTCGGGTGATCTTCCGGCCAAGTTAATATGGCATTTAAAACACCATCTTCATAATAGTCTGTTTGGAATCTTCTCAATTGTCGCATCCTTTGAATGGGTCTTCGGCTTCTTTTTTTGGCGGCTCAAAATTCTCTGGTAAATAATCAATAAAATACCGATCATTTTTCCCAAAAAAATTAGCAGGGTCTTTTTTATATTTTGGCTCATCATCCTTACAAACCGTCTTGTAGTTTTTGATCGAGGCTATTAATTGTTCTTTTGAATATTTTTTAAGATAATAAGTGATATTTTCTTTTGCCCTGGTGGATGATTTTTTAAGTGGATTAATTTCTGTTTTATAAAAATTATAAATTTCGAGCGGTATTTGTTTTATCTTTTTTGTATTTAAAGGAGGAGTTACCTTTTTGGGTAATGTGCTTTTCCTTTTTGGGTAACGTGAAAAAAACGTTACCTTTTTGGGTAATGTTTTCCAAAGTTTATATTGCTTTTGAAATCCATAGGTTATAGAATAGTCATTACCCAATTTGGTAAAGTGAGATTTAGCGTTACCCAATTTGGTAATGATGTTCATATCTAATAACTTATTTAAACTCTTACATATTGCTACTTTTGACAATCCTGTACCTTCGACAAATTCTGGTAATGAAACTACAGATTCTTTTTTATTCCACCCATAAGTCTTTCGTAGAATAAAATCTAAAACCTGTCTGGCTTGCCCTGGAATTCTTGTTTTAGCTAACGCTTCCATAATTTCATTCGCAATAGCTGTATAGCCGTTTTCTTTCTGAGGATTTGCCACCTATCCCCTCGCCGCACCAAGTTCGCTTTTTCTCTTTTTAATAATTTCGTCCAGCACCCTTAAAACACTCTCTTTTACCGCAAGGTAGTCGTCGGGATAGATCGTTTTACAGATTTTATTTTGGTGATTAACTAAGTTGGCAAGTCGTTGCTGGTTTTGTAATTTTATATTCATTTCTCCCCCCACATCATTACCCCTTTATAATACAGACGTCATACAACCATATTCCAGCTATAATATTGACCACTTAAAAACGCCGTGGTATTCTCTTAAGCAATGGAATGATCACATCGGCGTTTGAAAGTAAGATCTCGGCATAATCGTAATAAACCCTTAAAAGCCGAGCGCCCTTACGAACAAATTCACACAGTGTAGTGTCTTTTATCACGCAAAATTTTCGGAGATCGGTTATTTTTTTAGGTTCAAATCTTACTTGTAAGACATAATTCTTTGATTGCGGCGGTTCGGGTGCTCTATCTTCAATTAATTTAAAAACTGTTTCAGACATAGGAACCTCGCTTTTTGCTTGATATAAAGCAATCAACATGCTTAATTATAATCGGGATGTAATAACTCTAAAAATGTAACTTCGCCATTTGTGGCCTTTTCAATTTTTTGGGCCAGCTCTGGAGACGGCCTGCGAGAACCACAAGCCAACAAACTAACGTAGTTTTTGGTTGTACCGATTGCTGCGGCGAACTTTACTCGGTCTTTACCTTTTAAATATTTATTAAGTTTCATATTTTATATGATAATCTATTAGATTGTTGTTTGTCAAGGAAAAATAATCATTATGGTTGTTCTAATTAATATAAATGAGGTTATCAGGCTTAATTTAAAAAGAATTTTAAATGAAAGAAATTTATCACCTCTAGACTTTTCTAAAATTATTAACAAACCGGCCTCTCAAATTTCCAATTGGCTGAGCGATCCGCGCAAGGCAAAGTCATCCAAACCCATCGCCAGGAAGTTGATTAACGAAATATGTGAAAAGGGAAATATAAATACCGCAGAACTATTCGATTTTGGTGTGGTGGGATATAAACCTAAAAAACTAAAAACTAAAAACGATAAATATTATCTGGAATATCTCCACTATAAAGAAAAATACTTAAATATTTATGAGGAAAATCAAAAACTTAAAAAACTTATCAGTAAGCACTATAAAAAAAACGGAAAACGGAAATTTGATAAGGACACCAACCTTTTAAAAAAAAAATCATTAATTTAAACCATTTTTTAATACCAATCTAAATCTCCATAAATATTCCAAAAATCTAAATCCCCACAACTTAATTTCCCATCCCCCCCGACATTACTTAACATAAAACAATCTTTTAGATTATTTTTTTCTTGACATAAACAATCTAATAGATTATCCTTGAGTTGAACTCTAAAAAGGGGGTTATTATGGAAATCACACCTTATGATTTTTCAGGCAAGACAATCAGAACCATAACAGACGATAAAGAAATGATCTGGTTTGTTGCTGTAGATGTTTGTCGCTATTTAGCTTTAACCAATCCAACAGCAGCGATAAGGCACTTAAAAGACAATGAAAAGAGTTCCCTAAAAATTAATAAGGGAACCGATGGCAACCCAAACGTTAATATTATTAACGAACCGGGCCTTTACCGCCTCTTATTGCGAACAAACAGCAAGAAGGCAGAAAAGTTTCAACATTGGGTTCTTTATGATCTCATTCCGACCGTTCGCAAAACCGGTTCCTATTCCATTAAAAAGCAGTTGCCCCAAGATTATGAGGAAGCACTTGAACACCTGCTCGTTAAAGTAAGGGAAAACAAGAGGCTTAAAGCCGACAATAAAAAACTCCTACCCAAAGCAGACGCATTAGATCAGATCGCCGGGGGCAACGGCTATTTGAGCTTTACCATGGCCGCTAAAAACCTTGGAATCAAACCGAAATATCTAATCGATCTTCTATTGGTTCATAAAGTCATATATCGGAGCAAAGACAACAGGGTGTTGCTCCCAATTCAATACTATGCGGATCACGGTTGGTTTAAAGTGAAAATGACCGGTCCCAACAAAGAGTGGCCACAGACGGTGGTTACTCAGTTTGGATTAACCAAGCTGGGAACCCGGTTCAGTAGATTTTATGAAAAGGCACACTCATAACAACCTCAGGGGAAAAGATGAAATCAGTCAAAGGATATTGGTTCGCACCGGAAAACAAAAGATTAGCTAACGGTGATAATCGAAAAATCAAGATAGGAATAACCCATAAAGTTAAAGGTGAAATCATACCGTGTCGTCACGGCTTACATCTATCGAAACGTCCTTTTGATGCCCTTTCCTACGCTCCCGGTCCTATAATTTATAGGGTTAAGGGTAGCGGAGTTATCATTCCCCATGGCAATCCTATTGACAAATATGCTTGTTCTGAACGCACCTATATTGCTGGTGGTTATGATTGCACCGACCTTTTAAGGTTGTTCAGCCGAAAATGCGCTTTAGATGTAATCCACCTTTGGGATGCACCCGATATAGTAAAACAATATTTAAAAACCGGGGATGATAAGTTAAGGGCTGCTACGTGGGATGTTGTGAGGGATGCTGTGAGGGCTGCTGCGTGGGCTGCTGTGAGGGCTGCTGTGAGGGCTGCTGCGTGGGATGCTGCGTGGGCTGCTGTGAGGGCTGCTGCGTGGGATGCTGCGTGGGCTGCTGTGAGGGCTGCTGCGTGGGATGCTGTGAGGGCTGCTGTGAGGGCTGCTGCGTGGGATGCTGCGTGGGATGCTGCGTGGGATACTGCGAGGGCTACTGCGTGGGCTGCTGCGTGGGCTGCTGCGTGGGATGCTTATATAAACAAAGCCAACAGAAGATTAACATCTATGCTTTCAAGGCATTTAAAAACATAAAACCAACCGGGAATAAACATAAAGTTGGTGTATCATGACAACCTCAGGGGGAAAGATGAAATACGAAATTAGACAAAGATACTCAGGAAAGGTTTTATTTTCACTTGAAACAAAAAGTTTAAGATTGTGTTTGGAGGCAGCCGTTAAAAGTAGAGCCAACCTGTCCGGAGCCGACCTGTCCGGAGCCGACCTGTACAGAGCCAACCTGTCCGGAGCCGACCTGTTCGGAGCCAACCTGTACAGAGCCGACCTGTACAGAGCCGACCTGTTCGGAGCCGACCTGTCCGAAGCCAACCTGTACAGAGCCGACCTGTTCGGAGCCGACCTGTCCGAAGCCGACCTGTCCGGAGCCGACCTGTACAGAGCCAACCTGTCCGGAGCCGACCTGTTCGGAGCCGACCTGTCCGGAGCCGACCTGTCCGAAGCCAACCTGTCCAGAGTTAAAGGCATTAACTATTTTCGATGCACTCCATTATCATTTCTAAAAGACCAAATCGGAAAAATAAGAGCGTATAAGTTAGTAACACAAGACTATACCGGCCCCTATTATCGAACCATCACTTATAAAATCGGAGAAGAAATATCAGTTAAAGGAGTTTGTAAAGATGAATCACTACAATGTGCTGAGGGCATCAGCTTAGCCACATTAGACTGGTGCATGAAAGGATGGAAAAAAGGCTACAAAATTTTAGTAGCTGAATTTACCGCTAAAGATATAGCCGCTATCCCAATTGCAACGGATGGTAAATTTAGAGTTTCTAAGTGTAAGATTATCCGTGAAAAGGATTTAAAGAAGCTCGGATTAGAAAAGGAATAAAAGTGGAAAAACAATCTAAAGGCAAAACCACAGTAAAAACGAAACCATTATGTATAAATAATATTTAAAAACTCCCGACTCAGCTTTTCCGTACTAAACCGTGCTCAGGAGGCCGATACGATTAGCTCAGTTGGGATTAAAACCATTCACCAGACGTTGCAGGCGCTGCCGCACAAAGTGGTGAGAGGTAATACAGTAAAAGGTTGTGCATCTTGAGAGGGGATCTATCCTGTCCGCACTAACGGGAGGGAATCAAGCCCAATTAGGCAAAGTGAACACCTGATCCCGGGTGGGTCATTAGAGCAGGAAGTTGATGTATCCGAGTAGTGCCGGAACATCGGCTTCCTGCCTCGCTCAAGATGCACAACATGGGAGGCTACAATCTAAGAAAAAGGAGGCGATAATTTAAATATGACCGCAGAAGTAGATTTAAAAAAACAAAGGCAAATACCACTCCAACTCGAAATTCAAAAAGATGAGCTGTTAAGGTTGGATAAGGCATGTTCGGTTCTTAAGGATCGACTTGTCTCCGCAAGCGACCAAACACTACCGGAAGATGCGGCAAAAGGAGAACAACCCACCCTTGTCCCGATAGCTGAGGAACTAAGAAACAACAACGGCACAATAAGCCATGTCACCGACCAGCTTGAGGGAATGATTGATCGGCTCGAATTGTAGGGAGGCTACATTCACAAACCGGCTCCGGGGAGACGGAGGCCCCGGAGCCACATCAGAGGACTGTTTATGCTCGAACTCGTAATATATCTTCTAAGGACCGAAACAGACAGTTTCCAGGAAGCCTTAAGATTAATGGGCTTTAAGGAGGGAGAATTCAGTGGAAACAGTAAAAAGGCTGATTAAAACCATTTTTATAGGACTGGCTTTATCGGCGATGTTTTTCTATGCCGCATATGAATTTTTAAAAGCTGTTTAGGAGGAAAATGCACAAAATCACAAAAACGCAACGGTCAACAGGAAAGCAGCTTGACTACATGGCTGAGAATTTAAGGGAGAGGCACAAAACTCCTGTATCTATCCAGAGGCTTACTTTTGTTGATAGCAAAACCAAGACAGCTTTTTGGATAAGCGTAAAAGGCATTGGTTATTCGTTCAAAGACACCTGGGAGGAAGCACAGGCTTATTATCGTAAATTAATGAAACAGCCAAAAAACAAGCCTTCTGAATGAAAGAAATTTTTACCAAGAAAGTTAAGAACACCTATGTCTTAAAGGGCATGGTCCCAATATCTAAAGAAGATGTTGCCCGCCTGGACTCCTTTAAAGACCATCAAATCCTAAGGAATAAAGTCTCCGGGGTTCTTAAGGAAAGAAGCGTAGAACAAAACGCTTGGATACATGCTATTTTTCGTTTTGTAGCAGATAACACCGACGATCCGGGATGGAACACGGAAACAAAGGTAAAAAAGCGAGTCAAGTACGCAATAGGATTCTATGACGTTTTCAGCGTTGAGGGCAACAGGGTTTTTTTTGAATTTCGATCTTTTGCATTTAATAAAATGGAACAATGGGAAGCAAACAAAGTGTATAACGAAGCCAAAGGGGTTTGCGCTCAGATTTTAGGTGTGGATTCCAGCGTATTGGAAGCGGAAGCAAAGCAGAAAGCGGGGTTAAGATGAAAAAGTCCTGGCCGTCAGTAACGCAGGTCTTGGGAGTCTTTACAGATTTTTCAATGATCCGCGAGGACGTTCTTAAGCACGCTGCGGAACGTGGCACAAAGATTCATAGCGCTATTGCGGCCCATCTTTTGGGTTTGTGGTCCTTACCATTAGACATAGAAGCTCAACCATATTTCGACAGCTTCCGTCGATGGGCGGACCTCATGGTTGATAAGGTTGTTTTCGTGGAGGAAGAAATTGTTTGTGATTGCTATGGCTTTAAGGGGCATCCAGACGCAACCTTAATCTTAAAAGGAGAGTCGTTGGCCACCGTAATAGATTGGAAAAGCCCTATATCTGAAGCGCCAACATGGGAACTCCAGCTCTCGGGGTATTCTCATCTAGTGGAAAAGCATTATAAGCCAAACACCAGCATTGGTCGCTGTGGCTGTGTGATGCTTTCGCCAAAAGGCTCTCAAGCTAAAATGAAAGAGTATTCAGCAAACAGGAATACAGCATTTTCGGTTTTTTTAGCTGCTCTCACGGTTTTTAATTATTTAAAATAGGATCAAATATGGCGAATTCGCACATTTAAACCTAATAAAAGGAGGATAAAAATGTCAGAAATTGATTTTAGCGCAGCAATCCAAACAGACAATCGTCAGGCAGGCGCAACCGTTTCAAAGCCGATTGAATCTATGGTGCAGGTAAATCCGTTCGACACCGCACCAGCAAAAGCTAAATTTTTAGCTTACGAAGCTGCAATCGAAAGTATGCTGGAAAAGGCAAACAAACATCAGGTCGTTGATGATAAAACCAACATGGAGGCTGTGGAAGCGGCGACACAGGCAAAAAAGCTTTTTAATGAGATTGAAAAACTCCGGAAAGCTCTCACAGAAGACTCCCGAAAATACACCACGGCAATCAACAACCTGTCCAAAGTTTATACGCCAAAACTGAAAGAGATCGAAAATATATTCAAGGCTCAAATCAGCTCATACGCCCATAAAGTCGAAATGAAGCGGCGGGAAGATGAACGCAAGGCTCAAGAAGAAGCCGCCAGGTTTCAGGAAAAGCTAAATAAAGAGGCTAAAGCCAAAAACGTTGAACCTGTCCGGGTTCCCAAGCCTGTTCTCCCAACCAAACCGGAACCCACCAGAACGGAATCCGGGTCCGCATCCATTCGCAAGGTATGGACATGGAAAGAGGTTGATATATCCAAGGTCCCCGCTGAGTACTTAATGTTGGACAGGGTTAAAATCAACAAGGCTGTTAAAGCTGGAATCCGGGAAATTGACGGAATTGAAATTTACGAGGAATCACAGACGGTACTAAGAGCATAAGGAGGTAAAAATGACCGAAAAAATAGAATCATACGGCGGCAATACAGAAAACTTGCCAGCCAAACAGGAAAAGGTAATGAAATATGTCATGGATAATGGCGATGAAATGAAGCTTACCTTTAACATAGTTAGAAAGTATCTTGTCCAGGGCAATTCTGATTTCGTTAAAGATTCAGAAATTCTCTACTATATGCACGAATGCAAGGCAAGGAAGCTGAACCCGTTCCTGCGGCAATGCTGGTTGATCAAATATTCCCAAAAAGACAACGCTCAAATCGTTGAATCAATCCACCACAAAAGGGCAAAGGCTGTAAAAGCTAAAAGCTGCAGAGGGTGGGAAAAGGGTTTAATTATACAAGATGCGAATGGAGATATAAAAAGGACAAAGGGCCTTTTGCTTAAAGATGAAACCTTGCTCGGTGCGTATTTCTCAGCAACACCCGAAGGGTGGACAACGCCTTATGAACTGGAAATCAACCTTGAGGGATACATTAAGAAAAAACAGAACGGCGATTTAACAGCCTTTTGGTCCAAAGAAAAGCAACCCTCGCAGCTTATGAAGGTTGTTGAAAGCCAAGGTCTGAGCGCCCTGTGGGGAGATACGATAGGAAACACCTATATACCGGAAGAATTACCATCTATTGATATGTTCGCAGGGGAAGATGGGGCTTATGAACAAAAACTTGACACCTCGGGGTTTGACAAGCTGGCTGTCGGGGTAAAAAGTAAAAAAGATTTTGAATCATTTATCGAAATAACGGCCAAGGCTAACAACGTAACGGTTGATGAGTTGAAAGTTCAAGCTGCAGGCCAGTTTTCAGCCTTTATGAAATCCTTCGATATATGGTTTGAAAAACAAAAAAAAGATGAACCAGCAGAAGGGCCGGAAAGCGAACCCGAAAAGAAAGAACCCGAAAATTGGTGGAACGATGAAAAACATTGGAAATTTTTAGGCGGCCAACGTTTTGTCAGCGCCATTGAAAACCATGCCGATGATCTGAAAGCCGCAGGCAATAAAATTCAGAAGGCTGTCTATGACAAATTTTGTGCCAAAAACAAAAAGGAAGATTGGCCTTTTGTGAAAAAAGAACCCGAAACCGTCAACCTTTCACTCGGTGGCAACCCCGGATACACCGCAAGGAACAGTGAAGACTTCCAGGAAAGCTCAAATTCAAACGATCTCAAAAAAGAGGCAGAAGAACCCTCACCGGAAGAATCCGAGCTACAGGAAGCTAAATCCGAGCTATCAGAGCTAAAAAAACACAATATGGAAGCTGTGGAAGAGGCCGCTGAAAACCTGAAAATGTCGGTCAGCCCAATGACGCTTGATGGGTTTACGGCATTAATAGAGGAAACCCATGCGGTGATTGATAGCCGTAAGATGTGATGGTAGAGGCAATAATCTTAAACGCACTTCATAATATCAGGTTATGGGGGCTGGAATATGCTGCGGTTAGTCCTAACAAGCAGTGGTGCATTGAGCATAAAAAATTCTTTAATTACCGCCACTGCCCCCATAATCGCCCATGCAGCCGACCGGAAGAAAGTCGGCGGCTGATTCGGGTACATTATACGCCTTGGAGGCAGAAGAAAATGAAATGTACATGCGGTTGTAATGAGGAAGCTCAATATCTTGTAACTGGACACGATTTTGACCCATACAAAAAGGGAAATAAAGGAAAGCCCTTCATCGATCAACCATGTTGCGAACATTCAATGCTATATCTGGTTGAGGGTGGTGATGAGCTTGGGTTGCCAGCAACGGTGAGGCGTATAATAAATCAATAAACCGTGACAAAAAATAACCGCATTTTTTGCAGGTTATCTCAGCATTATGATACTAAATAAAATGAAGATATATGTTTTTGAATATAACGAATGTTATCACGAAAGTAGCTTTGAGACAATTGGTCTGTATTTTTCCATAAAAGATGCTTACAAATCCATGCGACAAAAGAAACTTTCTGATTATCAAGATTGGCTTGAGCTGAAGCGGGATTGCGGAAAGTTTGGAAACGACAAATTTCCCGAATGGACATTATATAGAATCAGAGCGAGAAACGTGACATAATAAGTCGGTGAATGTGTGAAAACTAAAAAGAAGTTTTCCACTTACCTATACCATTATGTTTTAAGAAAGGAGCAACTTAATGAGACCAATTTACCAATGTTATACATATACAAATGGCAGCAATAACAGATACGTTGAAAGTGTTCATGAAGACGGCCACGGCCGACTCGAAGTTTATTGGATCGACTGTCAAAATGAAAAATCGGGCACTTGTTCAAAGACATCTTTTGAGAAGTGGGCAAAGAAGCGCATTAAAAAAACATAATAAGATGCTGAACCATAACCGGACAAAGTCGGGTCCAGTTCGTAAAGATAAACAATAATTCAACTTAGTGAGCGCCGCCAGGTTAGCTCAAACATTATAGGGCTGATTTATGGAAATTAATTGGGAAACGCCACAACATTTTTTCAAGGCGATAGATAAAGAGTTTCATTTCGACATTGATGTATGCGCCGTTGCGTCAGATGCGAAGGTAAAAACTTTCTTTAGTCCTGACATTAATGGTTTGTCTGTTCCTTGGTCCGGCAACTGTTGGATGAATCCACCCTATGATCGCTCCGTGGGTCTTTGGGTTGCAAAAGCCTATAAAGAATCACAGAAAGGCAATCTTGTTGTTTGCCTGCTTCCCGGCAGATCCAACGATACTAAATGGTTTCACGATTATGTAATGAAGTCAAGTGAGATACGTTTCGTTAAAGGTCGAATACAGTTTTTACATAATAAAAAGCTCGGACAAGGTTCAAACATATCGAACATTCTTGTTATTTTTAGACCATATTGTATAGGCCCACCCGTTGTTTCTAACATCGACAAATCGGGCCGTCCTATAACAACCGGATAGAGCATACATAAAAAGCATGATGCTCATCCTTAACATTCAATTGCTTGAGGGCAACGATTAGTAGGAGGAGGAACCAAAAATCGGCAAGCTATCTAACCAGAAACGGTCAGCACGACGATTAGGTAAACACGAACGGGCACGGGTCAAGAAGCACCACCGATCATCGTTTGCGAGAATTGGTGGTAACGTGGCTGGCGCCGGTACCGTTAGTGTCCATGCCGGTCGAAAGAAGTTTTGGCGTACAGTCAAAGCTGTTTCCGATCTTGATGGTGACTCTATAACTCCGAATGCGTTGGTATCTGTCAAACGGCCAGCCTATAAGACAGGTGCAACCTCAAGTAATTGAACAACTCATTTCATCACTCATAAAAAGCATGGTGATGAATTATGACATTA
>Ga0180433_10007005_pt1 | contig 14556 bp, 19 predicted proteins | sample SS_ome_8_FD_132980 | JGI IMG/M metagenome (GOLD analysis project Ga0180433, IMG submission 132980) | Hypersaline lake sediment archaeal communities from the Salton Sea, California, USA - SS_1_D_1 metaG | ecosystem: Environmental > Aquatic > Non-marine Saline and Alkaline > Hypersaline >... | reverse complement strand
TGTCTTGATCCTGCGTAATTGCCTCTACAGGGCACTCGTCTACACAAACACCGCAGCCAACACATAAATCCTGATTTACCCATGGCATTTTTTAATCTCCTGATTATTTACTTTCCTTTAATTTCAATTTCTAACTGATAATTGACAGAACAGGCAACAGACTTAGAGACAAGGCAATATTTCTCAGCTAACTGGCCCGCTTCTTGAATTTTTTCAGTAAATTTATCTTCAGGCAATTGAACCTTTGCCTTAACTTCAACATTGGTGAACCGAAAACCATCAGACTGCTTTTCAAGCTGACCTGAGGCCTGCGAGTTGTATGACAAGGTCTCGATTTTAAACTTTTGCGCAAAATAAAAAAACGTATTCATCAAACAACTGTTAATCGCAGCGACAAACATCTCCTCTGGATTAAGGTTTTGTCCATTGCCGCCAAATTCAACAGCAGCTCCGATTTCCATCTGGCCGGGGCCATTGAACATTACTTTTGCCGGTTCATTTTGGTTTCGGGACACCGCATTCTTAAACATGTATGTTCTTTCACGTTTCATATACTTTGACTTTCATTTGCTCTGACTTGTTTTTGGCACAGCTATACCCGTTGACCCAAAGTATTTGTTTATTTTCAATTAATCTAGCCTGAATATGCTCAAATCCTGCATCATCCAGATATTTCATTAATTGCTCTTTGCTAAAATACTTTTCGTTCCATAATTTCTGAGCCAACGACTTGCTTGGAAACTCAACGATGAGCACCCTTCCACCCGGCTTCAAAACACTATAAACCTGCTGCAGGACTGCTTTAGGATTATTCATCTCGTGCAAAGACCAGAACATCACGACTACATCTATTATTTCACTTTGGACAAAATTAAGTTTTGAAGCACTTCTGCGAACACACTTAACAAGCGGCCAGTCTTTGTTTATCTTCTCTTTATCCGGAAAACTTTCGGAAGATATATCAATTCCGGTAACTTTTTGCCCGTAGGTTTTGGATAAATACCCTGCAAGCTCACAATTGCCGCAACCGATATCTAACACATGATTTGCCGAATGCAGCTGTTTGCCCACACGTTGATACAAACGCGGTTTGATCTTGTCGTAAAAATTGTCAGATAGCTTTGCAATGCCCATCGGTAGAACCTAAAATGAAATTACCTTATCTGCATCTGCAACCCACTGCGCCAATTCAGTCATCTTGGCTTCCTGGGCTCCTTCAAAATAAGGCTCTCCTTTGTGAACGCCGCAGCGTACCTTGCAGGTGCCGCATACCTTAACAGGGATATTTTTGGCTATTAATTCCTTTAGCATTTTTCCCAAATCAAAATAACCTTCCGGCCGCTCGGTCATGTCACGAGCCAAGTCCACTGAATCGTTCATTAAAAAAATATTTACCTCCAACCCTGTATTATGCAGTTGGTCTGTCAGTCGAAGTCCATTCCAGGTTACATCAGTACCATCATAAGGATTTCTGTTAAATACAAGAAGAGCGTTTGCTGCCATTGATTTGTCCTTTTTCTTTGTCAGAATCAAAAAACTTCTCCCTCCACCACAAAAAATGTCCCCAGGGATTGTCAATTCTGTAATTGCCATCTTCAGGCACACCGGGCCAGGAATTAATTTCTTCCAGAATTTTATCGCATGGTTTATCAAAAGCTAAAAGCTCATAAGCGCAGTTTATGAGGGTGAATTTTTTGTTTGCATCAGGGCTGCTTTCGTTATGATCCGGATGGTATTTAATAGCTGCCCGGCGATAGGCCTTTTTGAGTTGCTGCTTGTCGGCCATTTCTTCAACTTCAAGGATCTTACAGGCGGCTTTTCGAGCTTCCAGGTCCCGGGTTATCCGCTCCATAAATTCGAGGTCTTCTTTCATTTGACCGTTACCTGTTCGGTGATTTGCTCAAAAAGGTTCAAAAAATTTTCCTTATATTTCGGCAGTACATCCACCATCATGATTCCCCGTGAATACGCCTCAGCGACTTTGCGGTCATTAGGAATTTCGAGCTGTATTTCAATACCTTCTTTTTGGCAATATTTGACGACTGCATCGTCGCCAATATCGCTTCTGTTTATGGCTACCGCGAATGGAAGCTTTAATTCTCTTACCATTCCAACCGCTAGTTCAAGATCATTTAAGCCAAAAGGAGTTGGTTCGGTAACAAGTAAAACAAAATCACTTCCCTTTATCGCTTCAATTACAGGACATGATGTCCCAGGCGGCACATCGAGAATAGTTACACAATCGTTGTTCGCTTTGTTCTTTACATATTTTATTAATGCCGGGGTCTGGATCGCTCCGATATTCAGCTTCCCATGGCCAAAATACATACCATTTGATTTACCGAATTCAGCGATACCTATTTTACGTTGTTTTTCACTAATTGCATTTTCCGGACAAACCGCCATACACCCGCCGCACGAATGGCATAATTGTTCGAAAACCATGGGTTTGTCTTTCAGACAAATTATTGCACTGTATTGGCAAAGCTGGCCGCACTTTCCGCATCCTGTACATTTATCCATATCAACATCGGGTACACCAACTGTAACATCTTCTCTAATTTCGATATCTGGCTTTAAGAATATATGACCGTTAGGCTCTTCTGCATCACAATCCAGATATTGGGTTTTTTGTCCAGTTTGAGAAATCGAAGATGCCAGATTCGTGGCGATAGTGGTTTTACCGGTTCCACCTTTACCGCTTGCAATTGCTATTTTCATTAAGATATCCTTTCCTCTAAATCTTTTTCCCAATTAAAACCATCACATTTCAGCCAGCCTTGGCGAGGTAGAACATCAAAGTCTACTGGCTTGCAATTGCACCACCGGCCATCATCAGATATCTGCCACTGAGTGTAAAAGTTAATAGGAGAAGTTGTTTTATCTATTCTGAAACCAGCCGGGTGAAATCCTGTATTTATCTCTTTTACCTTATATGTTTTTTTCATTATCATTCCTTTGGTTTATTTTTCTCATCTACAAAGACTTTTTTGACATGAATCTTGGATTTGAGCATAAAACGTTCCATTCATTTCCTCTGCATAGTTACAATTTGGTTAATGTGTTTTGCCTGCCTGGATTATTTTTCTTAGCTGCCGATTTTTTGCTGTGTAATTGTAATTGCACCATTCGGACACTCAGATACACACACAGCACACCCAGTACAAAGTTTAGGATTGACAACAGCATATTTGTCTATGCTAATGGCATTGTTTGGACAAACATTAGCACAAATACCACAAGCAGTACATTTATCCGTCTGAACAATGGCAACTGCTTTGCGACCACTTTCAAGCTGAGTTATTCTTTGATTTAGCTGTTGTTTTTGCTGCTCAAGAATCTGGGCCTGCTGCTTTAATGCGGCCAATTCCTGCTCCGGGTTCGGCGGTCCGGCATTCTCCGTGATATCTGCAGCAGGGCCGGTCGGAGGCATAGCCATCGGAGCTGCCATACCCATACCACGACCCATACCGCCGCCTCGGCCCATTCCTCTGCCCATACCACGTCCCATTCCACCGCCTCGACCCATGCCGCGGCCGCCACCCATACCAAAACCTGCCCCACCTACACCTTGACCGGTCGGACTAATTCCTGGTTGGCCAGTTGCTGTAGGGATTTTCGGCGCAGCGCTGACACCAAAATGACTGGCTACATTGGGTCCCGAAGCGGAAGATAAGCTGCCTGCTTTGAACTGCTCAACGGCATTACGGACAGGCCCGCTGACACCAACAATAACTTGTATTCCTGCCTGGCCAAAAACGTTAAATGCGTTAGGACCGCAATTGCCGGTCAGTACAGTGGTTACACCTTTTTCCGACATCAGTTGAGCAGACTGAATACCCGCACCGCCGCCAAGGGCCATATTGGGATTTTCAATTGCTTCCAGTTGCATTGAGTCAGTATCAATAATCAGAAAATAGGGACACCGACCAAATCGAGCCTCCACATTGTCATCAAGAGTAGAGCCTGTTGATGTTACAGCAATCTTCATAAACAATCCTTTCTATCAGAGCCCACATGTTCCGGTTGGACACGTTCCGGTTGAGCAGGAATCGCTTCCCTGGCTGCTTTGTCCAACGGAAAAACCTGAAAATAGTTTCTGCATATCCGAACTTCCACATTTTTCGCAGACGTGCTTGCTTTTACCGCTGCTTTTTTCCAGAAATTCGCTCTTTGCCCCGCATTTGTTGCACTTGTATTCAAATATTGGCATTGTTTTGACTCCTTATAAATTCGTTAAAGTTTCACCTCAAAATATAGCGCCCTTAAACACTGTATGACTCATACTTACCAACTTCTTATACAGCCGAGCGCAAAATATCTGAATCTACAGAGAAAACTGGGAATGGTGTCGTGCGTTATACAAACACACCATCCCCCCTTAAAAGTCCAGAAGCACTTAAGAAAATAAATTCTTATCTATCTGTCTCTCAGTCTTTGCTGCTTTTCTGGCTCTCGAGCTCTTCTATACGCTTTTTGATTCCATCAAGAGCGTCTTCAAGATATTCGGCCTGGCCTTTGAGACCATCCAGCTCTTGCTGGGGTGCAATTGTTGGCGCAAACGGCACGCCGCCATACGCATATGGGTTTACAGCACCACCATAAGCGTATGGATTCACAGCACTACCATAAGCAGGCAAGCCATATCCAGCTCTGCCCCAACCAAAACCTCGACCTCGACCCCAGCCGCCGCCTCGGCCCCAGCCAAAATATCCACGTCCGCCAACAGGATTTGCATAACCCGGCACTGAATAACCGGCACAAAAACCCGCGGCCCTACCTGTCATTGGTCCCATGCCTCCAGGACCTGTTCCATCGCCACCTGGCATGATAATTCTCCTTTCGAAAAAAAAAGTTAACTTCTTGTCATTTTCGTTCCACATTTAGGACAATTCTTTGCATTACATGGCTGTCCTGCAGTATGAGCAGCTGTTGCTCCGCATTTCGGACAGACGCAATTACCGCCCGGCCCTGCTGCAAACGGTCCACCCATTCTGCCTCTACCCTGGCCCTGACCTTGGCCTCGTCCCATACCACGTCCTGTGCCGGGCCCTTGGCCAGTAGGACCTGTACCATCGCCTCTTGGCATAATATTCATCCTTTCTGCAATTAACTTCTGAGCAGTTAACTGCAATTTTTTACCTATTACCAATAACCAAACCTGCCGCCGCCACGACCTCTGCCCCAACCTCTGCCTCTGCCGAAACCTCGGCCAAAGCCAAAGCCTCTGCCAAGCCTCGGATTACCGTAGCCAGCATAAGGTACACCGTAAGCAGCTCCATAGCCGTATGCACTAGCACCATATGGCCCAAGCCTCGGTATGGCAGCACCATAAAAACCGGCCCTGCCGCCAATAGGATTGGCATAGCCTGGCACGGGGTAGCCTGCACAAAAACCAGCGGCTCTTCCAGTCATTGGCCCCATACCGGCTGGACCTGTTCCATCTCCAAATGGCATGTTAATCACCTCCTTTCCAACATTTTCAAAATTCTTAACTTTTTGACCAATGGGTACAGCATGTAATCCCGCAAAACCCTCTAATTGGCTCGGATTTTCTTTGGAACTTGTCAAAATACAAACCCCCTGGCCTCGTCCTGTCATAGGACCTTGACCTAACGGACCTGTACCATCAAAACCTGGCATTTATTCAGCCTCCTTAATCACATTAGCGATGTCATCATTAAGCGTTTCCCGAACTACCTGTTCGTGAATTTGCTCATCATCTGTTGCCAGCCTTGCTGAATCTAGCGCCTGACGAACAAAGCAAGGAATACAATCCAAAAAAGTCTTCATAATTTTATTACCTGAATAAAAGCCAAAATTCTAAATCCAGTGCCCTTCAACGTTCGCACTATCCACTTCTTTCAATTTTCCTGTTCTGAAAGATTCCATTGCTTCGGAAACGGTCTGCTTCTCAGCAAGAAATATTCCAACGCCTGCCATACTTAATGTCTTAAACGCATTAGGGCCGACATTACCTGTTATCACTGCCTCGACACCGAGATTGGCTATGTTCTGTCCGGTCTGAATGCCTGCTCCTTGTACAGCATTTAAATTCAATTCGTTGTCATGCACTGTAAAGTCATCAGTTTCAGTATCAATTACGAGCAAATACTTGGCTCTGCCGAATCTCAAGTCAATTTCACTTGAAAAATCTTTTCCTTGTGATGTTACCGCCACTTTCATGGTTTCCTTTCTTTACTATTCTTAGACGCCGCCCCCCTCGGTCGCGCCTAATCTGGTCTACAACTTAAATTTCCTGTTATATTTACCAATTCCTGCCGCGTCTGCCCCGACGCCTCCGGAAACACCTGCGGGCACCATCCCAGAAACCCGGCAAGGCATATTGCGGCTGATACAATTGACCTGTCTTGTATGCATCCAGAATCTGCTCCGTTGAACCTGTAACAAACGGCAATACCTCGATTCCCGAGCTACTTAACATAAAAGCCAAAGGCCTGGAGATTGCTCCGCAAATAAGCACATCAACATTTAACTGTCTTAATTTAGCTGCTCTTTCCGGCCCACTTTGCTCAGTTAACTCAATTTCCTGACGGCTTCTTTCTGTGCCGTTTTCCAACTCGACGAGCAAAAGCCTATGGGCAAAATCAAAAACGCTTGAAACATTACTTTGCCAAACTGGTATCGCAATTTTCATAATCAGTCTCCATTTTTATGTTAAGCAACTTCTGTGCCAAAACAGCGGCAATGATACTGCCTGAGAGATAAGGTCTTTTATCAAAAGACGTTACAAAAGAATGGTTATGAAAAAACAGGAAAATTGGTTGCCTCTTCCATTGCATGTTGAGATAGTTGCTTAAGAGTTGCCATTGCAGTTTGCAATGCCCAGCCCTGGCGTTGCATAAAATTATGCAATTGCGGGACCTGCTACCCCATCCAGAACTCGCATGAATTGCCGACCAACCAACTCATTCGCAGTGACTGTCAATGTCAAGCGTGTTTTGAGATCGCGTTAATCTGCCCGCCCGCTGGATTATGGTCCCGCGAACCGTATCCATCTTTTCGAAAACCCATCGGCTCCAACCACTGGATTTATCGAGCCTTTTCGCTCGTGAATAGTCCATGGCATTTTTTATCGTTCGTACACTTACGAAAAGCATTCACCAATTTAGGTTCAGCTTGTATATCGGAGGAGCGTCTTTGCGGAAAGCTGATACGCCAAGTATCTGTGTAGCGAAAGGTTCTACAAATGTACCAGGATTTTGTTATTACCATCTTTTGAAATATAATATTCTTTGGAAAAAGTGAATGAAGTTATTACAAGAATACGCATATTATCTAAAAATAAAACTTTTTGGTGTCATTTTGTTCTTTTATTTTGTTTTGCAATATATCAGTAAACTATTTGGTGGCTCAGTTATCTTTTGATTTCGACAATGTTCTCAGCATATTTCGAATATCATAAGAACCCTTGATCGCCACATATATGGTAATTGTTGAATACCAAACAATACAGGCAAAAGCAAGAAACCCCCAACACCAGTGGTCATGGAACATTGACTTTATTCCATTAATGATAGTCATCATTATTTAGCCTCTGTTACAATAAGCCTTGATTGAGGTTTGTGATACGAACCAATTATCATAGCTATAGCTACAGCTACATATGTAATAACACCGCATAAAGTATCTCTTTTTTGGAACCAATCTGTCCAAGGGCCTACCTTTTGTAAGATCAATGTAGTAACTGGCAAAAATGCCCCACAAATAATTGCTGCTGCTGCGCCCCAACTATTGGCTCGTTTCCAATAACAACAGGCAACCAACAGCACCGATATACTTGATAAGTAGATTGTGCCGGTAAGACAAAGGTAGGTCCATGCATCTCCTTCGATTTTATACCAAAGTCCATATATTAAAAGGAATACACCAATTAATGCTACAATCGTACGATTCCAGAACAATCCTTTTCGTTCGGACCATGTATTATCTCTGCGCAATGGGGCCATAATATCATTATAGATTATACTGCCCCAGGTAAGCATATAAGCAGAGTCTGTGGACATTTCAGCTGCAAGCATAGCAGCTACTAACAGTCCAAGTAAGCCCGCCGGGAGAAGTTGTCTGATCATCGTAGGCATTGCCAGGAGGCTATTGTCTCCAATTTCCTGTGGTGAAAGTATTGCAAGTGCGGCTATACCCCATAAGCCGGGCACAAGAAAACGGGCCACAAAAAAGAATGATGTACGAGTATATACTCTTTGACCAGTTTTAGAATCTTTTGCGGCTAAAACTCTGGCAATCATCGGCTGCCAAGTAATAACACCCGCTGTTGCCAGCATCGCATTGAAAACAACATACGACCAGCCCATATTCTCATTTCTAAATGGATTAAATCCACCTGAGCCATGGTGGTTTTGGACTGTATTTACCAACGTACCCCAGCCAACCTTGTGCAGGATGAAAAGTGTTGTTATAAGAAGACCTGCGCTCATTACAATAAATTGTAGAAAATCGGTTATGAGTACTGAGAGCATCCCTCCTAAAATCGTATAGACTGCTACAGCAAGAAGTAGTGTTGTCATCATAATTTCGAGATATTTTTGGTCAATACCTGCAACTCCAACCAAAAATTCACCTCCTATTCGCAATGCTACGCCCATATTCAGCAAACCACCAAGCGCTATTACAACACCTGTAGCCCAGCGTACGCGAGAACCGTACTTTTTCTCTAAAAGTTCAGGAATTGTTATTGCGTTTGAATCACGAAGTGGTTTTATGCAAAAACCTGTCCAGCCTACAAAAAGCATAGCCATACAAAGCAATACACCTGGTATAGCACCGGCAAAGCCGTTCTCATAACCATTTTGAGAAGTGTACATGCAAGTTAGGATACCGAATTCTGTTGCAGCAAGGGATGCAATACCAAGATAAAGATTCATTTCTCTGCCAGCTAGAAGAAAGTCTTCTACCTTACCTACATATTTACGTACCATTATGCCAGCAGTCATAACAACAAGCAGATACACTCCAACTATGCTGCCGTCTATAAATGCGAAATCACTCATTTATCTTCCTTTTCCACTAAGATATCAATGATTTCCATTTTTATTTTAGGCTTCTTAATTGCCGCATCTTTTCTATCAACATAATACCATAGCATCAAATTGCTGTATAATCCTAATGGCCATTGCGATGTTTTCCCTTGAATATAGGAAGAAGGCTATTACCTTCAAGTGGGAGAATTTGATGGCCAGCTGATTCATTCAGATACTCAATTACCGGCAATATCCAGACACGTTGCCATAATATCAATGATGTGGCCAGGCTGATGGGTAATAGCACCACCTTTTTTTATCAAACCAGGCCAATGGACAATAAAGGGAGTAGATATACCACCTTCGTAGTTGTCTGACTTAAATCCTTTAAACGGTGTGCTACTTACATTCGCCCACGGCAGACCATAGGAACAAAATGTATCCGCAGGTCCTGGCATAATTGATGGTGAGTTGCCCCATCGCATTGGAACACCATCGCGACGAAAAGAACCATTCTTTCTAAGTTTTATAAACCAGTCTGGGCCAACTTCGGCCTTCGCTGGGCCATTATCAGAAAGAAACATAATCAAAGTGGTTTCTTCGACGCTTGCTTCCTTGAGTGTGTTGAGAATTCGACCGACACTTTGACCAACACAATCGATCTGAGCAGCATAGACGGCCATGCGTTCAGCTTGCCAGTCTTTGTGCCCAGCTTGAGCCCACGATTGGATATGTGGGTTACGAGGTGAATGAACCGTCTTTTCATTCAGCAGCCCCATCTCAATAAGTCGCCGCAAGCGGCGTTTTCGCAATTCATCACCAATACCTTTAAATTGGTCTAAGAGATTTTTCACATACTCGCACATATGAATTATGGCTGTTTTGCCGGCTGCATGAATAATGTCAACAAAGTTTTTAACATGCCTGTGACTGTATTGTCGATAAACGTCAGGGCCTATATAGAAAGTACTTGTGTTCTCGCACAGGATTACAACATCACACGGTCCTTTCGCAAGGATATCAAGCGCCTTTAATTCCTCCTCATGGATTCCCTGCAAATCACCTGGTAGCCCCCCTAAAGTTGCTTCATCTACAATACTTGTCCACACTAATCTTTCAGCAGGTTCTTTGTTGATGATATACAGGAAGGATTGAGCCTTTTGGCGAACTCTCATGACAAGCGGCTTCTACCGAAATCTGTTACAAATGCCTTTTGAAGGAAAAAATAAAAAAGTACTGCCAACGCAAGGCCTTGACAGCACTGGAGTTACCGAACACGCCCGGCAGGATTCGAACCTGCGACCTACGGATTAGAAATCCGTTGCTCTATCCGGCTGAGCTACGGGCGCCTGGTACTTAAGTGCCAACAGTTTAACAAGTCCCGACGGGCGGCGTCAATTCTTTTGGAGGGTTGGCACGCGAAACCCACATAGCGAATGGTACGGAAATATGCGGACAGGTTAACAGCAGGCCGGGCCGCACACCACTTCCTGAGGGTGCGTTGTCATCGTGAAATAAACTCTTGCAAATTCTCATCCTTACGAATATATTAAGCCTAACCGTAAGGGCCTGGATCTGCGTTTGCCGAACGTTGGAAAATGAGAGGAAACAGAGGTACGTTTGCGACATTCTTCAGTTATTGGAGAAAAAGCTTGTATATGAAGGCAAGTGAGGCGGCGATGCTTTCGGTAGTAGTCCTCGGCCTGGCGGCTGGAGTATCAGGCGCTGATCTTAAGGTTGATTACCATCACGATAGAAACAATCCCATACCTACGCCGGAAGGCTGGGTGCAGGTGACCGATTCTTCCCTGGCTACGGCCGAGGGTATCACCGTAGAATTGAGCCCAGGCCAAATAGACTCCTACCATTGGGGTCCATACGATCCCAGCGGCGATCTTGCTGGCCTCATCAACGATCACCATTACGGCGGGAATACCTCATCTTTTTTCACAATGACAATCACGGGTTTGGACGCCAATGCCAGTTACCAGATGACCAGCTGGCACAACGTGGCATTCCCTCTCAACGGCATACCGAATGCAATCGACATCAAACAGGGAGCTGACGTGCTGGTTGACGATCTGCAACAATCCCTGCAGGCCACCGACAGTGACAGCTCGGCGAAGGCGGCATATACGGTCATGGCAGACGGCAGCGGGCGCGTCGTGCTGACTTTCACCGCAGACGGTACGGGGGGAGCGCTGGAGAATTGGGGTCCTGAAAACAACTCCAATGTGGCACTCAACGGCTTTACCCTTGCTTTGGGAACGGGCATCGGTTTTGAGCAATCCCAATCGGGCGCAGTGGAAACCATAACGGCCGCATCGCTCGCGGTTATACTCGATCCGGCGTCGACCGGTACTATAACGGTGGACTACGCGGTAACGGGAGGAACGGCCACCAATCATGCGGACTACATACTTGAGCCCGGCACACTTACTTTCCTGCCGACTCAGACCCGCAAGACGATCGATTTCACCATCATCGACGACAGCCTTAACGAACCGGATGAAACGATAATCGTTGCGATTTCGAACCTCACCGGCGGCGAATCGGAACGTCTGCATATTTCGCGCTGCTCGCACGTTTATACCATTGTAGATCCCCGGCCTCATGTCTCTTTCGCCGGACCATCCGGCAGGGGCAGTGAGGACGGACCGCCGGCTGAAATTGCGGTAATCATGACCCCTGCGAGCGACGGCATGATAACCGTCGATTATGCGGCCACCGGAGGAACGGCTGCCACCGCTGATGACTACATTCTCGAACCCGGCACTCTGACTTTCTCCGCCGGTCAGACCGTACGGAGCATAATCTTGCGGCCCCTGGTCGACGAACTTGAAGAAACAGACGAAACGGTCGAAATCAGCCTGTCGACCGCCACCGGTACGGTACTTATCGGCCCTTTCGACCGATACGAATACGTTTTGACCGAGCAAGAGGGCATACAATGGGACGCGTTGACATGGTACCGGCCGGGATTAACCAAGGTGTCCGGCAACGAGCTTTACTGGCACCCCGAGCCGGGGCAAATGGCCATCACAACCTTGCCCGAAATGAGGCTTTCACAGATCGGAGACGTCGCGGAGATAAGCTACTTCTACATGGGTCAAGGTGATGGCATCGACGGCGGCAGCACCGGCACGGGCGACATTCGCATGGGCCTTTTTGACTCCAACGGCATGGGATATCCCGCTGAAGCCTCGTACAGACAGCAAATATTCTGCGGATATCTCGGCTACAAGGCGGGCGTTTCGGCCCATGTGTCCAGCAGTTACGGTGGCAGGATCGCCAAGCGCATCGACCCCTGGAACACCGACGAAGCATGCCAGTCCCTGATCCAGGCAGCCGAGGGGCCTTGGGGTCCCAACAGAGGCCAGGACGAGATCCCGGGCTTCGAGCTGCCACCCGAGCAATGGTCGCTGCTCACACTGCGTTGCGAACGGACCACAACGAGCACAGTGATCTTTAGCGTCACGCTCAACGGAAGGACGGAAACTTTGATCGACAGCGATCAAACGAACCAACCGCGCAAGATCGATGTGTTTGCGATGTACTTCGCCAACGACCGACCCTACACACTGGTAGCCCTGGACGCACCGAAAGGGCCGAAACCATCCAACCCGAACCCGCGCGACGAAGCCCCGAACGTAAACGTCGATCCGGTCCTAAGCTGGCGCTGCGGCCGGACAGCCGATTCTCAGGACGTGTATTTCGGCACCGACCAAACGGCGGTGACCTCGGCGGACCGGTCAAGCGGCCTTTACATGGGCAACCGGCGGAATAGGAAGTTTCTGCCGGGACCGCTTGATTTAAAGACCACCTACTACTGGAGGATCGACGACGTCAACGACGGCTCGACGGTAACCGGTGACGTCTGGAGCTTCACCACGACCGACTGCGCCGTGATCGACGACTTCGAAGGCGATTTTGAGTGGGAAGGCTTCGGCTCGGCAGCCGGGTATACGGCGACCTCAGGTGGTGTCCACCACGGCGGCATCAAGTCAATGCAGATACAGTATCTGAACATTGCCCCCAACCCCCCCTACGCGGCTGCGGGCAGGACCTTCGACCAGCCGCAGGACTGGCTTTCCGGCCCGCGTTCGCTGGGCCTCTATTTCAGAGGCGCGGGCACGAATAGTAACTCGTCGAGCGTCAGGCTTTACTTACGAATCGAGGACGCCGAGCAGTCAACAGCCGAAGTTGTGCTGGAAGGGGCTGATCTGACAAGTGAAACATGGCAGCCCTGGGGCATACAGCTGAACGACCTGTCGGCAATAGACCACCGGCGGGTCAAGAAGGTCACTATCGGAATCGGTTCCGAAGGCGGCACGCGCGGCGGCGAGATCGGCTCTATGTATATCGACGACGTGGGCCTGTGCCGCGGCCGCTGCGTGTCCGGTCCCCCGCAGGACCTCACCGGCGACTGCCTGGTGAACTTCCTTGACCACGCGGAACTGGCCGAGGGCTGGAGCGCGGGCATGCTTCAGTACAGGGCATTGACCGAACAGTGGCTCGAAGAACATCTCGACTGGCCGTGAGCGCCCTTTCCGTGTAAGATCATCACGTTGGCAGCCCCGGCGGGAGGCGGTCCGCCGGGCGGGTGCGTCCGTTGGGTTTTTGGGAGTCGCGTATGAACCTTGTACTTTTCATAGCCGTGCTGGCCGTATCCTTTATCGTGGTAAGAATCGGCGCGGTGGCCTTCCAGCTGACGGGCCTGGAGTGGTCGCTGGCCAAGTTCCAGTCGCTTTCCTGCTTTACCGGGACCGGCTTTACCACCCGCGAGGCCGAGCTTGTCACCGGCAACCCGCAGAGGAGGCGGATCGCCTCGATAATAATGGTTCTGGGAAACGCTGGTTTTATCACGATGATCGCAACGTTCGCCAACTCCCTTAGGCCGCAGATCGTGGCGGACAAACTCAACCTGCCACTGCTGCCGGATTTTCTTCCCTCGGCGTTTCTGCCGTGGATCAACCTGGCGATCATAGTGGCCACCGTCTATGTTATGTTCAGGCTGTTCACAAACACAAAACTGGTAAAGAAGCTTACATCCGCACTGCGCAGGAAGCTGCTGGCAAGGAACATCGTAAGCCAGGTTTCGTTCGAGGAACTACTGCTTGTAAGCGAGGGATACGGTATTTCGAGGATACAGGTCTGCGAGGAAAGCCCGATTTTAGGAAAGACCCTGTCAGAATCCCATCTCCGCAAGCACGACATCACCATCCTGGCCATAGCCCGCAAGGGCAAGGTGATTCCCAACCCGTCTGCGACCACCAGGATACTTCTGGGTGACGAGCTGATATCGTTCGGCCGCCTCGAAAATATGAGACAAAGAACCTGCGCGGCCTGAGCTGCTGGCAACACAAAGACATCTACTCCTCCCTCATCACCTGCATCAACCTTCGCACTAGCGCCGTCAGCGTGATCGGGGCGTTACGCCGGTGGTCCCGCTTGTCGAGCACTTTGTGGGCCAGCTTTGCGAATCGTTCGCTTTGAACCAGGATTTGTTTTCTTCTCGGCATGAAAGTCACCTGCTTGCCTGAACCGAAACTGCAAG
>Ga0180433_10007004_pt1 | contig 14556 bp, 9 predicted proteins | sample SS_ome_8_FD_132980 | JGI IMG/M metagenome (GOLD analysis project Ga0180433, IMG submission 132980) | Hypersaline lake sediment archaeal communities from the Salton Sea, California, USA - SS_1_D_1 metaG | ecosystem: Environmental > Aquatic > Non-marine Saline and Alkaline > Hypersaline > Sediment... | reverse complement strand
GATCGGATTGAATCGTTGCTCGGCAGCCCAGTCGACGTGTCGCTTCCAGGCTTCCAGATCCCAATTTTTCGATTCTCGTACATCGTAAAGAAAGTAGCCACGATCCTCCAGGTCCGGCCAGTCGACAACTTTAACCTTGGGGATAAGCAATCGTTTCTCGTCGTCCGCGCGGAGCAGTTGACGGAGCGTCTGCGAAGCATACAGCACGCCAGCCGCGTCATGGCCCATCAATGCCAGCGTTGGGATATCGCCGGTTTTCAACGTGACAATCTGATATCCCTGCGGCTTGTCCGCCTCCGGTGCCAGTGGTGGCCCCACTGTGGGATCTTCGCTGAACCGCAACACATAGGCTGCGCCTGAGGGTACTTTTGTTGCCACTGTTGGCACGCGGCCACAAAGCTGGGCGATGTCCGCCGACACATCCGCGACAGTTGTCTTCAGTACGGGCGATGGCGACGCCGGCGTCAGCAATACCAGCTTGCTCACATCAACCGCTACCTCGCCTTCCCACCGGCACTGATGCGGATAGGGAAATAAGTCGGCGCAAGGATCCCGTTCGACTCTCGTGGCAATTTTCTCCGCCCCCTAAGCTGCAACGGTCGAAACCCCGATAAGCGTAGCGAAAGCGAACACGATGCTAGTCTGTCTATGACACAAGAACATTGTTTATCCTCTCGTTGAGCCTTTTTTGCGGAACGGGTCACAAGCGGAGTCGTGTAGAGATAACGGCACGGGCGAATATAGAAGTCTCACCATCCCGCGTCAATTTGTATTACAAGTTCAAAATGGGCTTTGGCAAGCGAGCCGTTCGCGTTTATTATCGTGGCGGTGAAACGACTCTCGCACATACGCTATGTACGGCTCTATCCATTGGCGATCCCGCTTCGGCGTCCGTTTGAGCATGCCACAAAGAAGCGAGCGGTGGCCGATCCGGTGGTGATTGAAGTCGAGTTGGCGGATGGCACGGTCGGGTATGGTGAGACCTTACCGCGTCCCTACGTATCAGGCGAGACGGTCGCATCTGTTCTGGAGACAATCCGAACGTGGGCCCTCAGTGAACTGCTCGGCTTCCGCCCCGCCCATTTTCCGGAGGCGTTAGAGAAAGTGGATGGTCTTCCTGCTGAGGATGAACAGGGCAAAGTCGCCACTGCGGCTCGCGCGGGTCTTGAGCTAGCCCTGCTCGACGCCTACAGCCGGCACTTTGGCAAATCAATCAGTGAGGCGGTTGGTTGGTTGGGGTTGCCGGGGCTCGGTTTGCCGGGGAGCCGGCATCATGTTCGTTACAGCGGCGTCTTGTCGGGGGGGACGCTACGCAAGCTGAAGCGCTCGACACGCATGATGCGATGGTACGGCCTACGCGACTTCAAGCTGAAGGTTGGTTATGAGGATGACGTTGACCGCGTGCGGACCGTTGCCCAGGTCTTGGGGCGGTCATTGGGGTCGAAGACCACGCTACGGCTTGATGCGAACAGGGCATGGTCGCGCCAACAAGCGATCGATACGGTAAGTGTTCTCGGCGATATTCGGATTGTTTGGATTGAGCAACCCTTTGCCGCCAGCAGCGATGATGATCTGGTCGCCTATAAACAGTTTGTTGATATTGATGTGTGCCACGATGAGTCACTCGTTACGATGGCTGATGCGGAAAGGCTGTTGCGAATGGGGGTGGCCGACTCGTTCAATATCCGCATTAGTAAGAACGGCGGCTTTCTGAGCGCCCTTCGGTTAGCCCATTTCGCACGAAAGAACGGCATCCAATACCAGTTGGGTTGTATGGTCGGCGAAACCAGTATCTTGTCAGCCGTCGGGCAGCGTTTTATCGAGAATGTTTCAGGTATCACCTTTGCGGAAGGAAGCTATGGACGTTTTTTATTGGCAGACGACGTTGTGAATCGGCCGGTGCAGTTTGGTTATGGAGGGAAAATCAAACCGCTGTCCGGGCTCGGCTGGGGTATTGCCGTACAGCCAGCCAAGCTTGAAACGTATGTGACCGCTGGCGTTTTGGAGGTTCCCTTGTGACGGTCGGGACGACGTGAAGTCCTTATTTTCGGGGGTGCCCAATACGATGATTTTGTTTTGCGGTGTACTTACTCCCCTTATTCCGTCGGCGTCATGATGAAAGCTTCTCTGCCTCCATCTATTCTGCCATAGCCAACGATTTGCCCGACGTTGTTGATGTCTCGAGGCGCAACATTATTCCAACCGGCACCTTCGGGCAGTAACTCAAGGAAATCAGTGACCGTCCCGTCTTCCCACAAGAAACCACGGCCCTCCCAATTCATGATACCTGGGATACCCCGGGAATATCCCACCACCTGCCCTAAATCATTGAAGCCGGTGACATGAGCCCCATCTGGCAGGGGTGTATCCATCAAGTCGACTTTGGCACCATCGTTTTCGAGAATATAAGCGACATCCGGGTAGGCAACGAGTATCTGGTCTGCGTTATTGATATGGAGCGTTACACTGTAATCAGCGGCGAAGCTGGGAGGTTTTCCGCAAGAAAAAGTGCCGACGAAACCCCTTAGCGTTTCGAGTTTGGTCATCGTCCCATTTTCCCACAGGAACACGTTCACCTGGTCCTCGTTATAGGAAAGCCCAACGACTTTACCGTGATCATTGATCGAGCGGGCACTACTCTCCGTATCGCCTGGCAATGTGCCCAGCCCAGTCACCTGCCCTTCCCGATAAAGAAAAGCAACGTACTGTTCATCCCGAGGGGTGAGTTGATCGATGCAATCAACCGCTTCAACGTAGGAGTATCCCACGATCTCCCCTAGATTGTTTATGCTGATAGGTACACTCGCGTTTCGCCCCTCCACCGCTTTGATACGATGCACAACGCCGTCAGCAAGGTACACAGCCCTCATGATGCTACAAATAATGTCATCGCGGTCTCCGTCGAGCCCGGTAGCCCATCCCTGATTGTTGATGTCCGAGACAAGTCCCGGTCCCCACAGACGCCGACAACCAGAAGCACCCTCACGCCAGCTGACAGTGCTTGTGTCTAACAATCCATACAGTGTCATTGTTCCAACGGCTTGGCCGGTATCATTGACAGCGATCGCTCCTGTGGCATAGCTATCCCCGTCTGGTAGCTTGTGGATTTCATAAGGAGCGGTTGCGGCATCATCCGTGCCGTCATCGTCCGTACCGTCATCGGTGTCGCCCTTGTCGTTCGTGCTGTTGTCAGTTGTGCCGCCGTCCGTACTGCCGTCATCAGCGGTACCGTCGGTACCGTCAACAGGCAGTTGCGTCTGTCCGGAATCAGGATTAGTCGCTGGCAGCAGGTTTTGTAGGAGCCAGCAACTCTGCCCCATCAAAAGTGGAGCCGCCACGCAGATCATCAAGGTAACATGACCAGATCGACCCATAATAGCGTGCATAGGAAGCTCCTGGATGTTTGATTTTTGCTCTTTTTCCAACAGGCTGGTGGTGGTTTTTCAGGGGCTACCCACTCGTCGCCCCTAAAAAAACCAAAATACGGCGTCTGAACGCGAATCAAGTCCGCATCCAGACGCCGTATCCGATTATCGAGGAGTGGCTCGCATGCCCTAAGTCCGCGTTAACGTGAAGTCCTGTCTTCGGTGGCGTCGCCAACGCGGCGATCTTTTTTGTTTTGCAGGGCACTTACTGCCCTTACTCCGTCGGTGTCATGACAAAACCGCGGGTATCGCCGTCGATCTCGCCCACGCCAACGATTTGGCCGGCGTCGTTAATGTCTCTTGGGTTAACACTCTCCCAATCCGTATTGTCGGGGAGTAGCTCAAGAAGCGCGGTAACGGCGCCATCTTCCCACAAGAATCCCTCGCCATCCCAGTCTGAGGCATTATCGATCGTTCCGACGACTTGCCCTAAGTCATTGATTGCCGTCGCAGAAACCGTCCCATCCGTGGGGAATCCATCGTCCAAGAGGGTCCGGGCCGCGTTTTCATAAATATAAGCACCGGAGGCTCCATTGGTCGTACGATACGACACGAGAACCTGGCCTTCGTTATTGATATCGAGATCCAAAACCGCAATGGTATCGCCACCCGTAAGGAGGTCGTCCAGTGTGTCAAGCTCCGTCATGGCACCGTTTTCCCATAAGAATGCGTGTATCGCGTCACCTTGGGAGATACCGACGATTTGGCCCTGATCATTGATGGCGTGCGCGTAACTCGTCGTGTCGCCTGTCAGGGTGCCAAGGCTGGTCATTTGCTCGTTTTGATAAAGAAAGGCCTCTTGATTGGTCGATTGCGTGTAGAACGGCCCGAGTTCGCGGTAATAAGAGACGCCGACGATATCGCCGTCACTATTGATACTGGCAGGGATGCTCCCGTTGCGCCCGGTCGTCGCTCCAAGCTGATGCAGGACCCCATCGATAAGGCATACCGCGGGCAAGATGTTGTAACTGAGGAGTGGGTCGGCGTAATCGCCATCCACGCCCGTGGCCACGCCTTCGTCGTTGATGTCCGCAGCCGTCCCCCTTCCCCACAGGCTGCCTGATGTCCCATTGGTCCAGAGGGCAGAGAATACCCCATTAGATGACTGCATCCCAACGACCTGTCCCTGCTCATTGATGGCGGTAGCCTGGGTATCCGCATAGCTCTCGCCCCCCTCCAGTTTTAGGATTTCGTAAGGAGCATCCGCGGTATCGTCCGTGCCATCGCTATCTGTGTCATCGGTTGTGCCGTCACTGTCTGTGTCATCGTTTGTACCGTCGCTGTCCGCGTCATCGGTCGTCTGCTGCGTATCAGATCCACCAGCCGGCAGCAAGGCTTCTAGGAGCCAGCAACTTTGCCCCATCATAAGTGGAACTGCCAGGCAAATCGTCAAGATAACATAGCTCGATCGACAGACTGCTGTGCGCATACCCTTTCTCCTGTATAAAAAAACGTGTCCTATGAAAGGTCAACTACCGTAAATTTACCCCCCCCCCCCATGTGACGGGGCCACCTTTTTTTTATTTTTTTTAAAAAAGATGTTGACTTGTCTTTGGCGGCGATTCTTTGCGCTGCAACTCGGTGTCTTGGAGGATCTTACGGGTATTTTTGATGGCGAGGACGGATTCGTGTACCCTTGTGACCTGTGTTGGTTTGGATGGTCCTGGCGATTGAGCCGGCTCAGGCTTGAAAAACACCTTGATCTTCGCAGGCGGTGCTCAATGTGGGAGGTTGGTTGAACACGAGGGCCAACCCCGGGAGCAAGAGAGGATTGAATTATGAGAAGTGACTTGATCAAACGGGGTATCGAGCGGGCTCCGCACCGCAGTTTGTTGAAAGGGACGGGCAACTTCACCGATGCTGATATCGACAAGCCTTTTATTGCGGTATGCAATTCGTTTGTCGAGATCATTCCCGGGCACACGCATTTGGACAAGGTCGGTTATTACATCAAAGAAGCGGTGCGTGAAGCGGGTGGCGTTCCGTTCATCTTCAACACGATCGGCGTGGACGACGGAATTGCGATGGGCCATGCCGGTATGAAGTACTCCTTGTCGAGCCGGGAGTTGATTGCCGACTGCGTCGAGACCATGCTCGAAGCACACCGTTTCGACGCGATGATTTGTATTCCCAATTGCGACAAGATTGTGCCGGGTATGATGATGGCGGCAGCGCGATGCAATATTCCCGCCCTTTTTGTCAGTGGTGGCCCGATGGAAGCGGGCAAAACCTCCGACGGCAAGACGGTTGATTTGATCACGGCATTTTATGCGGTGAGCCAACGGACGGCGGGTTTGCTGGATGATGCGACGGTGATCGACGTTGAGAATAACGCTTGCCCCACATGTGGTAGTTGTTCGGGCATGTTCACCGCCAATAGCATGAATTGCCTGGCCGAAGCGCTGGGCGTTGCGCTCCCGGGCAACGGAACCATTTTGGCCACAAGCGAGGATCGCAAAGCGCTCTATGCTACGGCTGCTCAACGAATTGTCGCGATGGCCAAGGCGGATAGCCCCAAGCCGCGTGACATCATGACACGTCAAGCATTTGAAAACGCCATGATACTCGATATGGCCATGGGCGGCTCGACCAACACGGTGCTCCACATCCTTGCGATCGCCTATGAAGCGGGTGTTTCGTTCACAATGAAAGATATCGATGCACTGTCCAAGAAGACGCCCAACATCTGTAAGCTGGCGCCGTCGGCGGGTGACAACGGCAAGGTCTACCATATCGAAGATTGCCATGCGGCAGGTGGCATCATGACCATTCTTGGCGAACTTGTTCGCGGCAAGCCAGGCCTGTTGCACGAAGCGTGTATTACCGTGACGGGCAAGACGCTTGGCCAGAACATCGCGGAGAACGATATTCGTGTTCGCGGGGAAAAGATTCGTACCGATGGGCTCAGTACGGCCACGCGAAGCGAATTGAGCCGCTATACCGACCATGCGACTGAAGGGGGCGCTTTAGTCCTGTCACTCATTCAGAATAACGCTTTCGACCCCGCCGATTGCATTCGCACCGTGGCAAGTGCTTATTCACAAGAGGGGGGGTTGAGCATTCTCTACGGCAACCTGGCCGAGGAAGGGGCCGTAGTCAAAACGGCCGGTGTGGACAAGAACATGCTCGTTATGTCCGGTCCGGCCATCATCTTCGAGTCGCAGGAAGAGGCGTGCGAGGGGATTCTTGGCGGGAAGGTGAAGCCGGGGCATATTGTGGTCATTCGTCATGAAGGCCCCAAAGGTGGCCCGGGCATGCAGGAGATGCTCGCGCCCACGAGTTACATCAAAGGCAATCCCGAGTTGGCCAGCACCGTGGCTTTGATTACAGACGGTCGCTTCAGTGGCGGCACGGCCGGCGCCTGCATTGGCCACGTGAGCCCCGAAGCGGCTTGTGGCGGGGTGATCGGCCTACTCAAAGAGGGTGATGTGATCGATCTTGATATCCCCGGGCGCAAGCTTGCGGTTCGACTTTCCGATGCGGAACTGGCGGAGCGCCGAAAACAATGGCAGCCGCCGGCGCCGCGTTTCAAAACGGGTTGCATGGCCAAATACGCGAGTCTCGCGACGAGTGCGAGTACAGGGGCTGTGTTGAAATGGGAGTCGTGATGAAGCTGGAGGGCGAGCTGAGTCGAGATCCCGTTTCGTCAGGGTTCCGCGTCAGCTTGGGTTGCAGGTCACAAAAAGGCGGCTCGCCTGAGAACCTTACGGTGAAAGATACGTGCTGTTTGCGCACATGATCTTCCCAGAGGTTTTACGTTTAGGTTGCGATCATAAAGAGGCGGCTCGCCTCAAAAGCTGGCCTCGTCCAGGGATGCCAACAAAAAGGCCCTCTTGGGCGGCAATCTGGCCACGGACGGTGACCACGTGCGGCCGGCCTTCGATCGCAAATCCCTCAAACGCGCTATAGTCCACATTCATCATCTGCGTTTGGGCCGACAGTGTACCTCGATAGTCAGGATCATACACCACGAGGTCGGCATCGCTGCCCGGCTGGATGGTGCCTTTTTTCGGGAACAGGCTGAAGATTTTGGCGGGTTGCGTGCTGGCGATTTCGACAAACCGGTGTAAATCGATCCGGCCTCGTTTGACGCCATAGGTGTACAGCAAATTCACCCGGTCTTCGATGCCGGGGATGCCGTTGGGGATCTTGGTGAAATCGTCTTTGCCCATCGCTTTTTGGTCGGCGAAGTCGAACGGTGCGTGATCGGTAGCCACCGTATCGATGAGCCCGGATCGAATGGCACTCCACAGGACCTGCTGATGTCGCTTATCTCGTAAAGGCGGCGACATGACGTATTTGGCACCTTCGAACTCGGATCGTTCCGCCCAAGTCTTGTCCAGTAACAGATATTGAATGAGCGTTTCGATCCAAACGTTCACACCTCGGCATCGAGCGGCGAGGGCGACACGCAGTGCCTCATCGCAACTGAGATGCACGATGTAAATAGGCGCACCGACGATCTCTGCAAAGGTCAGCAGATGATGCACACCCTCCGCTTCGACCACCGGTGGGCGGCTGGGTTCGTGCCATTCGGGACCACGCTTGCCTTGTGCCAACAGCTGCTGCTGTCGTTCGAATACGAGCGATGCGTTTTCACAGTGGGCGGTCGTTACCACGCCGAGCTCTTTGGCTAACTTTAATAAGCCGAGTAGTTCATCGTCGGGTAGGTTGAGTGCGTCCTTATAGGCGAGAAAAACCTTGAATGAACTGATGCCGGCAGCCACCACGTGTCGGATCTGTTGTTCGGCCCGGTCATCGAATCGCGTCACGGCCAAGTGATAGCTGTAGTCACATGCCGACTTGCCTGTGCTCTGGGCGTTCCACCGTTCAAAAGCGGCCATCGGGTCATCCGCTGGGCCTGGTATACAAATGTCGATGAACGTGGTGGTACCCCCGATGACGGCAGCTTGACTGCCGGTCTCATAGGTGTCCTTGGCGAAGGTCCCCATGAAGGGCAGGTAGATGTGGACGTGGGGGTCAATGAAGCCGGGAAAGACATATTTGCCCGTTGCGTCAACGACCTCCGCTCCCGGCGGTGGCGCGATGTTGGGAGCGATCCGCGTGATCGTTTCACCTTCACACCAAATATCCGCGCGGTACCGCTGGGATGCGGTTACGATCTCACCGTTCTTGATCAGCAGCGCCATAGTCACAAATGTCCTGGTGACGACTTCCCTCAAGGTCGATCTTGCTTGGTTGTCCTTCATCGGGCCGCGTGAGCCCTTGGATGACGACTGACCATTATGATCGTCGCGTCGGTGAGCGGCAACTCTGCGCGATTCGGCGGCTGCCTATATTGACCGCCCTCTTTTGTGGATTTGCTGCCTATAATTAAATGGGTTCGCAATTCGCTGTAATGGCCGGCTTCTTCCGCGTCGCCTGCCGTGCGACTTGCGACCCCTTTTTTTGTTGGCGCGTTGGGGGGTGTTTGGGAAGGGAACCCTACCTGGCAATCGGCGAGGAAGCGACCGCAACGGGTGGCCGAAACGGACCGGCTGCTTCGTATGGCTCGGCAGGTTGGGTGGTCGTCTGTTCGACGGGTTGCTTGACAGGACCACGCGTGGTGGGTTCCTGTCCTACGTAGTCGTCAATCAAGGATTCACGAACGATGATTTCGACACGTCGGTTGTTGTCGAGTACGGATGGATCGTAGACCTTTCGTTCGACGGGCTCGTTGGCGCCGACGCCGCCGACACGAATCGTTCGCGGGTCGGCACCCAGGCGAATCAATTCGTCCGCCACGTGTTTGGCCCGGGCATAGGAAAGGTCCATCGCGTCGAAATAGGTCCAGTCGGCAGGCCGAGGCTCCTCGGCCGCATGGCCCCAAACCTCGATCTTGTTGCGATGTCCCCTCATGTTCTGTCCGATCTGCTCAAGCGACTTGGCCCCCTCGGGCGTGATCTGTGCCGAGAAGGGTTCAAACAGGATCGGTCCTCCGATGGTGATCTCCAAGCCGTCGCGAATTCGGCGGAGGCGGAAGTTTTTGCCGTAGATGCCTTTCTGGTCGGTGTCGCCTTTCTTCTTGGGCTCTTGGGGTTTGATGACCGATTCGAGCTTGTGAAGCAGCGAAGCATAATCGACCGAAGGATCGACCACCTTACCGATCTGGCCCGTCATCCCCAAGGCATCCCGGATCGACTGGATGGCGGCCATGAAGCGATCCTGCACCTCTTCGTAGTTGGCCATCGAGGCAAGCATGATGAAGAAGGTGAGCAAAAGCGACATCATGTCGCCGTAGGACACGACCCACAGGGGGGCACCTTCTTCAACGGGTGGTTTTCTTCTGGCCATGAACTCGCTCTCAAAATCACGACGCCTAGAGCAAACCGGCTCTAGTTGCTCTTTTTCTCGCCGCTCGCTTCGATGTCGGCCCGACGATTCGCGGGCAGGAAGACGGCGAGCTTGGCTTGCGTGACGCGCGGGTTATCGCCTGCCTGAAGCGAGAGGACGCCTTTCATCATAACGGTCCGTAGTAGCATCTCTTCCTCGTGCCGGTAACCCAGCTTGTCGGACAAAGGCAGAAAAAGCATGTTGGCCAGAATAGCTCCGTACATCGTCGTCAGCAGCGCGACGGCCATCCCCGTTCCGATCTTGGAGGGGTCGGACATGTTCTGGAGCATCGCCACCAACCCAATGAGCGTTCCGATCATGCCCATGGCCGGTGAGTACGTGCCGAACTTCTTCAAAATGCCGCATCCTTGATTGTGCCGACCGTCCATGGCCTCGAGCTCGGCGTCGAGAATCTGCTCGATTTCGCCGGCGGCTGTTCCGTCGATCACAAGTCGAATGCCGTTCGCGAGGAATTCGTCTTCAATATCTCCCAGGGCGTTCTCCAGTGAGAGAACACCCTCACGGCGGGCCAGTTCGCCAAGCTTGACGATCTGCTCGATCGTGAACGCAATATTTTGCCGTCGAACGAAAAGGCTGCGTTTGATGACCCGCGTCAGGGCCAGGAATTTTTCCAGCGCCTGGGTTGAGAGGACGACGAAGATTGACCCCCCCAACACCAACACAGCCGATGGCGTGTCCCAAAATACGATGATTTGGCCGCCGCTACCGCTCCAGAGTGCCCAGAGGAGCATCCCGAAGGCAGCCATAATCCCGATGCCGGTTGCGATATCCATGAACCGTCCCCTACGCCGTCCGTTATCAGTTGCGTTTCAACGCGCGTAACGTCTCCACCTCAACTGGCGCGGAATGTGAGTACTCCGTGGGTGATATCGTCCGGGAACGGGTGCCGCTTCACTCGCAAGTGCCGAACTAATTGGATGACGACAAGAAGCGTTGACGTGTGCTGATCATTATCGGAAGCGCGCTTGCATGACGATGAACTAAGACCGTTCGTGGAGGTCCGATAGGGCAAGCGCCCAGCAAAAGTGCGTGGCCTCAATGCGTGGTTGCCTGAAAAGAGGTTGGCGGCTTAGGCCGGGACGGCGACGGCTGACGGCTGCGAACCGGGACGCGGATGTTCCGGTTCGGTTGCCGTCTTTTGCTGTCCGTCGTCAATCTCTTCGCCGAACCGCACGAGGCGGGCTGAATTGAGGATGACGATCGCGCTCGAAACGGTGTGCAGAAACGCACCCATCATCGGGTTCAGTATGCCCATCGCACCGAGCGCCAACATCACCACAATGAATGTGATGCCAAAAAGAAGGTTTTGCCAGATGACCCAGGTTGACTTGCGGGACAAACGAATGAGGAACGGCAATCGACGCAGGTCGTTGTTCATCAGGGCGATATTGGCCGAGTGAATCGCGACGTCGCTACCGGCTGCTCCCATGGCGATTCCGAAATCGCCTGCCGCCAGGGCCGGTGCATCGTTCACGCCATCCCCGACGACCGCCACGAGGTGTCGCTTGGCGCGCAGCTTATCCACAATCTCGAGCTTCTGAGCCGGTAAGACCTCCGCCTGAACTTCACTGCAGCCCATTTCCGCTGCGACCCGGCGAGCCACAGACCATTTGTCGCCGGTCACCATGATGAGCGAACGAACACCAAGCTCGCGCAGTTCGTCGATGGCGTGGCGGGCCTCATCGCGCGTGCGGTCTTCCATGCCGACCCAACCCATAAACTTGCCGCCTCGGGCGACGCAGAGCACACTCACACCCTCGGGTTCCGCGTAATCGGGGTTTTGCATCAAGCTCAGATCGACGCCCCGCGACGCCAACCAACTCCCCCGTCCGACGAGGACTTCTTGTCCGTCGATGACCGCCGAAACGCCTTTGCCGGACACCTCCTCAAACTTGTCGGCCGGCGAGAGGCGAAGCTTGGCCTGCTTGGCGACCGCAAGGAGGGCTTTAGCACCCGGGTGGCGGGACAATTGATCGGCCGACGCTGCCGACCGGAGCAAGTCGGAGCCATCCACGCCAGGCGTCGGTTTCATCTGGGTTACGCTCAGTTCGCCCGTGGTTAGCGTACCGGTCTTATCTAAAACAATGGCCGTCAGATTTCGAGCTCCTTCGAGCGTCACCACATTCTTCACGAGTATTCCCAGCCGGGCCGCTGCCGACAAAGCCGCTACCATTGCGGTCGGCGTCGCTAGGATCAACGCACAGGGACAAGCGACCACGAGCATTGTGATTGCACGGGTCATGCCATCGCTGTCACGAAGCACGAACAGCACAATACCCGCCAACATCAGGATGGTGGGCGTATACCAGGCGGCGTATTGATCGATCAGCCGCATGAGAGGAATGCGTGTGCGTTCAGCATCCAAGATAAGACTTTGAACCCGGCCCAAGGTGGTTTCCGAACCGGCCTTGGTCACGCGGATATCCAGCGCGCCGGTGAGATTGACCGTCCCATTAAACACTTCGTCGCCGACCGCTTTATCCACCGGAAGTGACTCGCCGGTAATATTGGCTTGGTTGACGGTCGATTCACCCGAAACCACAAGACCGTCGGCCGCGATGTTGTCGCCCGGAAGCACACGAATCATCTGGCCCGGCCTGAGCTGACGTGCTTCCACTTCGTGCTCGTTTCCCTGTTCGTCGAGCAGCGTGGCCCTTGTGGGCGTAAGGCGAATCAGCGATTCGATCGAGGCCCGCGCCCCCAGGGCGGTCCGGCTCTCGATCAGCGTGGCAATGATCACGAAGAAGGCGATGACGCCGGCTTCCTGGTATTGGCCGATCGCCATTGCGGCCAGGATCGCCATCGCCACCAACTCGTCCATGTGCATATGGCCCGCCATGAGATGCTTGAGGGCGTGAATCACCATCGGCGTGCCGAGTAACAACGCGCCGAGCAATGCGAAGGTGTCAGCATATTGGGGTGCTTCGAACACCCACTGTGCCACAAACGAGTTGAGGACTAACAGCCCCCCCATCAGGGTTGCAATTAACAGAATACTCGCTCGCCCGGTTTGTGCCTGGATGGATTCCTTCAGGTGGTCGTGTGCCATAACGTCTTGAACCGCCTCGTCTCGCGGGTGAGGGTGGCAGGCTCCGCTTCCGTCAGCGTACCCACCACGCTCGGGGAACTTCCGAACGCGACATGTTACCTGATACGCTCGCCGATGTCCTGTGGTTTGGTGGTAACGATCGTAACTTACCTCAACGAGCCCATCGAAGTGACCACGCTTGGTGAACCGCGATGCTCGTATCGCCCACAATGCCAGCCTTGCTTAATAAAAAACATTTTAGCTTATTTGTCGAGTTTCGCACGCGATTCTCGGGCTGGCACATCGGTTAACACCGTACCGAAACGGCGTACGCGGTTGGCGTAGGCCCGGATGGCGTCGTTGAGGTCGGCTTGACGGAAGTCGGGCCAGAGGACATCGGTCACGTAGAACTCGGCGTAGCTGATCTGCCAGAGCAGAAAATTGCTGATGCGCATTTCGCCGGCGGTGCGGATCAGAAGATCGGGGTCGGGCGCACCGGCGGTATACAATCGATCCGAAATACAGGTTTCGTGAATCGCATCCGGTTCGAGTTCGCCCGCTTTGACCTCGCAAGCGATCGCCCGGACGGCATCCACAATTTCGTCGCGTGCACCATAGTTGATGGCGAGAAACAGCTTCAGGCCCTTGTTGTTCTTGCTCAGACTGTGGGTGGTATCCAGTTCGCGAAGAACGGCTTCAGGCAGCCCTTGCCGCCGACCAGCCTGGATCAGGCAGACATCGTTCGCCATGATCTCCTCGCGCTCTTTGATGAGGTATTCGACGTAGAGATCCATCAGGGCGTCGATTTCCTTTTTGGGGCGCGTCCAGTTTTCGGAGCTGAAGCTGTAAAGCGTGAGCGCGTCGATTTTGAGCCGGGCGCAATGCGTGATGATCTCGCGGACATTGGCGGCACCCTCGATATGTCCGTGAATACGCGGCTGATTGCGTAGATTCGCCCACCGCCCGTTCCCATCCATGATGATGGCGATGTGTCGGGGCAGCTGCTCGCGTTCGAGGCCGAGCTCCTCTCGAGGATCCAATGGCGTTTCACGCATGGCAACGATTCATGACTCGGTTCCGCACCGAACGAATGACATTCCTCCGCTTTCGGCTACTGACCAGGGCTTGTGTGGCAGGCCTGGGAAGTCGCGATGTTAGAGGGCACCGGTCGGTGATGCGTGCCCCCAATGATATCACGTTCGGAACAGCGTTTGGGTTCTCTCCGGCCCGACACTCACGATGGTGATGGGGACGCCGATGAGCGATTCGAGACGGTCCAGATAATGGCGTGTGTTGGCCGGCAACTGGTCGATCGTTCGCGCCGACCGTGGGTCTTCCTTCCAGCCGGGCAGGTATTCGATCACGGGCTCCGCTTTTTCCATCGCAACGTTATCCGCGACGAAACCGGACAAGGGGCCGTCAGCGGTTTGGTAGCCTGTGCAGATGCCTACCTGATCGAGCCCGGTCAACGTATCGAGGTGCATGACCGCGATCTGGGTGATGCCTCCGAAGCGCACGCTGTATTGGGCCGCCACCGCATCGAACCAACCGCATCGGCGCGGTCGGCCGGTGGTGGTTCCATATTCATGACCGCGGTCGCGGATGTATTGACCGATCTCGTTATGGAGTTCACTCGGGAACGGGCCGGCGCCGACACGCGTGCTGTAGGCTTTGGTGACGCCGATACAGGTTTGAACCGTTTGCGAAGGAACGCCCGCGCCGGCCGGCACGCCGATCGCACTGGTGGTG
>Ga0180433_10007001_pt1 | contig 14560 bp, 7 predicted proteins | sample SS_ome_8_FD_132980 | JGI IMG/M metagenome (GOLD analysis project Ga0180433, IMG submission 132980) | Hypersaline lake sediment archaeal communities from the Salton Sea, California, USA - SS_1_D_1 metaG | ecosystem: Environmental > Aquatic > Non-marine Saline and Alkaline > Hypersaline > Sediment... | reverse complement strand
GGTAGATGAACAGTTCGTTATTTATGCTGAACCCCTCACCAAAAACGGCCTTTAATTTCAAAAATGGGTGCAAAAAAATCCCAGTAATTTTTTGACTCTATTACTTTTTTAAAATGAGACCAGAAACAAGACAATCGATGGAAATGCTATTTTCCGCAAAATGGAACGTTCCTCAAGCAGCCAAAAACTGTGGGTTGACAACCAAAGAGATGAAGATTACATTTAATGAGTACTGCCGTCTCAATCCTCCTACTTATAAAGAAGAGTAGATTTCATATAGACCAAACTTGACATTAAACAATCAAAGTATTATGATTGTCTCAACCCAGTGACGCCGTTGGTAACGGTCATGTAGTGGTGGTGCCACACATTCCAGAAGGAATTATTTCCGAGGTAGGTGGATCAAAACTTAAGGTTCAAATCCTTATACTGGGCCCTTTTGGGGGATTGTCGTAATTGGTAGCCGAGCCGAACTTAAAATTCGTTGGACGTGTCGTCCGTGCGGGTTCAAGTCCCGCATCCCCTATTAACTAAATCAACAGTTTATTATTATGTCTTTACTTTCACAAAAAGATCGTCAAAACGTTATTAAGTCTCTTGACTTTTATCTTTTCAATAAAGGACAAGATATGACTGAAATGGAAAGAGCAGAACTTAATGCTCTTCTAAATTGGGTTAAATTGGAATACGATAAAAACGAAAAATCATGACTATGAAAATTAACCTTTGGTATTCTGAACATAATAACCAATGGAGATGGACTCTTTGTGATGATCATTCAAATCCATATAAAATGGAATCAGGACAACAACATGATCTTCGTATCGCCATGAATGATGTTGCAAATACAGTAGAGTACATACTTGACACAAAATATGAATCTGTGATAGAATAATCTTGTGTGAAGGAAGGCGCACTTCATGTGCATATGACCCTCAGGAGTTCAAGCTCTTGGGGGTTTTTTATGTAATAAATAACTCATAACGGATTATAGTGCAAATAAAATGCCTTTGTCAAGATTAGACAATTTTCTGAAGAATGTACGTGGAAATATTTTATATGTTGATCCAAGTAACTTGGATGCGACGGATGGTATTGAAAATCAAGGAAATTCATTAGCTAGACCATTTAAAACTCTTCAGAGAGCTCTGATTGAAGCTTCAAGATTTTCCTATCAAAGAGGATTAGATAACGATAGATTTGAAAAGACATCAATTTATCTTCTTCCTGGTGATCATTTCATTGATAACAGACCTGGTTGGATACCTACAGGTACATCGGGAAGTCCAAATACATTTTTGTTGAGAAATGGACAAACCTCAACAGATTTTCCTGCTTTTAGTAATACAACTAATTTTGATATTTTAGACTCCAATAATATATTGTATCGATTTAATAGTATCTATGGTGGAGTTATTGTACCCAGAGGTGTATCTATTGTTGGACAAGATCTGAGAAAGACAAAAATTCGTCCACTTTATGTACCTAATCCACAAAATGATCTCATTGAAAGATCTGCTATTTTTAGAGTCACTGGTGCTTGTTACTTCTTCCAGTTTTCAGTTTTTGACGCATCTACAAGTCGAGGAGTATATAAAGATTATACAACGAATACATTTACACCAACATTTTCTCATCATAAATTGACAGCATTTGAGTATGCTGATGGTAGAAATAGTGTCAATATTGACGATGAGTTCAATACATTTTCTACCAGTAGAACTGATTTGGATATGTATTATGAAAAAATTGGTAGAGCATATGGTCCAGCAAGTGGAAGAGAAATCTCACCAGACTATCCAAATGCTGGAGTAGATATCAATCCAAAAATTGATGAATATCGAATCGTTGGACCAATTAGTGGTTCTGTAGGTATTTCAAGTATTAAGGCTGGAGATGGAAATACTCCAACACCCACAGTGAATGTAAAACTTAACAGTGGAATTACTGGTCTGAATGTTGATACTAATGTCATTATTAATAGTGTCACTGATTCAAGATATAATGGAACATATTTGGTCAAGAGTATTTTAGATACTGATGCCAATGGTGTTACAGAATTTACATATGATGTTCCTGTAACACCATCTAATGCACTTCCAAATCCACTAGGTTCATCCGTAGAACTTTCAACTGATACTGTTTCTAGTGCTTCTCCATATATTTTCAATATCTCAATGAGATCTATCTATGGTATGTGTGGTATGCATGCTGATGGATCAAAGGCTAATGGTTTCAAGTCGATGGTCGTTGCACAATTTACAGGAATTAGTCTTCAAGTTGATGATCAGGCATTCGTCAAGTATAATACAACAAGTGGAACATTTGATGATTCAAATACAATTCCAAATCTTCATACTGATATTAATTCAGTATTTAAACCAGATTATGAGAATTATCATATTAAAGCGTCGAATAATGCATTTATTCAGTTAGTTTCTATTTTTGCTATTGGTTATTCAGATCACTTTGTAGTTGAAAGTGGTGGTGATTTCTCAGTTACAAACTCAAACTCAAACTTTGGTCAAAGAGCATTAAGATCTGATGGATATAGACCATCTTCATTTAGTCAGGATGATGTCGGATACATTACACATATAGTACCTCCAAAGTCTTTACTTCCTAGAACAGTCACAGTTGAATATCCTGCGATTGATATTTCAAAAACAGTTGGTGTTGGTCAGACTCATAAATTATATCTGTATGATTTTACTAATGAAGATTCTCCACCTCCATCTGAATTGCAAGGGTATCGATTTGGTGCAAAATCTGAAGATACCATAAATGTAATTCTTTCGTCTGGTGGTGTCCCTACACAAAGATTTGCAAAAATCTGTATGGACAATACTGCTCAGACATCAAGACTTTCTTCAGTAAAACGTTCAAGAGTTGGTAATAATGTATCAACAGGAAATAGTATTTCAAACTCTACATTGAATTTTGTCGAAAATCATGATTTCTTACAAGGTGAATCTGTAAGAATTATTTCAAATAATGGTAGACTTCCTGATGGACTTGATGAAAATAGAATTTATTTTGCGATTGTTGATGGTCTTGCAGCAAATCAAATTCAACTTTCTCAATCATTTAATGATTCTCTGAATGGCAACAAAATCAGAATTAACAATCTGGGAGGAACACTCACTGTTGAAAGTAGAGTTAATGACAAGATCTGTGGGCAGATTGGTCATCCAGTTCAATATGATGATACAGAGAATCAATGGTATGTAAATGTATCATCAGCTACTACAGAAAATAATTTATATTCTACAATTTTTGGTGGTGGGTATGGAAATGTATCTCCAAGATCTTATATCTTAAGACAACCAGATACTCGACCATCAAATGATAGAATTTATAAGTTTAGATATGTAATTCCATCAAATATTGGAGTCTCTTCTGCAAGACCACCACTAGATGGATTTATCTTACAAGAATCTTCTACGGTTACAGGTAGAAATAATACAGAAGTTCAACTGGAATTCAATCCAGGTTCTGTTACAATGAGTAATGATGCTCAAATGAGAAACTTCAGTTTTATTGCTAATGTTACGTATTCCAATGGAATTGCATATTATGATACCGAAAGACCACATGGTCTGTCTATCGGATCTACAGTAGAAATTAATGGAGTCAGAAGTACGTTATTCCCAACTGTTGGTGCAGGAAATTCTGGTTATAATGGAATTTATGAAGTTACTGGAATTTCAAGTTCAAAAACATTCTCAGTTGATCAAATTCCTTCAAATCCAGGAAGTTTCTTAAATAATACTTCACAAAGAAATACAAGTCTTCCAACATTTAAGAGGAAAAACTTTACAAAAAATCTATATGTTTATGATGTTGATACAATTAATGATTATGTGAGTGGTGAACAGGATGGAATTTATTATATCACTGTTCTTGATTCCACTAATCATCCTCAAATTGCACCATTCAATGTCGGTAAATATTCTTTTTCACAACCTTTATCAAATTATTATCCACAATTAGATCGAGATAATCCAGTATCTAGTCCCAAGAGTTCAGTGTCTTATGCTTTAGCTAATGAACTTGGAAAGGTTGTGATTGATGAACCAAAGAGTAGTATCACTTCAGAAACCTTAAGTAATTTTATTAGTGATAGTGGAATTGGAATTGGTATTACCAATATTATATCAAATCCAGTTGGTACTGCATATACCATTTATACTGATCATGATCATGGTTTAAATCGAATTACAATTCCAACTATTGATAATGGTGGAGCTGGTTATGGAGATGGAACTTCTACAATTCAATATTATTATAATGCTAAATTGATTAATATTGGTGGTGGTTCTGTTGGTAGAAATGCTACAGCAAGAGTAACTGTTGATGGAACATCCTCTGGAGAAATTATTGATATTCAAGTTATGGATGGTGGATCTGCATTTGTTGAAGGTGATGTTTGTAGTATTGTAGGTATTGCAACAACAACTGGATTCTCTCCTGCCACAGTATCCGTTAATAAAATCTATGATAATAGAGGTGACACTTTAAGAATTGATGGAATTCAAGATTATGACGGAAGAAGATATAATAAACTTTATAGAATTTCAGGAGTAAGTAATATTAATGAAATTGAAGTTACTCCAGTTGGTGAATCTCCAGGAATCTCAACATTAGGTTTAGGAGCAAATGTTTCAACTCCAGGATCTATCTACTTGACTGGATCCACATTTAATGTGACTAGTTTTGAATATAATAATGTTACTGGTCTTGCAACTGTAACTACAACACAAAATAATAATATTAGAGTTAATAATACAATTCAAATTGATAATGCCGACTCTTCACTGTATAATGGTGTCTTTGTTTGTCGAGATAAAGTTGGACTTTCAACTCTAGTTGTTGATATTGGTATTTCAACAAACATTCCAGCTACAACAGGAAATATCAGAGTTCATCCAATTGGTATGAAAGAAAGTTATGGTGAATTGGTAACAGGTGATGGAGAATTGAATGGAAGAGAGAATCAAATTTATGCTGGTATCACAACAATCACTTCTACAGATATTGTCAGTAAAACCACTGACACAATTAATGTTGAAAATATGACCGATTTTGGTTTCTTGATTGGTGACTATATTAGAATTAATGATGAGATTATGAGAATCAAGACAACTGTAAGTAGAGTGTCTGGGACAACACAATTAAAAGTGTTTAGAGGTGTTTATGGTTCGATTGCAAACACACACCCAGCAGGATCTGTTGTCACAAGAATTAGATTCTATCCATTAGAATTCAGAAGAAATTCAATTATTAGAGCATCAGGACATACATTTGAATATATTGGATTTGGTCCTGGAAACTACTCGACCGCATTCCCAGATAAACAAACAAAAAGACTGACACTTCCTCAACAAATTAATGTTCAATCATTGAAAACCAATGGTGGAGTTGTAAACTACACTGGTATGAATGATAGAGGTGACTTCTTTATTGGTAATAAGAGAATCGCATCAAATACTGGTAGAGAACAAGTCTATGATACTCCAGTTCAAACAATTAGTGGAGAAGATCCTTTTAGTTCTCAGGGTGTTGTTGACACTTCAGACTTCAACTATATTGAAGGATCGACAGTTAAAGTTGAAAGAAATCTGGTAGTTGATGGTGGTGACAGAGGAAGTATTATTTCTGAATTCAATGCTCCAGTATCATTTACCAAAAAGGTTACAGTTTCTGGAAATGATGGACTTGAAACTAACAATATATTCCTTCAAGGAGATGCTCAGGTTTCAAGAAAAATTACAGTCGGTATTTCAACTCCAATATTATCAGGTAATCCAGGTGATGTTGTGTTCAATGCAAATCCATCAAATGGAGGAACAGTTGGTTGGGTTTATACGAATAGCAATCAATGGAGGGAATTCGGATCAATTAGTTGATAAATAAAACTAAGACTTGTTGACCTCTCTAATTAAATGGCAATAGATAAGGATTTTGTCATTCGTAATGGCATAGAAGTAAATGAAGATTTAATATATGCTGACCCTACTTCAAATAGAGTGGGTATTGGAACGACACTACCAAACAGTAAATTAGAAGTCAATGGTGCAGTTTATTCTACTGATTCCATCACTTCAGAGACTTTAATTTCTTCAAAGGATGGTTCATACACAGGAATTATAACTGCTAATGATGGTTATGAAATTGGTATTGGTGGAACATTTATCAAAGCATCTGTAAATGATAGAAAAATTGGTATTGGTTCTACGAATCCAGTTTACACAATAGATCTTTATGGTCCTGTTTCCACTGGAACAACAGCAGCATATATTTTTGGTGATGTAGAAGTCACTGGTTCAATTAAAGCAACATCATTACAAGGTCAAATCTCTGCTGGTGGTACAGTAGGATTTACAAATGTAAGTGTTGAAAATGTTTTAGAAGCAAATAACGCAGAAGTATATACTCGATTTACTGTACAAGAAACAGGATCTGATACATTTACCTTTGTTGCTGCTGGGAATCCTCCTGGTATTGGATTTACTCAGAATACTGACAATCCAGAAATTTATTTAGCAAGAGGTCAAAAATATCTATTTGATCTTGATTCTGGTGGTTTTCCTTTCTATATTAAGTCACAACCAACAGCAGATCTGAATAATCTTTATGATGATGGTGTTGATAATAATGGAGCTCAGGTAGGAGTTGTAACATTTAAGGTTCCATTCAATTCACCAAACATTTTATATTATCAAGCATCAAATGTCAGTGGAATGGGAGGAACGATTTATATCACAAATGATTATAAATCTATCGTCACTGGTATAGCAACAATTACAACACTAGATGTTGAAAATGGTGATTTTGAATATGTCAATGTCAGTGGAATGGCAACATTGGCTAACATCAGATCTACTGATTTTAGTGTCAGTTCTGGTATTGTAACCGCTAAAAAGTTTGTTGGTGTATCTACTGGTTCTGATATGATCAGTGTACATCAAAAAAATGATAGTGTAGATTATCAAGTATTATTTACAGAATCAGTTGGTGTTGGTTCTTACTATCAACTTGTTTATGTGGATGAAGACTCCACTCATCTGACATATAATCCTTCGACAAGAACTCTGACTTCACAGACATTTGCAGGAATTGCAACTGGAGCAGATTTGATTAATATTGATGAGAAGAACGATAATACAAATTATCAAGTCTTGTTTAGTAGTTCAGATTTATCAGCATATCAAAGACCTTATATTGATTCAGATAATTCACATTTCACATATAATCCATCCACTCAAACACTTACAATTTCAAATCTTGTCGGTGATTTAACTGGTAATGTAACAGGTGACCTAACAGGAACTGCAGATAATGCAGATTTAATTAACATTGATGAGAAGAACGATAATACAAATTATCAGGTTTTATTCAGTACAACAAATGGTTCTGGATATCAAAGACCTTATATTGATTCAAACAATTCCCATTTCACATATAATCCATCCACTCAAACATTGAGTGCAAACTTTAGTGGTAATGGAGCTTCTGTTACAAATATTGATGGTGGTAATATTTCAACTGGTGTTATTAATGAAGCTCGACTTCCAAATGCATCAACTTCTGCACAAGGTGTAGTTCAACTTGATAATACTTACCCACCTACAAGTAGTTCAACAACAACTGCTCCAACTGCAAATGTTGCAAGAAGACTTTACAATGAATCTGTAGGAGTTATTCCTTCTGGAACAACAATGTTGTTCTATCAAGCTTCTGCACCTACTGGTTGGACAAAAGTCACATCACATAACAACAAAGCTTTGAGAGTTGTAAGTGGTACTGGTGGAGGGAGTGGAGGAAATAATACCTTTACTGCTACTTTTGATACAAAAACTGTTCCTCTTCCAAGACATAATCATGGTGCTTCAAGTGGAAATCAAAGTAATGGTCATACTCATGGAGTAAGTGGATCAACTGGGAATAATGATACGAATCATTCACATACTGGTTCTACAACAACTAATGGAGCTCACACTCACGCTATTAGTGATCCAGGACACTTCCATAGTTATGATAGGAATGAAGGAGATACTGAAGGTGGTGGGGGTGATGAAGGTGGAAACAATAAGCAACGTGATACAACTAGAAAAGTAACAGGAATTAGTGTACTTAGTACAAATAGTGGTCATAGTCATAATATTAGTACAGGAAATCAAAATACAAATCATAAACATTCAATCAATCTAACTACTGGTGGTATTAGTGCAAATCATAATCACACAATTACTGTTGATAATGAAGGAACTTCTGGAGCATCAATGGACTTTAGAGTTCAGTATGTGGATGTGATTATTTGTAGTAAAAATAGTTATTGACCTTCGATCATTGGAGGATTGAGAGGTGTTACCTGAGCAACATTAATTCCTTGTTGAAGAGCATGTGCATAAAGTTGTTGATTCTGATGATTAGCTTCGACAACTTCATTTCTGAAACTTTCTACAGCAGCTCCAGTTTGATTTGATTTTTGTGCGATCTCCACAGCCATCATTGGCATCCATGAAACTGCACATTTCCATTCATCAATTTCCTGACCAGTATTTGGATTTGTTCCACGAACAAGTGTATACCAAGCACATTTATGTCCTACACATTTCTTCTTAATCAGAGGACAAAATTCTCCATCTTTCATATTCTAAAATCATAAATTTTCTAAAAATATTTATCTACGGATATTATAAATAAAACTAACGGAATACATTGTAAATATAATGTCACTGCTTAGGGCCGACCGTATTGCAAATAGATATAATAATACAGGTCCTATCATTGTAGGTCCCAGCACAGTACATGGTGATTTCACAATCACTGGGGATCTCATTGTAGCAGGAATAGCAGTCACAAATGGTGTCACAGTTGGTGGAGCTCTGACTGCAAATACCCTCAAAGCAACGAATTTAGTTGAGTCTGTATACGGAAATATAACTGGTGTTGCAACCATCAATACTATTCGTGGTGCAACATATTTTGGTGTTGGTAACAATATCACTGGTGTTACGACACTTATAAAAGAAGGAAGTGGTATCGTAGTTCTTTCTGGAACTCCTCAAGACGGAGGTTTCACTAATAATGTCACTCTTTCAGCAAGAAATGTTGTTGAATCTCAATTTGCAACTGAAGCTGGAGTCTCAACAAATCTCGTTGGTGGTGATGCAGGAAAGATTCCTTATCAGACAGCAGCAGACACAACAGGATTTACTGATGTAGGAACTGCTGGTCAAATTCTACAATCACAAGGAGCTGCAAAACCAACCTGGACAAGTCTTGCAGCAATCAATGTAGCATATGCAGATAGTGCTGGTATCAGTACGGATCTTTATGGTGGTTCTGCAGGTAGACTGGTTTATCAGAGTGGTATCGATCAGACTGCATTTGTTCCTGTTGGCTCATCTGGAAGAGTTCTTGTTGCTCAAGGTTCACTTTCACCAACTTGGGTTGATCCAAATGTTGGATTAAGTGTATCCTTTGCAAAATTTGCTGGTCTTTCAACAAATGTAAGTGGTGGTATTGCATCTGTTACTCAATTAAATGTTGGACCAGGTATTTCCACATTTAATGGTCCACTGTTAGCTCAAGGAAATATTAATGTTACAGGTGTTACAACAACTGTTGATTTAAGAGTATCCTCTGCAGCAACAATTAATAATCTTACATTACAAACTGGACCAGGTGTTGCAGTCACTGCAATTCTTGATGAGGATACTTTTGTTTCTGATCGAGATGATGCTCTTGCAACTCAACAATCAATCAAAGCATATGTTGATAGTCAAGTCACTGCTCAAGATCTTGATGTAAGTACAGATGATGGAACAATTGCGATTGATCTTGATAGTGAAGTTCTTGGAATCAATGGTGCTTCAAATGAAATTTATATTACTGCAACTGGAAATGATGTTACTGTTGGTCTGAACACAGATGTCACAATTTCAAATGATCTAACTGTCACTGGCAATGCTGGAATTGGAAGTCTCAATGTTACTGGAATTACAACACTTGAGACTCTTGGTGTTACTGGTGTAGAAACAGTTCAATTCCTGAATGTCACTGGATTTAGTACTATTACTCATTTAGGAGTTACTGGAGTTACAACTACACAGAATATTGAAGTTGCTGGTATTTCAACTCTGAACAGATTGACTGTTTCTGGAATTTCTACATTTACAAATGATGTTGTTATTGGTGCTGGAAATACAGTATATAATGGAGATTTTAATAATTCAAACTTTACTGGACTGACTACAGTTTCAACTCTTGAAGTCACTGGTGGTGCAACAGCTCAGTTTGTAGAAGTGACTGGTATTGCAACAATTTCAACATTAGACGTTACTGGTGTTGCTGAAATACAGTCTCTTGAAGTTATTGGTATTACAACAGTTTCCGATATTTCAGTAACTGGTAATGCTGGAATTGGAAGTCTCAATGTTACTGGAATTACAACACTTGAGACTCTTGGTGTTACTGGAGTTGCTACGATACAGTTTGCAGAAGTCACTGGTATCGCAACAATTTCAACATTAGGAGTATCGAATGACTTAACTGTCACTGGCAATGCTGGAATTGGAAGTCTCAATGTTACTGGAATTACAACACTTGAGACTCTTGGTGTTACTGGTGTTACTACATCTGAATATCTTGTTGTTACAGGATTATCAACATTTACGAATGGACCTGTATTTATTGGTACTGATACTTCTACTGGAGATAGTAATCAACTTCTTCAAATTAATGGTGATGGTTATATCACTGGAAATCTTGGTATTGGAGAAACGCAACCAGTAGGTGTAGCAACCACAACAAATACTTCAATCTTGAATGTAGGTGTTGTTACTGCAAACTTCTTTTATGGAGATGGCAGTAAACTTACAAATGTTGAAGGTTTTCCTGACATTGATAATCTTTTATATGTTGCTAAGAACGGAGATGATACAAATCCTGGAACAAGATTGAGTGCGGCAAAGAGAACAGTTGGTGCTGCTCTGACATTAGCAACAACAGGAACTGTCATTAAAATTAGTGCTGGTACATATGAAGAAAATAATCCACTTAAAATTCCAGCTCAAGTGTCTTTGATTGGTGATAGTTTAAGAGATACTACTATTATTCCAATTAATTCGGATCAAGATTTATTTCATGTAAAAGGAGGAGATTATATTTCTGATATGTCGTTTACAGGAACAATGGATAGTGATAAAGCAGTTATTGCATTTGATCCAGATTCACCAGACTATATCATTCAGTCTCCATATGTTAGAAATTGTACCAATTTTATTAATGAAAGTATTGGTATGAAAATTGATGGTGCTGATGCTATTGGAAGAATCAAATCAATGGTTGTTGATTCTTATACACAATATAATCAAGGTGGAATTGGTGTTTCGATTACAAATGAAGGATATGCTCAATTAGTTTCTATTTTTACAATTTGTAGTGAAATTGCAATTTATTGTGGAGCAGGTGGTGCATGTGATCTAACTAACTCAAACTCATCTTTTGGTGATTATGGATTAATTGCAGAAGGTGTTGGACCAAGAAACTTTACTGGTGTTGTAACAGAATCTGCTAGTGAGAATTCATCACAATTTGTATTAGATGTAACACCAACAACACTGACAGTCAATAATGCTGATTATGATAATGTAAGTGGATTAGTAACATTTACAACTACTACAGATCATAATCTTGTTGTTGGAACAGCTGTAACAGTTAAGGATCTTAAATTTACTTGTGATTCATTTAATCCAGTCACATCATTTGGTATCTCAACTGCAAATTATGATAATGTAAGTGGTATTATGACTGTTCAAACGAACACAGATCATAATTTTGTTGTTGGTCTTGCTGTCACATTTAATGGTTTAGTGTTTGAGTGTGATTCTGGTGGTGGTCTTTCCACAGCAATATTCCCACCAGCACCTGGTGATGGAAATGGACCAGCGAATCATGTATTTGATGTAGTTACTGTAGGAACAAGTACACAATTTAGTGTTCTTGTTGGACCATCAACAATCGCTCATGGATATGTTGATAGTGGAAATGTTGCAATCAGTACAATATCAACATTCCCAAGTGGAACATATGGAAATATTTTTGTTGTAGAAGATGTTGTAGGACCACAATCATTCTCTGCTTATGTCGGTGTTTCCTCTTTTGTTCACTCTTATGATAGTGGTGGTGAAATTGAAGAATATATTACAAGACCATATGATGGTCAAGTAATATATTTTGGTGAGTTATATTATACAGTAAATGATATTACAATTACAAATCGAGGATCAGGATATACAAGTGGTCCTCCAACTGTCACGATTGATTCACCTTCAGAAGATTGGGGAATTACTGCTACAGCTACAGCATCTGTAGTTGGAGGAATTGTTGACGAAATTGATATTGTTTCGACTGGAAGAGGATATACTTCTACGCCACCTACAGTTACATTTAGTGCCCCTGCTGTCGGAATAAATACAGCTGAAGGAACAGCTAATCTTCTTCCCACATATTATGTGATTTCAGAATCAACTCCTATTAGTAATGGTATTTGTACTGTTACTGTTACCGAAAATGTTCCATTTGCTGTTGGAGTTGGAACAACTACACCATTCTTCAAACAAAGTAGAATATTAGCATCCAGTCATTCATTTGAATATATTGGTTCTGGAACATCATTAAATACTGCTCTTCCACAAGATGGAGGAGTTGCGATTCAGGAAAATGAAATTGTTGAAAGAAATGGTGGTTTGGTGATTTATACTTCTACAGATCAAGCAGGTAATTTCAGAATTGGTGATGGTGTCATTATTAACCAACAGACTGGAACAATTACAGGTGATGATTATACAAGAAGTTTATTTGCAACTATGACACCATTTATCTTAGCTTTAGGAGGAGATTAATCTAATGGCACTAGCTCTAAATGTTTTTAGAACAATTACTCAAGTTGCACCAACTAGTGCTGTGGGGATTTATACTGCCCCAACAGGTTATACTGGAGTGGTGCTTTTAGCATCTGCCACAAATATCGGTAGTGATACTCATACAATTTCTTTTTCTCATGAGAGAACTGTATCTGGTACAGCAGTAACTACGGAAATTTTAAAAGATTTTCCTCTTGATGGTAATGATTCTGCTAATCTTCTTTCAGGAAAATTAGTTTTAGAAACTGGTGATGTGTTAGTACTAGAGGCTAACAATGCAACTGATATTAAATTTATTGGAAGCATACTAGAAACACTGAACTAAAATGGCAAATAAGTACACCAACACAAGATATACAAGTGGAAAACAAGTTTCCGCAAAAATAGGTATAACATCACATAGTGAAAATATTACCTCATTAGAGGTCACTGGTCGTGTTGGTGTCAATACTTCCATTGCAGCACAAGAATTACATGTCGAGGGAAGTACTTATATTTCCGAAAATATTGGTATTGGAACCACAATACCAACTAATGCTGTTGATTCAGAGAATACATCAGTTATTAATGTTGGTATTGTTACTGCAAATCAATATTATGGTTCTGGTCTTGGACTGACTGGAATCACTAGTGCAACTAATGCAACAAATATTTACGGTGGATCACCAGGTCAATTATTATATCAGGCAGAAGTTGGTGTTACTTCAGCATTTGAAAATGGATCTACTGGGTTTGGACTTTTCTCAAGAGGTCCAAGCCAACCTCCACAGTGGTTACCAACTGCACCAGCTGGTGCTATTGAAGGTATTACAATTTACAATGAAGGTTCTTTAGTTGCTACTTCTGGAAGTTTTAGTGCATTAAACTTTGTTGGACTTCAAGTTAATGCGATTGGTGTTGTAACATCTGGTCAGATTGGTGTTGCAACTATCACTGTAAGAGAGCAAGGAACGGTTGGAATTGCAACTAATGTCATCGGTGGTATTGCATCAGTCACATCACTTGATGTAAATCAACCAACTGGTATTTCAACAGTTGGTAATATTGAAATTACATCATTAGGTGTAGGACTTGGTGCAACAATTGGAAGTGGTTCAAATACTGGACTCGTAACATATTATGGTTCTGGTATTCAGTTATCAGGTATTGTTACATCACTCTTAGCTGGTGAAAATATTTCATTAGATGCTTCGACAGGACAAGTTACAATTACTGGTCTTGCAAACACAGCAAATATCAATGCAGATTCATTAGTTGTTACAGGTATTACCACACTTGGTGTTGTAACAAGTGTTGAATCAGTTGGTGTAGTAACAGCATACATTCAAGATATTCAAGCTACATCCGCAAATTTCACTGGAAATGTATCAATTGGTGGTACATTAACATATGAGGATGTTAAAAACATTGATTCAGTTGGTTTCATCACTGCTCGATCAGGAATCAATGTTGGTTATGATTATGATGGTGGAACAGGAATCGGAGTTACCATTCTTCCTGATGGTAATGCAGTTTATTCAGGTATTATCACAACAAATAATCTGAATGTTGAGACAAAACTTGGTATTGGAACTACAAATCCACTGAATGATTTACAAGTTGGATTTGCAAATTCATCATTCACT
>Ga0180433_10007000_pt1 | contig 14563 bp, 16 predicted proteins | sample SS_ome_8_FD_132980 | JGI IMG/M metagenome (GOLD analysis project Ga0180433, IMG submission 132980) | Hypersaline lake sediment archaeal communities from the Salton Sea, California, USA - SS_1_D_1 metaG | ecosystem: Environmental > Aquatic > Non-marine Saline and Alkaline > Hypersaline >... | reverse complement strand
GCGGCTGAGACGGCTCTCGACGAGGACGACATGGACAAGGTGGAAGTTAGCTTCACGGTGCAGGTCCAGTTCTCTCCGGCGTCGCGGGGGACACGCTCGTTGAATGTCAGGTCATGGGTGGAGATGAAGGGCAAGGGCATCCGAAACGAGAATCTCAGGGGCTACCAGAAGCCCTACGATTTCGGCACAGATCTCGACGGCTCAGACCAGCGAAAGTTGGAGAAGGCCATGAAGAATATGATGATGGAAGCGTTCTACACCATCGCGTAGAGCGCCCCAAACGAGGAGTACCACCATGTCCGACCAAAAGCTCCGCTCCCAGGTCATCCGTCTCGCCGCGTCGATGCCGAAGGGCAGCGACAAGCGCCGCAAGCTGCTGGCCGCCCTCCAGCCCTCCAACCGTCGCGTGGTGGCCTCGGGTCCCAAGCTGCCCCCCGAGATCGATCGCATCGTCCATGACGCGGTCGAGGAGGCCATCGAGGAGATCGGCAGTGGCTACGAGTCCTACCACAACCGCGTCTTCCAGCCGGCAGGACGTGGATTCATGTTCGGCTCGGGCACCGATGGGGGGTACGGCGGTGAAGCCTACGTGCCGCTGTCCTACATGATCGGCACCGGCTACCTCCCGTCGAACTCCAAGCTGGAGAGTATGCTGCGAGCCGCGGACGACAAAGCCTTCGAGTTCGCCAAGAAGGAGTGGATGAAGGCTAACAAGGACTTCATCGCCCAGAACAACCTGACCTCGGATCAGATCAACTACCACGACCTGCAAGAACTCGGGTTCGACAGCGAGGCCGAGGACCTCGACGAGTATTACCGGGGAGCCCAGGAGGATGAGGACGTCACCTTCCGCATCGGCGCCTTCTACTACGGTCCCGACAATGCCGGCCATGAGGCGGTTCGCGGCGAAGAAAACATGTACGTGTTCGGCGTGGTGGATTTCGACGGCCACTTCCTGCCCAGCAGCATGTTTGAAACCTACGAGACCAGCTTCGCCTTCAAGAACCCGAAGGACCTCAAACGCAAGCTCATCAAGGCCCTGAACCAGGTCGTTTCTTCGCTTCAATAGGGCTTCCGAGCGACACAAACCGGCTCCCAACCCGGTTTCAAGTTCGTCCCCCATGGGCTCCAAGCTTGCGCCTTCGATGTTGAATCTGGGTCATGCGAGCGGCTTGTAGCCCACAACAATGGGTTCCCAAGCTGGCTTCAACCCCGACCCCCACGACCGCCAGATTTTGGCTTCTTCGGTCACGGGCTCGTCCCCCGGAAGCTCGTGATAGCCTTTCTTGCGAGCTTCCTCCATCCATGGACGGGTGTTGTCCCCATCCATGCGGTAGACCTCGTTCCCCCGGTAAGTGATGCGCTTCATCTCACGCTGGGCGCCGGCCATTTTGTCCAGTGATTTTGATATGTTGAGCGATTTTGGGAATCCTGAGCCGTATGTCCAGGCTATCAAGCTGATGCGCTCGAAGCCTACCTCCTCCATCGCCTTGGCGAGGTGGTGGAAGGTCCGTGTGCCGCCGAAGGCTTTGAGGACCCCCCCGGGTTGAAGGACCCGAAACGCCTGAACGAGCCACCGTCGATGCCACTCGCGTTGACCCATCCCCTCCGCCTGGTGGGCATCGAGGTCATCCCATTTCTTATTCATGAAACGCAAACCGTATGGGGGGTCCCCGCAGATAGCGGCGATCGAACCCTCCTCCATCTCGGCCATGCGTTCGATGCAATCGCCGAGCCGTAGCTGGATGACCTGACTCACGCCCTTCAACCTCCGTTGCGCTTCCACTTCTTCAACGCCTTGGCCCGCACCTTGGGGGGCACTCGGTCGATCATCGTTTTACCGTCGAGGTGATCGATCTCGTGCTGCAGACAGACGGCCAGCTTCCCCACAGCCTCGATACGATACCGCTCCCCTTCCAGGTCGTTGGCCTCGACGGTAACCCGGGCCGATCGCTTGATGGCTAGATGCAACCCGGGGAAACTCAGGCACCCCTCCTTGGAGACCACCGTACCGCTCTGCTCGGTGATGACCGGGTTGATGAGGTAGAGGAGTTCGTGGGCTCCGTACTCGTCGGGGCAGTCCACCACCACGATCCGCAGCAAACGCCCCACTTGGGGGGCCGCCAAGCCCAGGCCATCGGCGGCATACATCAGGGCCGCCATCTCGCGGGCAATCTCCCGGACGACAGGAGACACGCCCGAGACCTCCGTCGCTTTCTGTGTGAGCGCTTCGCTCGGGTAGGTGTGGATGGACAGCATACTTTCTACTACTCCGTAACCTTCGAGATCGGACAGCTTTTTAGTCGCCGAAGCCGAACAGATCGGCCAGATCCTGCTTCTCCGGGAGGTCGTCCTTCTGCTCGATGTCGGACTGGATGTCGGCGCCTATCCACCCGGTCTCAGCCCGGTCCCAATGCCGTACCCGCTGGTCGGCCGTCCGCAAACTGGCCTCGTCCTTTTCGATGCCGATGATGTCGTGGCCTGTCTTCAATCCTGCCACACCCGTCGTCCCCGACCCTACGAAAGGATCGAGCACTGGACCTTCATCTCTGGGGATGTCCTCCAGTAGTTCCTCCATGATGCGGATCGCTTTGACCGTGGGATGGCGGTTGGTGTTCTCGTCCTGCCTGCGCTTGAAGTAGCCCTGCAGGGCCTCGGGGATCTCCTCCAGGCCAATGTTCTCCAGGTCGTTCAAGATGTCCTCGTCCACCCCCTCGGCAGCCAACACCTCTGCCACCTCGGCCAGCGTTTCCTCGTCGAGCCCCGACCGAAGGAACCACAACCACGCCCCCGAACCGACGCAGCCGGCGTTGCGTTCTGACCGAGAAGCCTTGGGCACGTAGTGGAGGGCTCCCGCCTCGCGTGCCCATAGGATGGCATCCCGGATCTCGAAGCCCTTGTCCTCCAGGGCACACGTCCCGGTGTGCCCTGTCGGCTCGCTGTCGGGGGCGAACAGCATGACGTGGGCACCCGGCTTCAACACTCGCCAGACCTCCTCCATGTACAGAGAGGGGTCCCCCTGGGCGATCAAACCTGAAAGCTCCTCGTCGGCGTACTGCGTCCAATCCACCTCCGCCAGGTCCAAGGCGATGAGGGTGACACCGCCGACATGAGTCGGGGTGATCATCGTGTGCAGGTAGTCCAACAGGTCCTGGGGGATTGGCTTGTTCATCATGGCTACCTTTAGTTACTCGATTAGCTGTCCAGGATGTCGCCAAGTTCTTCCGCCTTGACCTCGATCTCACTGTCGGGCTTGCCGACGATCATCTCGTCCACGTCGTAACAGGTCAGCATCCGACGGCACTCCCACTCGATGCGAACGTAGAAGGGCTCGAAGGGCTTGTCATCCCGAGCCTTCAGGTTCTGGACACGGGCTCGGTTGTGCTTCCGCAACTCGTCGTTGACGAAGGTGCTGGTCACGACGTCCGAGGACCGCTCGATCTCGTTCGAGTAGGAGAGGTGGGTCAGGTTGTAGAAGCCGCCGTTCTTCTCCGCCGCCCGGAAGCCCTCACGAGACAACTGCGCCAGACCGACGACGGCGATGCCCGAGCCTCGGTTGAAGTTCATCGCCATGCGCTTCAGGTCGCGAACGACCTCGTTTAGCCGCTCCGTCGTTTTCGGGACCCACTTGCGAGGTGCCATCAGACCCATGTGATCGACGAAAATCATCGAGAACGGGTCCTTGGAGTAGATAAGCTCCGCCTTCGAGCGGAGATCCGGCACCGTGAAGTCATCCTTCATCGGGTCGGCGACCTCGATGTGGATCTTGCCGTAACCCCCCGCCGGCCCCTCCGGCTCCTCCTCGCTATCGGGGGGAGGCGCCAGGAGACTCATGTCCATGAGATCCGGCACGACGTAGTTGCGGAGGAACTCCTCCTGGGCCGCCTCCAGAGCCCCATCGCGGATGCCCTTGTAGGGGAGCCCCTGGTTGGCCTCGGGCTCCTGCAACCCTAGCTGCACGCGGATCTCGTGGAACTTCTCGTGGTAGCTGTGCATCGCCACGACGATGCGGCGACACTGGCTGTAGGGCATCTCCAGGCTGAACACCATCGACGAGTGGCCGTAGTAGACCGCCTGGTTGTAGGCCCAATTCAGCATCAAGGTGGACTTCAACCCTCCCGTGAAGGCGGCATGGGTCCAAAGCTCGTGCTTCTTGGCACCCCCCAGGGCATCATCAATCTGTTTGAGTCCGGTGTGCTGCCCGATGCCGCTGAGGGGGTCGGCCTTCACCAGGTCGTACTCGTCGAGGAAGTCCTTGCCGTCCTTCGTCACCTCGCCGTAGAGGCGCGTCCCCACCGTCGGAGCCACGATATCGTGGCCCTTCTCGATGACGTGCCGAATGGCATCGATCGGCCCCTTCATCAACTTCTTGCCGCGGTGCTCCCCAACCTCCATCCCCTTCTGGTTGATCTGGTTGGCGTCTTTGAGGATGGTGATGACGTTCCGCGTGCGGCGAGCTTCGGCCTTTTCTTCCAGGTGCTTCTTGAAGTTGCCGCGGTACATCGGAGCAACCGAGCGGAAGACATCGAGGCGATCGACAACCTCGTTCTCGCGCTTGCGGCCGAAGTGCTCACTGATGATCGAGAGATCCGGGACGTGGTTGAAGCTCTGGACAAACTCCTGGATGAAGGTCCAGATGGCGTTGTCCTCGGGGGACTCGAACCCCATCTTGGAACCCGCCAAGACGAAGTAATTTTGAAGCAGAAGCCCTTCGTCGTCGCCAGGGTCCGCCTTGAAGCAAGAACGGAGGAGCCGCATCATCGCTTGGGCCCTCCCTTCTTCTTGTAAGGCTTGCTTTCACGTTCCCGAGCTTGAAGCTCCGCCAACGGGTCCTTTTTTGCTTTCTTGCGACTCCCGGGGACACGAACCTTGGGGGGACCCGTTTCATCCTCCCCACTACCCTCGTCGGCCAGGGACAACATGTGGTAACCCCCCTGGGGCAACCGGATGTTGGGCTTGGGGGGAGCCGAGTCGTCCTTCAAGGTGATCTTCGGCCAGCTACAGAAAAGCTCGTTGAGGGACTCGCTGTAGCTCACAAGGTCTGGGTCCCACGGTTCGCTCGGGCTGTCCACGATCCACGTCGGCTTCCCTTCGTGGTCTCGTTCGGCCAACGCCTCGTGGAAGGCGGAGTGGGCGTCCTTGTTCGGGGTGTGCTTCACCCCCACCCGGAAGATCAACAGGTCGGGGGGCAGCGCCAGATCCTGGATAGCGAAGTAACGGGTGCTCTCCTCCATCGCATCGAGGTCGTAGATCTCTTGCCCCTTCACAGCAAGGTTACTTAGCCAAGCCCCCACCACCGAAGCGTCGGTCTCCAAGCGAACAAACCACTTCATTGGGTTTTCGCTGATGACGTAGCGAAGGTGCCGTTTGAAAACCTCGATGGGGCCATGAACCCAGAGGTTTGTCGCGGGGTATTTGGTCAAGGGAGACGTTTCGAGACGCTTGACGCGGCTCAACCCCTTCCACACGTTTTCGAGCTTCGCGTTGCGCTCCGTGATGAACGTACACCTGCAAGGGACAAAGGCCGGTGGCCCTACCGGCTGGGGCTCGTCCGTACCACCCCGCCCCTTGCAGAGAGGGCAGTCGGGGTGGCCGTTCCCGTTCGGGTAGGGGACCTTCGGCATCGCCTAGTCGTCTCCAAACATGTCGTCCAGGTCGGAGAGGTCCTCCTCGAAGACCTTTAGATCACTACTCGTCTCAGGCGTGGAGACAGGCGGCGGCTTGATTGATCGGGGAACCGGAGGGAGGGGCGTGGGCTTCGGGTTGTGCCCCTTGCGGCCCTGGGCATCCCCTCGGAGGATGCTGAACAGGTCCTTCATGCCGGTGCCCGCGCTCGCCTCGACGGGATGTTCTTCCTCCCCCACCAGACGCTTGCCCAGAACGGCCTCGACGATCTTCCGCTTCCGTTGCAGCACCTCCATCACACGACCGTCGATGGTGGGAGTGCCGTCCTTCCGGCGGCTCACCAGGTGGAGGGCGTAGCAGCGGTCGTGGGTCGAGCCGATGCGAAGCATTCGACCGAGAATCTGAAGATAATCCCCAAAGCTCCACGGGGCGTCGTAGAAGACGATGGCCTTGGCCGCCTGCAGGTTGATGGCATCCGACCCCGCCATCGTGATCATAACGACCCGGGTGGGGTTGTTGGGGTCCTGGAAGGCATCCTGGGCCGCCTGTCGCTGGTCCCCGTCCTCGTCCCCCGTGATACGAACGGCTTTGATCCCCTCCTTCTTCAACAGCGGTTCGAGGTAGTTGACCATCTTCTTGAAGCGGGTGAACAGGATCACCTTCTCATCGGCCAGTTCGCCGTTCTTCAGCAGGTCGATGAGGTTGTCGAGCTTGTCGGAGTCTCCCTCGCAGTCGATGAGGTCGAGGTGGTTGACGATCTGCTGGCAGTAGATCAGGGCCGTGAGGATCGTTGTTTCCTTGTCCTCGGTCTCGGCACCAGCCCTGGTGCCGACGGTCAACAACCCGTCCAACGCCTCGTCGTACTTGTCCTCCTGCTCCTCGGTCAATCCCACGAAGATGCGCTTGGTCGTTAGCACCGGAAGCTCATCGGCGATCTCGTGCTTCGGGCGCCCGAGGTAGTACGGCTCGACGACCTTGCGGAACTCCTCCAGTTGCTCCGGCGTGTGGCCCACCACCACGGGGATCTGCCGGCGACCTCGAATCTGCTGCATCCGGATGATGGCGTAGTGGATCATGAACTGGTTTTGCGACATCGCGAACAGCCCCGGCACGAGGACCCTGTAGATGCCGTAGCCTTCCATGAGGTTGTTCTTGATCAGGGTGGCCGTCAGGCACCATACCCTCTCGGCGATGTCTGGAGCCCCCAGGTGGCGGATGACCTGATGGACCTGCGTCTTGTGGTTCTTGAAGGCGGTCGCCTCGTCGGCGATCAGCGTGTGCCCCTTCCACTTCTGGAGACGGGTGAAGTCCTGCACGCTGGAGCGGTAGCCCATGATGATGGCGGTGGGCCCCGTGGCCTCCTCGTAGGCCCGGTACGCTGCCTCTCGCTTCTCAGGTGTCCCCTTGACGGTGATCACCGTGATGCCCCGAGTGAACTTCCGAAACTCCTTCGCCCACTGCGCCACAGCGCTCTTGTTCGTCAGGATGACCGCCTTGAAGTTAGGGTCCTTCTCCCACAGGGTGCAGAGGGCGGCGATGGAAGAGAGGGTCTTCCCGACGCCCGTATCGTCCCCCAGGAGAAACCGCTTCATCATGTAGAGATGGAGGACCGCCTGGATCTGGTAGTAGCGGACTTTGAGGGGGTGCTCCTCACCATCGAATCCGGTGAAGGTGTCCTTCAAGTACCGGTTCGGTTTGAGCGTCAGGTCCTTCTTGCTGCGGATCTCACGCAGCTTGGCGTACACCCGCCCGAGATTCGGGTCCGCGTCCGACATCGAGTTCTCCCTGCTGTCCGATCTTGTATACCCGTGTCACAGGGAAGCGTAGCTGCTTTTTGTGGTTCGGCTACAGGCCGACGTGGAGGGCGTACTCGCGGAGGAAGTCTCCGGGGCCCCCACCCTCGAAGAAGCCAGGGTGCTTCCTCGCCTGGCGCTTGACGGCGTGCATGAGGTAACCCACCGCCTCATCCTTGCTCTCCAGGAAGGGTTCAAGCTCCATGATACGGCGGGTGTACTTCTCAGCGATGTCCCCGAGATCCCCCGCCGACTGAAGGAAACGGAGGTTCGCCCACTTCCCGAGGTTCTTGATGGCCTCGTTCACCTGCCAGTCCACGGCACTGGACGGCAACGAGATCTTCCCGTAGCGGGGCATCAACCCCTCGTGGGCTGCGATGCTCAGCAGCATCTGCAGGCTGGTGCGGTTGACCTTGTCCATGTTCGGCCACGTCCGCTGGCCCTCTGTGAGGGCGTGGACGAAGTAATCCTTCGAGTTTTGATCGAATCCTGCTTCTTCGGCCTCGTAGTCGACCATTCTCACCAGATCTTTGGCGTAATCGACGAGTTCTCCCCAAAACTCCATCCCCACCCGTCGGATGATCTCCTGTTGTGTGAGTTCTTCGGATGTAAATGGCTTTTTGAAAAGCTGATCCACGAGTTGTTTGATGATTTTCATAGCTCGTCCCCAACGTCCACCACGAGGCGCCCCGGACCCTCGATGTCCAGAGCGGCTCCGGTCTCCGTGACCGTGGCTCGCACCCCGCCATACGCCGCGACGGATGTCTGTCGCCCGCTGACAACGAGATGCCCCTTGGTACTCTCACCCTTCACCCGATGGCGGGTGTCCCTCGCCGCTAGGTTCTGTGCTACCGCCTCCAGAGGGAGCCCTGTCAATCCCATCGTCTCGAAGGCTCTCGCTGTCCGCGGTCCTACCACCCCGTCGATACCGCCAACGTTCTGGCCGATGCGGTGTAGCTGCGCCTGGATGAAGCGCTCCATCTCCCGGTCCCCCTCCCACACGCCAACATCCACCTGAGCCGCACAACAAACGGAGGGCCACGCAAGGTGTCCCCGTCCCTCCGACAGTACACGATCCATCAACGTCTTCCACGGCCCGAGCCAGTGGAAGACCATGCTGTGAGGTCCAGGCACCGCGTAGCGGTTGTACGGCGTGAAGCCGAGGGGGATGGCCAAGGACCACATGACGGCTACCCGGTGCGTCGGATCCTTGAACTCGTCGTGCTCGGCCCGTAGCCAGACCTCACGGCCTGCTGGGATGAGGGAAAGCTCCCGAGGGAACAGCCCCTCCTCATCGAACGTCGGGACCTCGAAGCCGAGGCGCCAGCCGACTTCCTTGGCTCGCTCGACGAGCGAGGAGAGGGCGTCCCGGGTATCCGGGGTGACGGTGAGTTCGCCGTAGCGAATGAGGCTCAGTCGCTTCACGACAGGGCTCCGATCTCTCTATGGAGGGGGAACGATAGGATATCTAGTGGGGAGAGGGGGAAGGAAGGGGAGGGGTGGACATCCTTCGCCTCCTTCGATCTTCCCACACACAACTTGGCCCTTCTACCGCAGAAAAAGACCGACGCCGTAGTGTCGAAGGTAGCCACTCGCCAGGTCGTCCTCCAGGGCCTCGTCACGAGGCCCCCGCACCTCCCGCCCTCGGAGGGCTTGGGAGATGAGTCGACAGGTCCAGAGGAAGCACGGCTGGGGCTCCCACTCGGGGTGCAGGCGCCTCACCTGATGGAAGCACGGCTCGATGGCAGACCAGCCGAACATCCCCATCTCCTCGCGGTCCTTCTTTGTGGGCTCCTCGCGGTTCCACCCCAGCGGGGGATGGAAGCGGTGAAGTGCTTGCCGGTGCCCGTCGATGGTGTCGTAGACGACGATGGGCTCGGGGCGGGCCTGTTCGATCTCCATGAATCCTCCAAGCGAACAGGGCCGGAGACCCGTTCGAGTCCCCGGCCCTGCGTCTCCCTAGCCGCTGTCCACCCAGCAGTCGTTGTCTACGCGGCGGGCTTCTTCCCCGTCGAGAAGTATTCGCCCTTCACGAAGACGGTGATGATGGACTCGCCGACCTCGAAGAAGCTGCCGTCGAGTTCCGCCTTGGCGACCTTGATGGCCGGGTACTTGGCCTTCAAGTCGTCGGCGGTCATGGCCTTGGCGCCGAACTCGTCGGGCACCAGACCAGTGGCTCCCACGTAGAACGCCAGCGGGATGACCTCCTCCTGGTACACCTTGTCCAGGGCACGGTCGATGGCCTTCTTGACCGTGGTGAGCGCCTCGACCGTCTCCTCGCCGCGGCCTCCCGAGGGGTTGATGGCCGTCAGGAACGCCGTCGTGTCCTCGTCCCCGACACCAGCCAGGGCGAGGATCCCCTCGACGGACTCGTTGGACGAGAGACCCAGGAAGTCCTCGTAGATGGGCTTCATCAGGTCGTCGATGGCATCGATCTTGGTGCGGGCCGAGAGGGTCTTGTAGTCGACGACGGCCTTCTCGTTCCACCACAGCGGCCACTTCGGCTTCTTCTGCTTCTCGCCGTCGATGGTGACGGTGAACATGCGGTCGAGGAAGGCGTTGGCCGACTTCATCTTGCCAGCGTTGAGGATGGCCGGCGTCCCCACATCCACCTTGAAGCTGAGCTTGGTGTCCACCTGGCCGGTGGAGAGGGCTTCCTGCAGGTCGGCGTACTCGGTGGTCGTCGGGAAGTTGACGTACATGGCCGGAGACAGGTAGTGGGCCTTCAACTCGTCGATCTGGTCACGAGTGAGGTCCGCCGCCTCGTCCTTCAACAGGGCCGAGAGGATGCTCTGCATGATCTTCAGCTTGGCGATCTTGTCGAACACGCCGTCGGGGGCCTGGAAGGTCTGGTCGTAGGCCACCAGCGGGCGCCCCTCGAACTTCACCGTGTACTCGGCCTTGTGATCGAAGGGCTCGTTCGGCAGGGCGCCGATCTCGACCAGGGCAGCGTGGGCCTTGCGGTTGCTGATCTTGAAGACCAGGTAGGGGACGTTGAGGGCCCCGTCGCTGATGACGGTGTAGTTGCGGAAGTCGCTGAGGTCGAGGACGATGCCAGCGACCTCCTTGATCACCTCGTCGGTGCCCCGCTTGATCAGTTCGATGGGCCGCACGATGCGGATGTTGGCCGTGGCCGTGTTGCGGTTGACCTCGACGGCCGAGACCTTGACCCAGGGCGGCGTGTCCGTCGTCCGAGTGTCGAGGGTGGGGGGCACGACCTTGCCATCCTCGCCGCGGATGCCGGGAACCCGCTTGACCGAGCGCTTCGTGTAGACGGTGTGAAGCTCGTCGAGGTTGAGACGCAGGTCGCGGCTGTACTCGTTGAGGATCGACAGGACGGACAGCACCGACGCCTGCGACGTGTCCATGCCGTAGTTGTCGCCCGTCGCGTACTGATGGTTCTCCCCCACCTCGTCGAACAGGGCCTTGTCGAGGTCCCCGCTGAACGCGGCGATGTCCGTGCTGATCAGCGCCTTGGCGTGGCGGTCCAGCAGGGTCATGTTCTGCGTCGAGACGAGGGCGTACTTGGCCCGGTTGACGTTGCCCTCGGCGAGTTGGGCGCGGGCGAAGGCCAGGACCGGCTTGATGTCTCCATCCCGGTGGCACTCGGGCTCGGAGCGCGTCTTGAACTCCATCTCGCTGATCTCACGGTAGCGGTACACCGTGCGGTCGTCGTCGGAGCCCAGACCACGTACCAGGAGGTCCCCGCTGGCACCCACGACCTTGCGGTTGCCCGAGGAGTAGAAGACCTGGTAGGTGGCGTTGCCGGAGAGAGGCACCTCCAGGGCCGGGGACACCTGGCCGGCGAGGAGAGCCGACGTGTCGTACATGGCGTCGTAGACCTGCTTGATGTTGTACGCCTGGAGGCAGGTCCCTGAGAGGCTGTTGGCCATCGCCGACAGGAGCTTGAAATCGCACCAGTCGCGGTAGGCGATGGTGTTCATGAAGACGTTGGGCTTCTTCGCCAGCAGGGCCACCAGGCGATCGATCTCACGGTACTCCGACGACGGCGAACGGTCGTTGGCGTAGCCGTCGGAGTGCAGCGAGATGCAGGTCATCTCCTCGTCCCGCACCTCGTCGAGGGCCATCTGAACCGCCTGCGAGATGCAGGTGAGGCCGGTCACCCGGATGGAACGGATGCGCTCCAGATACGGGTTCGAGGGGTTCATCACGTCGGCGACGGGGACGTGGCAGAAGTGCAGCGTCACGTCTCCATGGCTGCTGTAGCTGATCAGCGAGTAGCGAAGCTCGCTCTGGCGATACTCGTCCAAGGTCATGACCTTTTCGAGCATCTCTTTGAGGTTGCCGAGGTCGTAGTACATCGAACCCGAGCGGTCCACGATCGCGATGTGGTGTGCCGGGGTCTTGACCTCCGTCGGCTTCGCAGCCTCCAGGGTTTCGGTGGAGACGGCGTAGTACGCCACGGGTTTGCCGGTGAAGCTCCGCAGAGCGAATCGTGCGTCGGGCATGGTGCTGAAATCCTCCCTCAAAGGGGTGTTGCTTTCCTTCTATTACTCAGGTGGCTTCCCACCCTCGACGGATTTTTCTCTAAATGAGTCCTTTACCCATCTGTTCGGACGTCCAAGCACACGCCTTGCGGTTGCAGGCCAGGATGTACTTGCCCGTCGTCAAGCTAATTACCGGGCGCACCGAACCCCCACAACTTGGACACCGGGGGACCACCTCTTCATGAGCTTTGAGCTTCGCTTGGAGGCGCCAGACTTCTTGGAGGATCGCCTGCGTAGGTTTCCCGATCTCCTGACTCTCCATGAGCAACAGGTGCTTGTGGCGAAGCTGCCCAAGCTCCGAAGCAACCCGATCGAGCTTCGCTTGAAGCTCTTTGAGATCCGCGACCATGCCGAGCATCTCGGTTTCACAGAAGTCGAGGTTCTCTCCCGTCACCAACGGCTCCATGTTCAAAAACTCGTGGAGGCGCTCCTCCCACTCAGTCGGTGTTCGCCTCACCTTCCAAGCCCTTTCCAAGCTCGTCGAAGACGTCGTAGAGGGGCACGTCAAGCTCCCACAGGATCTTGACCATCGACTCGAAGGTGATGTTGCTCGTCTCCTGGAGCTTCTGGCTGAGAGCACTCTCCGTGACGCCGAGACGCACGGCGAGGTCCTTCCGCTGCCAGCCCTTGGCCTCCAGCAGTTGATCCACCAGGACGACGAAGGCCGCCATGCTGCGACCGACAGCGTAGCCTTGCTTCGATCGGTGACCGGCGAGGAGCCCTTTGAGGAGGGGGCTATTCTTCTTCTTGAAGCTCACGAAGCTTTCCTTCCGCTCGGGTGAGGCGCAGCAACAACCGGTAGGCGATCTGGTGGGGCTTGTCGTCCCACCATCCTGGCATCGTGCTGTCCTCGGCGGGGTCACCCCCCGACAAGTGCTCCCACAGGTTGTCGAGGTCCTCGTCGTCGAGATCGTCGCCGATCCAGTCCGGTACATTGCCGTCGAGCTTGCCTTCGGCTCGGTACGCCTCGAAGATCGCGTGAACCTCGTCGTCCCACGGCTCGTCCCCAAGGCGCCCCTCGGCCTGGGCCTCACGCACGATCTGATCGTAGAGAGGGGGTCGCCGGTAGGCATCGTCATGTCGGTTGTTGATGCGGCACATGTCAGATGATCCCGATGTTGGGGTTCTCGTCGAAGTTCAGCCGGCCCGCACGCCACTCGGCGATGCTCGTCAAGATCAGTTGGCGGGCCAGCCCCTCCTTCGCCAAGATGCCCTGGATGCCCATGCGGTTCGTGTCCTCGTCCTCCGCCGTGATGAAGCTGATGTAGTAGCCCGCCGGGTCTCGCAACGTGAACACGACACGGCCAGCACAGGCCCACGACAGAACATCCCCACCAGGCATCGAGGCGCCGTGACCCTTCAGCTTGGCGTTGCGGACGATCTCGTGCAGACCGCCGAACCACACCTCGCGCTCCCACACCTTCATCAGGTGGTGGAGGCGATCGAGGGACTCGTGGACCTCTTCGAGGACGGGGTCGCGCCCCTCGGCGTAAAGCCTCCCCCCGTGCCGCATGGCCTCGGCGATACTGCGATTGACGAGACCCAGGGCAGAGAGGGCCGTCACGGTGTGGTGCCCTATCCGGCTCGTGTGGCCGTCGTTCATGGTGTTCCGGTAGGTCCAGCCGAAGCCCTCGATCTTCTTCCCCAGGGCCTCCATGAGGTCCGTGATCTCCCTCAACGCCTGCTCGTAGTAGGGGTCGAAGCGCTGCGGGAAGTCGCACTGGTAGAAGGTGGCCAGCGTCATCAGCTTCGATGTCAGGACGTGCGTGCGCTGGTACGCCTCCTTCTGCTTCTTCGCATCACACTCGCGGCAGAGGATCTCACTCACCTCCTCCGTCTTCGAGTTGAAGGTGTAGCTGTAGTGGCCATCCGTCGAGCCCCCGCAGCCCGTGCAATCGGGGTTCCTCGGGATATCACTCGGCTTCATCGCGGTCGCCACCATGGCGCTGCTCCTCGCGTGGCTCGAACAGTTTGTCGCTGAAACGCCAGATCAGGAACGCTAGGGCACACCCGAGCAGGGTGAACCCCAGCAGGAACCCGATGGCTTGCAGGGAGGTCATGTCAGCCAGTGCCCACCTGGATGTCCGTCTCGGCGTCCTGGAGGAGGTTGACGACACAGGTGACGGCCCGCTCGATGGCGTCGTCGCCCTCGAAGACCGGCACGCCGTAGCCCTTGGCCAGGCCCATGAGTTCGGCTCGGGCCATGTTGATGTCCATCGCCTGCTCGACGGTCAGCGTCTGGCCGGCGATCTCCAGCCCCGGCTGCACCATCTTCATCGCGATGACGACACGCTGCGCCCCGGAGGTCATGAACTCGACGGCCTCGTTGATGCTGGCGATGGCCCGCGTCTGGTCGTCGAAGACGAAGATCAGGACGTAGCTCTCCAGCTTCGCCTTGGCTTCGATCTCCATGAGTTCGGGATACCAGTCGTCCACCTGCGGGTCGTAGTAGCGGCAGCCGGCCTCCTCCAGGGCGGGGATGGCGATGTCCTTCCGCCACGTCGTCGGGTCGCAGGAACCCCCCAGGAAGACCTGGTTGACCAGCTTCCGGCGTTCGGCCATCTCGTGGACGTAGGACAGCCCACGCTCGTAGTCCTTGCGGAAGCGGCCTTCGTACTCCGCTCCGAGGAACTCCAG
>Ga0180433_10006999_pt1 | contig 14566 bp, 11 predicted proteins | sample SS_ome_8_FD_132980 | JGI IMG/M metagenome (GOLD analysis project Ga0180433, IMG submission 132980) | Hypersaline lake sediment archaeal communities from the Salton Sea, California, USA - SS_1_D_1 metaG | ecosystem: Environmental > Aquatic > Non-marine Saline and Alkaline > Hypersaline >... | reverse complement strand
GCTGGTGTTGCGCCAGATCACCTTGGCCCCGGGGCGGAGCTTGAGCATCGCCATGAGCAACGTGATCATCGTGATGAAGTACCCCACCAGGTAGCTCCAGGCGAGATCTCCCCTGGCCCCGGCCAGCTTGTAGAATCGACACATGACGGTCAGCTGCATGACCACTCCGACCGCGCCGGCCAGCCCGCACGCCAGCCACCAACCCGCCGCTCCGGCCCCAGCAGCTGCCAGGCCAAGCCCGAGCGCCGCCGCCACCGGCGGCGTAAACCCCATCACCACCAATAGCACCAGCGAGGCCAACAGGCGTTTGAAAGAGCCGAACGTGCCGAAGAATATCCTGCTCCATCCCCGCAGAATGCCTTTGAATGAGGTGTACATTCGAACGCGATAGAGGCCCTTGTTCTGCACCACGCCGAGCTTGAGCCCCGCAGCCTTGATTCGCGAGGCCATGTGGATGTCCTCGTTGACGCGGTCCTTGACGGCCTCGTGTGTGCCGATGGCGTGATAGGCCGAGCGCTTGACGAGCATGAACGCACCGTTGGCGTAGGCAGCCGAGTGCTGCGGGTCGTTGACGCGTTCGGGGCGGAACCAGATCATCAGCACGCCGCTGGCGATGGGCTGGACGATGTTCTCCCAGAACGAAAGCATCTCGTGCCGCGGAAGCACGCTCTGCAGGTCGGCGGCGGTATTGAGGGCGTGCTGCATGGCCACTGACAGAGTACGGGGCGACTCCTGCGTGCAGTCGGCGTCGATCATGCATATCCACTCACCCTCGGTGGTGGCGATGGCCGTCTGCATGGCGTTGTTCTTGCCGCACCAGCCGTCGGGCAGGTTCTCGATATTGACAAGCCGAACGCGGGAGTCTTCCGTCGCTATCCGTTCGACGATCTGGGCCGTTCGGTCGGTGCTGCGGTCGTTGGCGACGACGAGCTCGAAGTTCGGATAGTCCTGCGCGAGCATCGTGCGGACGCAGGTTTCGATGTTGTCCTCTTCGTCCTTCGCAGCCACCACGACGGTAATGAAGGGCGCCTCGTTGGGAGGCCCAGGGCAATCCGGGGTGAGCATGCGCCCCCTGCGCCGCTCGCGGGAAAGCAGGTAGTGCCGCAGCGCCCACTGGACGCTGATCGCCGAGACCACGCCAAACAGTACGATTACGCTGACGGCCATGCGGATTCATGTCCTCCTTGGCTTGGCGCTCGTAGCTGCGCTCATGAGCGCGCCTTCTGCCGGCGATACTCGAGTTGGGCTGCTGCCAGGACCTCCCTGGCCGGCACGTGGTGGGCCTCGGCCGCCGAGACGCAATCCGCAAACTCCGGCGAAGCTGTGAGCGTCTCGTCACCCAGTTGGCCAACCTTCATTCGCACCGGGCCGTAGGGGGTCTCGACGGTCTCGAAGCGGCGCTGGAGCCTGGTGCGCTCGAGCCAGCGTTTGCGAACGCCGAAGGTGGTTGTCTCGCGCAGAACGATCTGCTCGGCCCGTTCGACGTCGCCGGGCCTGCACATCGCCGAGAGCATCCAGGCCGGGCGCGAATGCTTCATCACGATCGGCGTAGCCCACGCGTCCAGGCAGCCTGCCGACAACAGGGCCTCGATGGTCGCGCCGATTACCTCACCTGTACAGTCGTCCAAGTTTGCAGATATCTCGCAGACGCCGTCCGTTTGCCCGTCGGCGTCCCGACGGCCTACCATCACGCGCAGGACGTTCGGCACCTCGCCGGCCTCACGGCTGCCCGCGCCATATCCGACGGCGTCAAGCTGCATCGCCGGCGGCGGGCCGTATCCTTCGCTCAGCGTCGTCAGTATCGCAGCCCCGGTGGGGGTGGTCACCTCGCCCGACAATGGGGCGTCATTGGTCTTGGCGCTGACGAGCAGCTCAGCCGCCGCAGGCGCCGGGATCGGCAGCGTTCCGTGCTCGCACTTTACGGTGCCGCTGCCGAGGGGGATCGCCGAGCAGCAAACGTGATCGGCGCCGAGCATCTCCAACGCGATGCAGGCCCCAACGATGTCCATGATGCTGTCAACCGCGCCGACCTCGTGAAAATGGATGTGCTCGACGCTCGTATCGTGGACCTTCGCCTCGGCCTGCGCCAGCCGTGTGAAAATCGCCCGCGCACGCTCGGCTGCGCGCGGCGCAAGCGACGCACCGTCGATGATCGACAGGATGTCCGACAGGTGACGGGTTGGCTGCTCGGAGGCCTCGGAGGTGACCGTGAACTTGGTGGCGGAAAGGCCGCCGCGGCTGAGCTTCTGCGCCTGGATGTCGCACTGCGGCAGGGCGAGCTTGCCCAGCTCCGCCCGAAGGACTTCCAAGTCCACTCCGGCGTCCAGCAGCGCGGCGACAATCATGTCGCCGGCAGCGCCCGCAAAACAGTCAAAGTACGCGATTGTCATCTCAAGCCTCTCGTTGCGGACCTTCCATCGCGGCAGTGTAGGTGCAAGGCACGCGGAATGCAAGCTGCCCGCCGAGGCCAATGCGGCGCCGTGTTGTCGGGAGAAAACCGCGACGCAGGGGCGAGCATTTTGTATACTATGGTGGCTGCATTGGCCGATTCGTGATCGTGGCGACGGCCCTGCGGCGACGTCTCCCCGGTGGCTTGGCCCGGTCTCGGGGAAGGCTCTGACTCCAGGGTAACCACACCGGCCGTTGAGGCCGGCGCGATAGCGAATGGAACCAAACGAGCGTTTTGCCTACCACAGTCTCCAAGAGTTGACCGAAGCGTTCTCCCGCCTGGGGTGCGACATTCCCGTTCAGCACGACGTGTCGATTCTCGGCACGGCTGCGCAGTTCGGGCGTCTCACCGTGCCTAATCGCCTGGCGACGCAGCCCATGGAGGGTTGCGATGCCACGGCCGAGGGGGCGCCGACCGACCTGACCGTCCGCAAGTACCGGCGTCTCGCAGCCGGCGGCGCGGGGCTGATCTGGTGGGAGGCCTGCGCGGTCGTAGGCGAAGGCCGGGCCAACCCGCGCCAGTTGTGGCTGCGGGAAGACAATGTCGCGGCATTCACGGACATGCTCGACGCCACCCGGCAGGCCGCGGCTGAGACGATGGGGCACAAGGTCGTCTGCGTGCTTCAACTGACGCACTCCGGCCGCTACAGTCGCCCCGAAGGCGTTGCCGCGCCGATCATCGGCCATCACAGCAAAGTGCTCGACCCCACGCACAAGCTGCCGCCGGACTATCCGCTCATCACCGACGAGGAGCTGGACGCCCTTCAGGACGCCTTTGTCCGCGCCGCTGAGCTCGCAGCCGTGGTCGGCTTCGACGCCGTGGACATAAAGAGTTGCCACCGATACCTCATCAGCGAACTGCTGGCTGGGTTCACGCGGGAGAACAGCCGATACGGCGGCAGCTTCGAAAACCGCACGCGCATGCTTCGCGAGACCGCCGAGAAGGTCCACCAGGCCGTGGGGGATCGTCTCGAGGTGACATGCCGCGTGAACGCCTACGACGCGATCGAGTATCCCTATGGGTGGGGGGTGGACAAGGCCGACGTGAGCCGGCCGGACCTGGCCGAGCCGAACCGCCTGTTGGCCGACCTCGCCGAGCGCGGCGTCAACGGTGCGAACATCACCATTGCCAATCCCTACTTCAATCCGCACGTCAATCGGCCGGCAGACTGGCTGATAGCCAACTGGCCGGACGTGCCGGAACGGCCGCTGGCCGGCGTGGCCCGGCTGATTTCGATCGTTCGCGACATCCAACAGGCCAACCCGTCCCTGGCGGTGGTCGGTTCGGGGTATTCCTGGTTGCGGCAATACTTCCCGCACTTCGCAGCGGGCATCGTCGCCAACGACTGGGCGAGCCTTTGCGGGCTGGGGCGAGGGGCGCTTGCGTATCCGAACTTCGCGCGGGACATCCTGGAAACCGGCAAGATGGACCCGCACAAAGTCTGCGTGGCGTGCAGCTCGTGCACGCAGATCATGCGCGACGGCGGGCGCAGCGGGTGCGTCGTACGCGACCACGAGGTCTACGGCCCGATCTTCCGCGAAGGACGATCCGCCGACCGCGACGTGATGCGAAGCCGGGCCTCGCAGTGCCGTCGATGCGTAGACGCCATGTGTGCAGCCGGCTGCCCAGCCGGCGTGGACGTGCCGGGCTTCCTGGGCGCACTGGCCGACGGCGACGAAAGACGAGCCTACGAGATTCTCCGAAAGGGCAACGTGCTTCCGGAAATCTGCGGGGCTGTCTGCCCGGTCGAGGTGCAATGCGAGGCGGCGTGCATTCAGAACTACATGGAAGGCCGACCGATCCCGATTGCCGAGATTCAGCGACACCTCTCGCGGCTGGCTGTTAAGGAAGGTTGGGCTGCGCTTGACGTGCCGTCTGAATCGACAGGGCGGACGATTGCGATTGTCGGGGCCGGCCCGGCGGGCATCGCGGCGGCTGCGGCGCTGCTCGAAAAAGGACATCGCGTGGTGGTCTTCGATCGAAGCAGCTCGCCCGGCGGAAAACTGCTCAGCGCGATTCCGTCGTCGCGGGTGGACCCGCAGCGAGTCGCGGCGGAGATTCAGGCGATCTTCCAGGGCGTCGGTGCAGATCGCCTCGAGTGGCGATTGTCCAAGGCTCTGGGGGCGAAGTTCACCCTGGACGACCTGATGGCGGAGGGATACGACGCCGTGTTGCTTGCCTTCGGTCTGGGCAATTCCGCCAGCTTCGGCAGTGCACCCCGGCCCGAGGGCGTGATCGAGGCTGGGGCGTTCCTCGAACACATGAAGCGCAACATCGACCACGTCTGCCCGAATCGCGTAGCCGTTCTGGGCGGCGGCAACACTGCCGTCGACTCGGCCGTGTGCGCGAAGCAGCGCGGCGCCGGGGACGTTTATCTTCTCTACCGGCGCAGCTACGGACAAATGCCCGCCTGGCCGGGCGAGCGCGACGAGGCGGTGCATAGCGGGGTTCACCTGATGCTCCTGTGCCAGCCGGTGGGCTACGAGACCGACGCCGTCGGCAAGGTTACGGGCGTCCGGCTCGTTCGAACGGAATTGGGCGATCTCGACGAGAGCGGCCGGCGGAGTTGCGTGCGAATGCCCGACAGCGAATTCGTGGTGGCCGCCGACATGGTCATCGAGGCCATGGGCGAGACGATGGACCCGATCCTGGCCAATGTTCTTGCAGGCGTTGAGGTTGCAGGCGGCGTGGTGCAGGCCGAAGCCGAGACGTTCGCCACGACGCGACAGGGCGTTTACGCCGCCGGGGATGCCGTGAATGGCGGGACGACGGTGGTCCAGGCGGTCGCAGAGGGCCGTCGGGCTGCCCAGAGCATCGATGGCAAACTGACCCGGGAGAGATGATCAAATAATTTTTCGGGTCTGGGCGTCGCGCGGGACGCAGCGAACGGGGGAGCCAAACGGCTCGCTGAATTCATCTTAGGAATATCGGCATCAGTTGGGCCCAATGGCCGATTACACGTTGCTGGTGGAATCCGCGGAACAGCGCGCTAGAATTGCTTCGGTGCGTGGCAATGGCGGCTTGGGGGGGAGGGCCGCGAATGAGCACCCCGGACCACGGCAGGGCGTGGCCCGACTTTCGTTTCGAATTCGTCAGCTTTGGTGGGCCATGCGTACGCGCTGACGTAAGCCAAACAAAATCAATAATTTGTGGACGCCAAATTGAATACTAAATCAAGAACGACCCCGGACGACCCGATCTAGCACCCAGAGGGACGGGTATACGGCGAGCGTAGTTGGCAGAAAGCTAGGGCGAAATGGTGACGGTTCAGGATAACTGGGTGGAGTTCAGCTTCTACAGACCCCATGCGTCCTCGGTGTCCCTCGCAGGGGAGTTCAACGACTGGCGCACGGGCGAGCTGCCCATGGTCCCCAGCGGCGGCGGCTATTGGACGGCACGCGTGCGCCTGCCCGCGGGGGAGTTCAGGTTTCGCTACTGTGCGGACGGGAATTGGTTCACCGATTACGCAGCCTTCGGCGTCGAGCCGGGTCAGTTCGGCCTCGACAGCGTCGTCCGCGTAGCCGGCACGAAAACACTGCACCTCGGGGCAGCACAGCCTTCGGAGGCCATCGTCGCAGCCTGAGCGCCCGAGGCTTGTCTTCGCCAGGGGCCACGACGCAGGCAGGATCAGGCCGGTGGATCGAGACGCCGGCCGTTCTTCTGCGCCCTCAGGTTTCGTTGCGTTCGGCTGAATCTTCCTCGTCCGGGCCGTCGGAGTCGTCCTCGGCTGCATCGGCCGACTCAACGGCGGCGGGGGGTTGCTCGGGGTGTTCCTCCGGCGGGTCTTCTTGCCCGGTCTGTTCGGGCGGGGCTTTGCCGGTGGATTGGCCGGAGGGGACCCGCAATTCCTCGACGCGCGGCAGGCCGTCGAGATTCTCCAGTCCGAAGGTCTCCAGGAAGCGCCGTGTCGTGCCGTAGAGCATCGGACGTCCGAGCACTTCGGCCCGGCCCACGATCTTGATCAGGCCCTTTTCCAGCAGGCCGCGCAGCACCTCGCCGCACGCGACGCCGCGGATGGCTTCGATGTCGGCCCGCAGGATCGGCTGGCGATAGGCGACGACGGCCAATGTTTCCATGGCAGCCTGCGAGAGCCGCGAGTCGGACTTCGCACGCAGCAGGCGCGACAGCACGTCGTGGTATTGCGGAAGCGTGAGGAACTGATATCCCCCGGCGATGGCTTCGATGCGGAAAGCACAGCCCACGCGATCGTATCGTTCGTTCAGGGCGGCGATGGCATCCTTGACCGCCCGTTGGCCCGGAAGCTCCGCAACCTGCGCGATCTTCGCAGGCGACAGCGGCGAATCGGTAGCAAAGAGAATTGCCTCGACGGTTGCGGCGATCTCGATGTTCTCAGCCTCGCCGGCCTCCCGGACGTCCTGCGTCTGTTCCGATGCCTGTTCCATCAACGCCTCGCTTCAGAGGAAATCGATTCCGTTACGACTGCCGGCCGGTGCCGACTGCCGCCTGGCCGGTAGGATATCCAATAATGCTTCGGCTGACCATCCTCAATCGGCGCACGGGACGGTTGCCGAATCGTCGGCTGTGGCCCGCTGCGACCTGGGCGACCACGTGCGCGAGTCGATCACGTCCCCCTCGGGAGTCAGGACCTGCATGGTGCATTTGCCGTTGGCGACGGTGAAAAGGCAGTAGTGATGCTTCGACGCGAACGCCTTGGAGTGGGGGTTCTGGGCTTCGGCGGACGCGGCCTTGGCGTAGAGCGGCGCGCCGGCCCCGCCGGTGGTTATGGCCGTAACGCCGCATGGCGGCTCGGATCGCTCGTAGCAGTGATCGTGCCCGCCTATAATCGCGGTCGCTCGATACTTCGCCAGCAGTGGCAGGATCACCTGCTGCGCCTGCCGGATGGCCTTTTCGCGCGGTTGGCCGGTATCGTCCAGCCGTCCGTGCCCGGCCGACGTCCACGCCGGATAGTGCGTCAGCAGGAAGATGTACTCCGCCTGCGACCCGGCCAGCACCTGCTCCAGCCAGCGGGTGATCGGACTCGCCGGCGAGAAGTCCAGCGCGCCGTCGATGCCGATCAGGAGCACCTCGCCCCGCATCTGCGACCAGTTCCGGCTGAGTCCCTTGGGCGACGGCGAGACGAACAACTTCTCGAAGAGGGGGCAGTTGTTCTCGTGATTGCCTATCACGGCATAGAACGGGACCGTCGCCAGCAGGCTCTTGGCCGGGGTAAAGAACTCTTCGTCCCACTGCCAATCACACAGACCGTTGGTGACCATGTCTCCGCCATAGACGACGAAGTCGGGACCGGCCCGCTTGGCTGCGGCGGCAACGCGGCCCCATGCGTCGCCGTTTGAGCGTCCGTCGCCGAGGGCCACAAAGCGTATGCTCTCATTGGCTTCGGGCGCTGCGGACCTCACTACGCCAAGCTTCTTGACGATCTGCTCGCGATGGGCCTGCAACTCGTAGCGTCGCCAGGGACCGTCGAGGCCGGTCAGCCGAAATCGGTGGAACAGGCCCACCGGCGAGGTGCCGGTTACGCTCTTGCCCGCGGCTGTCTCGACTGTGAGGTTCACGCGGGCGGGCATGTTGGTGCGGCAGGTGACGGTGAACAGTCCGTCGCCGGCCGCTCCGAGGATCGGCCCGGTCTGAAACGACAGCGCCTCGGGCCGCAGGCCCTTGAGCGTCGCCTGGGCCTCGAACGTCTTGCGGTGTTTGACCGACTTGTTGACGGCAACGGTCTCGAACTGCAGTGTGTTCTTGCCGAGCTTCAGCCACCTGCCGTCGATGGCGGGGATCGTCCGGTACTGCATCCGCCGGAGCGGCCCGCGGATTTCCTTCCCGTTTAGCAAGACCTTCGCAAACCCCGGCGTCAGCTCAGCCACAGCGTAGGGATGAGTGGACTCAAAAATATCCCCGCTGTCCAGGACAAAGGTGGTGCGGCAGACGATTGGAAGCTTCGCACCGGGCTCGAGCGTAGGCGGGATCTGCACGAAGCTCTTGCCGCCGTCGAGACTGTATTCCCACGCGGCTTCTCCCAGGAGATCCTTCGACGATGACGCTTCGGGGGCGGAGAACGCCGAGGTAGCCAGCGCCAGGGCAACGAGGCAACCTGTCAACTGCCGGCGGCGATAAGTGCCTTGGTGGTTTCGACTGTGACTGGACAAACGCATGGTGGTGGGCCTCAACTTATGTCAGCATGGACTGTTCGATTGCGGGAGCAAACCCGCCGCCTCTGGATAACAACTCTCCCGTGGAATTAGATGCCTCGTTGGTCCAGGATCGGCGCGCCGGACACGCATGCCTTGGGCGCGCAGTCCCAACCGGCCGGCTTCGCCGGTCCCGAGAGGACTCAGTCGTATTCCTCTTCATTCACCGGACCCTCGGCGGGACGAGTGGTCGGCTCGATCATCGGCAGCCCGGTCGGCGGCAGCGGCTTGGCGGGCTCGACCGGCGGTTCCGGCTGGGGCGCCGGCTCGGGTTCATCCTCCGGCTCCGGCGCCGGTTCGGGCTCCGGCTGTGGCGCAGGTTCCGGTTCAGGCTGTGGAGTCGGTTCGGGTTCGGGTTGCGGCGCGGGGCCTTGCTTCGGGGGCAACGTTGGGCCGGCCGCTGGCTGAGTAGCGGGTTCAGGCTCGGCTGGAACGGCAGGTTGGTCAGGCTCGGCCTCAGCCTTCGGAACCGGCGCAACGGCGGGCCGGCCCTGCGCGTCGGCCTGGTCACCCGAGTCGGGCGGCTCTTCATCCGCCACGGGCGGTTCCGGTCTTTCGGGCTGGGGGATCGGCTTGGGCAGGGCTGTGGGTTCAGGCTCATCTGCCTGCTCGCCTGTCGGGGCAGCTTCTTCGGGCTCGACGACAATCACCTCAGTCTCGACGACGGACTCGGCTTGGGCGTCCTGAGGGGCTGGCTGGGTGGCCGGGGCGACGACAACCGGCTCGACAGGTTCGGCGGGCTCGATCTTCTCTACCGGCTCCACTACGATGGCTTGGGCTTCTGTCTCGGCCTCCACGGGCGCTTGCGGCTCGGCTTTCGGCGCTTCGGCGGGCTCGACTTCGACCGCGACGGGTTCGGGCTCGGCTTTCGGCGCTTCGGCGGGTTCGACTTCGACCGCGACGGGTTCGGGCTCGGCTTTCGGCGCTTCGGCGGGTTCGACTTCGACCACGACAGGCTCGGGCTCGGCTTTCGGCGCTTCTACGGGCTCGACTTCGACCGCGACGGGTTCGGGCTCGGCTTTCGGCGCTTCGGCGGGTTCGACTTCGACCGCGACGGGTTCGGGCTCCACCTCGGGCTTCGCGCGCGGCTCGGTCGCGGGCGTGGCCGGGGCAGTAGTCGGCCCTGGGATCGGCTCGGGCATGGGACCGATGATCGGCTTGGGTGCCGGCGGGGGCTGGGCGCCCTCGGTAAGCTCCACGGCCTCGGTGGCATCGACGATGTCGATGCCCAGGCCCTTGTCGTACGTCTTGGTGCCGGTTATGCCGACGTACTTGCCGACGAATTCTGCAAGGTCTGCATCGGCACCCGCGGCCTGGACGTAGGCGGTCACAGAGTTCGTCCTCGGGTTACGAAGGATGTATCGCTTGGGGCTTCTGGGCCCGCCCGAGAAAATCGCGCTCGGCGAAAGCACGCCCCGGGCCGCATATGCAGCCTCCGGCGCGGGCGAGGGCTGCTCCACTGTGATTTTCGCGCGCTGTGCTTCGAACTGCTCCTGCTTCTGTGCGGTCTGGCGAGCCAACTCTTCGACGGACCGGATGTCCCGCTCCCGCTTGATCGCATTCTGCAGGAAACCGATGCGGACGTCGACGTACGGTTTGAGCGGGTCGTCGTTGGCGACGGGGATGGCTTGGTATTGGCTGAGGAGGTTCGCCAGGTCGCGCTGGTCCCGGGGCTTGTCGTACTCGGCGGCAAGGAGCTTCTCAGCCGCTTCGAACTGCTGCCTGACGGTGGCTGGCTCTGCAGCGGACGTTTCGACGGCCTGCGTGGTGGCTGCGGCGACAGCCGTCTCGTCCTGGTCGGCCTCGACCTCGCTGGGTTGCGTCGTGACATCGAGAGCCGTTGAGGCTTCCACGACCTCCGCGCCCTCGATACGCTTGACGTAGTCAGCGGACATCCAGAAGGTCGCACCCTTGGGAGGGACGATCTTGTAGTAATCGCCGACCTGGCCGAGTATCCGCACGACGTCGCCCTTGTTGAGGCTCAGTTGGATCGCCCAGAAATCCTTCAGCCGGTCGTTGTCGAGCATCTCACCGCCGGCCCGGACCCACACGTTGTCGCCGGTGACGACGCCCGCCTTGCCGGTCTCGTCCGGTCTGACGTACTCGCGACTGATGACGCTGAAGGTCCCGGCGGGGGGGAGTATCTTGACCCAGCCGTCCGATTCGCCCACCACGGTCACCCGGGCCGGGCGCGACAGCTTGGTGCATTTATAGTACTGCATGCTGTTGCCGCTTCGGACGTGCACGTTCGTGCCATCCACCGCGCCGATGTATGTGGTGACGACCTCTTCGGCAGCCGGCTGCGCTTCCTGCCCAATCGCCATCGGCGTGATGAGCCATACGCACAGCGACAGAATGATCGACCTCGGAATCATAACCAGGCTCCTTGTAGTCAAGGCTATTGCTGGGGCCTTACCGAATTCAACCCGTGAGAAACGTTATCAGGTCGCAAAAGCGGTGTCAATGGTAGCGAGCAATCATCGCGTCGCTCAAGAAAAAGTGTGGGCTGGGCGGGCGTCGGCATCGTCGCGCCGCAGCTCAGCGGGGCAGGCGGATCGTAAACGTCGTGCCTTCGTTGGGGACGCTCCGGGCGGTGATATCGCCACCCATCGCAGTCATTATCTCACGGCAGATGGCCAAGCCCAGCCCGTGCCCGGGCGTGCCGGCCTCGTCGTCGGGTCGGGTCGTGAAGAACGGCTCGAACAGCCGGGCGAAGTTTTCCGCCGAAACGCCGACGCCGGTGTCAGTTACCCGAATTCTTAGCCATTGGTCGTCCCGCTCGGCGTCGATCCGTATGCTCCGCGCGCCGGATCGCTCTTTGGCGAGCACAGCCGTTCTGGCGTTAATCAACAGATTCAGAAGGACTTGCTGCAGCTCGACGCGCCGTGCCTTGACCTTGAGCCCGGCCGGTATGGCCAGGTCCAGCTCGATTCCGTCCTTGCCGAGCGGACGCGCCATGGCCTGGAGCGTCTCACCGACGAGTTCGGCCAGGTCTTGCTCGGCCGGCTCGCCGGTCGGCTGACCGGTTATCCCCAGCAGTGCGTTGCAGATATGCACTGCCCGCTGCCCGCCGTCCGCCGCCCGCTCGATCGCCTTGGCGACCAGGCCGGGGTTCTTGCGGGCCAGCTGCGCGTAATTGATGATCGGGGTGAGGATATTGTTGAACTCGTGGGCGACCATGGCGGTCATCGTGCCCATGGAGGCCAGGCGCTGAGACTGGCGCAATTGGTTGCGCAATGCATCGACTTCGCCCTGGAGCCGCTCGAGTTCCTGTTGATGTGTGGCTGCGGGCGTCGATGTCCCCGCACCGTCGATTGTTGCGGATGTTCTTGCCAAAGCCGGCGCCTTCCGATATGAAAATGGACCCGTGCGTTTCCGTATGGTTAATCGGCACGAGCGTCGAAGAACTTGAACGTCCCTTGGGCTACATGGAAGAACAGGCGAAACTTAACACGCTTATCGACCTGGCCGAATCGCTTGGAATCGCCCTGCGAAACGCCCCGGCTGCGGCTGGGTCGTCCGAGCATCCCGGCGGGGCCCTGGTGAGGCTCAAGGCCAGGGAGATTCTCTTCCTGGACCCCACGGCCTCCCAAGCTGACCAGATCGACGCCGTAGCTGCGGCGCTACGGGGGCGGGCGGAGTTGGCGTCCCGGTTCCTGCCGCCGGAGATTCGTCAATTGATCGATGCGGGCCAGGGGGCGTAAAGGCCGGCTGTGGCGCGGAGGCTTTCGGATTTGGCCGATTACCGATAGGATTACCAGCATGAACGTAGTGGCACACGGAATAGACATGGTCGACTGCCGGCGATTGCAGGAGATCATCGACCGGCACGGCGAGAAGTTCCTGGCCCGTGTCTTTACGCCGCGCGAGCGGGAGTACTGCCGGAATCGCAAGCGCGAAATCGAACACCTCGCCGGACGATTCGCCGCAAAGGAGGCGGTGCTCAAGGTCCTCGGGACCGGATGGAGCGAAGGGATCGCCTGGACCGACATCGAGATTCGCAACGAACCCTCCGGCCAACCCAAGGTCGTGCTCTCCGGCCGATGCCGCGAGATTTCCGACAGGCAGAACCTGGCTAGCGTCGTGGTTTCCATAAGCCACATCGCGACGCACGCAATCGCCTCGGCGATCGGGTCGGCCGAGTCGGCCGGCGGGGCGCTTGGAGTGGGCGACTGACGCCCAGCCCATGCCAGCCAAGGCATTTTGGCATTTTGACATTCTGGCATTCTGGCATTCGACGATCACGGGCATTCTATGAGCGACAGGCCGACGACGATATTCATCTCAGCCGCCGAGGCCAGCGGCGACGAACACGCCGCCGGGCTGATCCGCGCCCTGCGCTCGCGGCTTGGCGATAACGCACGCTTCATCGGCGCCGCCGGGGAAAAGATGGCCGCCGCCGGCTGTGAGGTGGTGGCCGACCTGGCCTGCCAGGCGAGCATGCTCGGCAGCTCCGTCGCCCGGGTGCCGTACTACTGGCACCAGGTGCGAAAGCTCAAAAAGGCGATCCGCCGGATTCGCCCGGACGTGTTGGTGCCGGTGGACTCACCCGCGCTCAACTGGCATCTGGCCGCAGCCGCGAAGTCAGCCGGCGCTCCGGTGATGTACTACATCGCGCCGCAGGTCTGGGCGTGGGCACCGTGGCGTGTCCGCAAGCTGGCCAGGCTGGCCGACCGCGTGGCGTGCATCTTGCCGTTCGAGCAGGAGTACCTGCGCACCCGCGGCGTCGCGGCGACGCACGTAGGGCATCCATTGTTCGACTCGCTGCCGCCTCGGCCCGAGACGCTACCGGACCTCAGCGACGCGTGGGCGACCGGCAAGTGGCAAATCGCGATGCTGGCTGGCAGCCGGCCCGGCGAAATAAGGGCCCACGCGCCGGCACTGACAGCCGTCGCGCGCGCCGTTCGGCGGCGATATCCCGAGGCCCAGTTCACGTTTACCGCGCGCACACAGGCAGCCGCCGACGGCATCCGCCGCGCAGTGGGCCACGCAGACGCCCAGCAGCTCGACATAACAGTAGGTCGCACGGCGCAGGTGCTCAGCGAGTCCCACTTCGCCGTGGCTGCCAGTGGAACCGTGACGCTGGAGGTGGCGCACTTCGGCGTGCCGATGGTGATTTTCTACCGGGCGGGCAGGGCGCTGTACAACCTGCTGGGCCGTTGGCTGATCCGCACGCCGGATCTCTCGCTGGTGAATATTCTCGCCCGCCGGCAGACAGGTCGGCCGATGGTGCCGGAGCTTATGCCCTGGCACGGCGACGTGCCGCAACTGAGCGAAGCGGTGCTGGAGTTGATGGGGGACCTCGGTGCGCTTCTGGAGATGCGGCAGGACTTGCTGAAGCTCGTCGCGCCGCTCCCGGCAGGCGACGGCCGGACCGCAGCCGACAACGCCGCGGGCCTGGTCTGCGAGCTGCTGGAAGCGAAGAACTAGCCCCCGTCCCGTCGCTCAGGAGACCTCCGACCCGGGCGGAACTTCCCTGTCGGTGGTCAGCACGACGACGCTGCGTTGTTCGTCGCTCACATAGGAGGCGGCAAGGAGCATGCCGTTGGATTCCAGGCCCCGCATCTTTCGCGGCTCGAGGTTCGTCACGACCACGACCTGCTTGCCCACGAGCGATTCAGCCGTCATGTAGGCCTTGAGGCCCGCGACGATCTGACGCTGCTCGTCGCCAAGATCGACCTTCAGCACGACCAGCTTGTCGGCGTTGGGGTGGTCAGCCGCTTCGAGAACCTTCGCGACGCGCAGGTCCAGCTTGGCGAAATCGTCATAGCAAATCATCGGTTTGGGTTGTGCCTCTTCGTTCATTATGAGCCTTTTCGATTCGGTTCAAGTATCGCCTTGTCGGCGGCGAGCATCGGCGGGTAGTCTAGGCTCTCGGCGAGAGGGGGGCAAGTGTGTTGCGACATTCCCCAACTTGATGATCCGTGGAGATGGCGACGGCCCCGTCGGC